>Ga0115564_10004975_pt1 | contig 10696 bp, 8 predicted proteins | sample COGITO_mtgs_1105_7_FD_88680 | JGI IMG/M metagenome (GOLD analysis project Ga0115564, IMG submission 88680) | Pelagic marine microbial communities from North Sea - COGITO_mtgs_110523 | ecosystem: Environmental > Aquatic > Marine > Epipelagic | place: Germany:Helgoland, sampling site Kabeltonne... | reverse complement strand
GTCATAACGCCAAGATGATATATCGTATGTGCCGGGTCGCAGATGGCCATAGCGTGTCAGAAAAGTATCTTGATCAAGGGTTTCTGTGCTGAGCGCATGCATATCATGAATGAGGTCCGTCGCGATCGTATGAACACCTCGCATGAAGTGCTCCATGTCATGTGTGGAAAATACATTACGTTCAACCAGTGACCGCAGTAACTGAACGCCGATAAATCCGTGCCGGGCAAGTTGAGAGAATGGAAGGGTACCATACTTGCGAGTATCTTTGAAAAGTTCATCAACATGCTCTAAAGGCGATATCCCAGCAAAGTCATCGCGTGGAATTAGCAATAGGTTTGCTTGGGATATCAAGGCTTCCAGATTGGGGCTTCCTGACTTGAGGAGCTTAGCGGTGAGTGCCTGGATTGATGCCTCGATATCGTCACATTCAGCAGGTTTAAATCCAGCTTCAGTTAGGCGTTGCCGCATTATTTTAGGGCTAAAGTCACTGCACGTAATTACAATTTCAAATTCAACTTTGTCATGAAGTTCACGATGTTCGCCAAGAACTTTTAACTGATGAGAGACCAGCTGATGCGCATACCCGTGATTGAGGTCTTGTGGTAAAAAAGAATTGAAGCTTTTGCGAACATTGATGTAGGGGCGCCCGTGAAGATCAGTAAGCAGTGGTCCGTCAACGGTCCGGTATCCCATCTCTGCCCGCGCTTCAGCCCAAATACGGTCAGTGATCAGTAATTTATATAATGATAATGCTAATGGACGTGGTGCATTGCCAATCATCTCTGCCGGATTCCAGTCCGTCATTTCTGATAAAATGGTGCCTTCGCCAGCTAGGCCTTCCTCAGGTTCGGACAGAATTTGGATCGTATCTCGAATACGATCGATAGCATTATCAATATCAGCGTCAGGGACAGCAGACCAATTGTTGCGTGCTGCTAATGGGCGGACTTGAAGAATGTATACTTCGTCATTAGACGTAATGCAGAATTCGATATCGAGTTCATGCGATCCAGTTGCAAGCTCAATCTCAATGACGCAATCTATGAGATGCCGCATACGAGGAGATTTAAGCTTATCTGGTCGTGAACGGTGTACGATCACTGTCTTGGATTCATGTCCTCCAGTAACGGTGTCTGTACGACCCGTAGCATCATCATAATTGACGATGTAATAAGGACTGCCAGTGTCTAAGTCCCTGGTCAGTACGACACCAGAAATGACAACGTCTCTGACCATTGGCTGTATTAAGACTTCGTCGTCTTGGTTATCAGCCCGGTAACTGGAAAACACCTCGTCGATAGACTCTGCAATCGCCTGCGATGTCGGTTCTATGTTGAGTAGACTGGTAAAGGCGCCTGCCATGGATTCACTCTCTCCATCTTCACCTTGTGCACTTGATCGGATCGCCAATTTGCATCCGTTAAAAGCAGTTGTGATTCTACCAATAAACCCGGCACGATCATTAAGCCACGCAGCTTTCGAAACAACCTCTTGCGGGCAGAATTTAGCATGCGTGAAAACATCAGAGAGCTTTCGTAATGTTTCGGCTTTGGTGCCAAAGACAAAACGTTTTATTTCAGATGGCATGGTTATGCTCATATCTATCTATAGTTTCGCGAGCTCGACCATGTGCGCAAATTGAGCTTCATCGCGAACAAGATTGTCAAATGTGTCTGCGCAAAGAATTTTGCCATTAGAAAGCATTACGATTTTGTCAGCATTTTTGACGGTACTTAATCGGTGCGCAATGACGATAATTGTTAAACTATCGCGCAGGTTCTCGAGGACGCTGACAATTTCTTGCTCTACTTCAACATCAAGTGCCGATGTTGCTTCATCAAGCACCAAGAATTCAGGTTGTTCATATAGTGCGCGTGCAATGCCAATACGTTGTTGTTGGCCAATCGATAATCGTCGTCCATTTTCACCAAGCGTTGCGGACAGGCCGCCGGGAAGATCATCTAGCAAATGATCGAGCTTGGCGTCACGCAAGGCCTGAATCACGCGCGCATCATCGATATCTTTATCTGGAAGCGCAAAGGCAACATTGCGGCGCAGGGTGTCATCGCTGACATAAACCTGTTGTGGAACGTAAGCGAGGCAATTCCGCCATTGACCAATGACATCGCTAACATTAATTCCATTCACCTTTACGTTGCCACTTGTTGGAGAAAGAAGGCTCAGCAGAATATCAACGGTGGTTGTCTTGCCTGACCCTGAAGGTCCAATAAGCGCTGTAATTTCGCCAGCAGCAATGGTTAAATTAATGCCGTTCAGAGACGGTATTGAACTTGCTGGGTAGATAAATTCGACGTTATCAAGTTCCACTTTTCTAACAGGGCCGAGTACGGCACGATCAGGACGCAATGCATCAGAATGATTTTCACTGTCGGTATCATTTAGTTCCGCCTCGAGGACACTGAGCGCCGCAGCACCATTGCGAATATTATTGATGGCCAGCGATAATCTGTTTGCTGATGGAATCATGCGGAGCATAGCAATTGCAAAAAGACCAAGAGTTGGCGCGACGCTATCGGCCGAAGTTGTTATAAGTAAAAGCATGACAATAGCGACGGCTGCAATAATAACTAATGACTCAAACCACAATCGTGGTGTTTGGCTGATCGTACCGCTTATGATTGCGATGCGCATCGCCTTGTCCTGGGCGGCTCTAAAAGCTTTGCCAAAGTAAAGTTCTCGACCAAAAACTTTTGTCTGTTTTAAGCTATGCAGGCCCTCTTGAATGGCTTTAAGAATAGCGGTTGTATAGACTAAATTCTCGTGTCCAAGGCGATGTAATGTAGTTCGAGTTATCATAAGATAGAGAGCGGCGCCCGGAATGATGATGGCGCATGCAATAACGGCGGAATAGGGCTCAATATAAATCATCAACGCCAGAATCGTGATAATCATTAAAGCTTCGATGGCAGCGTTTATAAATCCTAAAACAACATTTTTGAATGCAAACGAAACGACTTCGCGAACATTACGAATAAGGTCTGCCGAATTACGATCCAGAAGTTCACCATATGGTCGGCGCAAATAACTCTCAAAGAGTAAACAGGCAACTCGAAGTATGTTATTATATACAACAGCGAATTGCGCGTAGGTCACACCAAGCAAAATTATATTTTTAAGAACAAAGGCACTCGCAATTGCGATTAAAGCGAGAAATGCAAAGTTCTTGCCCCCTAAATCACCCGGTAAATAGGCAGCAAATTGACTCAACATATGTTGATCGTTCAATTCTTCTGGCGCAACGATGTATTGCAGCAATGGAAAGACGGTGCTGATTCCAACGGCTTCAAGGCCAGTTCCAAGTAAAATTGCCACCAACACAAATGACAACTGAACGCGTGCGCGATGATCAAGTAGCCGTAAGCAACGGCGGCCTATTTGAAATATTGAAGGGCGTTCAATTTCAGACAATGTCTATGGATGCTTTCTTAAGATGACATGGAGTTACGAGGGAGAAATAAATTTAAGATCTGGCCGTGAAATACGCGCTGAGACCGCAGCAGAACTTTCCGTGGTCAGCGGGATAATAATAGTGGAGCCTTGAGGCGCGTCATCAGGTGCAAAAATGGGTTTCTCTAAATGGTATTTGCCAATCCGATTGATATCTTCATCCAAGAAAAAATCTGGTGTTTGTCCAAGTTCACTAACAACCCACGACGCTCCTATTGAGGTTCCAAATATGCCGAGATGAGCTTTGGACTCAATGTTGATGAATTGCTGTTTAAAACTTTGAAGCCAAATCATGTTTTCTTGGGCAACTTTGAGATCATCGGCTATTGCGGAATCCGCCTCTAAAGTACTTATGCAACAAAGTGCAGTTAGTTCTTTGGAAACAATATCTTCTGATAACCATCTGATCTCAAACCCGGATTCTGCCAAAACGGTTCTTAAGCTAGATGCTGTAAAATGAGAGCAATGATCGAAAATTGCTAAGTCGTATGGATTGCGGCGCAAGTTTGGCACTTCGATAAGGAGCAATCCACCATCACGCAAAAGGCTCACGAGTTTGCGGAGATAGTTTGCAGGATCAACAATATGTTCAAGAACATGAACCATTGAAATCAGATCGAAGCTGTTCACATGGTCATCAGGAAAGCTTGTGAAAAAATCGGTCACATTGGGAATCGCACGAACGGTCTTTGCATGACGTTCATCCCATTCTTGACCAGCTAATTCCCAGTCAGGAAATTTATTTTGAAAACCCCGTATCATATGTCCATTGCCACATCCGACGTCGAGCATCTTGCCTTGATTTGTGAGTAAGTTATGAGATGCAACGGCTTCTACAATTTTTGCTGAGCGGGCCTGTGTTACACCTGATTCACTTTCAAAGCTTGCTTGTTCGGCACCACCACCTTGTGGGTACATGGCATAACTACCGTAGATGTCTTCAATCTCTTTGACCCATTCAGGTGTGATCTTTTTTTGACTAAGGCCACAGGAGCGGCAGACAGCAATTTCAGCTTGTGCATGCCAAGGGCGACAATCAGAAGTCACACTGCAAAGGTTAGCCGTAACATCAAGAATTGATAAGGGCTCGCCGCAGGCGTGACAGTTATTGGTGATAGAAATTCCAGTCATGCTTAATCCGTGATAAGCCGTTCGTACTTTTTAGCGAATGTTGAGGAGATCAATCCACCGTGACCAACTTTGCCGTCAAAATGTTGAAATTTCGCCCGGAATATTTCCTGTAACTTTCGTATTTCAGCTGGAAGCGATTCAGGTGTTGTCTCGATAATGTCACGGGTAATATCGAGAATATCTTCAGGCGTACTATCGAGAATTTCCAATTTATTTTCTGCACATGTCTGAAGAAATGTGGGATTACATTTTGGGTTAAAAAACCCGAGATCATAGGCGACCGAAAAAGGAACCAGATTGTTGGTGTTTTGGTCACGTAATAATTTTGGAATGAATAAATCTGTATCACGGAGTGGTCGCGCAAAAAATGGCGCGGTGTTTACCATGGCAATACGCACGCCCATCATTGAGGGTGGCATCATGATTCCTGAATTAGCACTGATGAAAGCGCGACATTTAGCCATCACGTAGATATCACCGAAATCAGTTCGATGCTCAGTAGCATAATCTATAATGCGCGAGTTGCCATTTGGAGGAAATGGGTCTTGTACCATATAACCTACGCGCACGGCATATCCGCCTTCCGAGGTCACACTTTCCGCTGCTGCACGAAAGTTTTCAACATCGCAATTTCTATGTTCAGTTTTCATAAATAGTTTGCTGTCTGCTGGGCTCCATGTGTTCAGATATACAAGATCACGTGATGCAAAGCAGACATACCAGTCTTCTTTTTCAATTCCCATTGATCGTAATATCTGCTGACCTCGTGCTTCTTCTTCATCCGTGAATGAAAGCTTCGAAATACCACGGTTAATTAAAGCGTGGCGCTCCTTTTCTCTGTGCAAAGGTAGAGACTCGAAAAACCGTGTTTGTTTTAAGACGTTTCGGATAGCAATGATAAACCAAACAAAGGCACGGCTCTCTACGATGAACAGATGGCGCTTAATCATTTCTGCCAGCTGTCGGTTACATGGATTATAAAGCGCAAATATGTAAAAGGTTCGCGGTTTTGGCGGATACGCATCACAATACTGCAGAAACAATTCAGTATTCAGCGCCATGTGACCGATGCGACGATTATACATAAGCCCGAGCCGTATTCGTACGAAGGGTTCCAGAATGTAAAGTATTGGTAACCCAATGGCTGCGAAAAGAATGATGGTTGCCTTAGACAGAGTCCATTTGAATGCAGAATATATCATCTTATTGATCGCGAGCATGTTGCATATTGCACGTCATTTCCTGACTTGTATTTAGCCATTTTTGCATTGATTTTTCAGTTATTTCAAAGTGGTGGAGGCAGGATTTCAGATCGTTTGGCCATACGGATAAAAGCCCGAGAGCAAATTAACCAACGGTGGGCAACTTCGCCAAGAATATAAATAAAATTTAAAGCGTAACAAATGGTATTGGCGAATATGTAGATACTTCGGCCAGGTTGCCCACCATTGCTCGACTTTAAGGTCTTGGTATACCAGCGTGGTTTATCAAGATTGAGGCCTTGGTTTGTCCATTTATGGCGATAGTATGCATGCCGAGAGTAGTCTTTAAGAGGGCGGGTGGAATTGCCTTCTTCACATATGGCGTGCCAGAATTTTATCCAATTGGATGGTTGGAAATATGCTTTGAAAATGCCTCGCTCAAAGGTTGTTGGCGCGAGCATCACTAAGAACAGTATCAGACGGTTTATCCAGGTGTCGGAAACGTATTTTTCGCGAGGATAACCGTATCGATCAAAAAAGTTACATAGTAGACCTTCAAAAACATACCAATCAGCCCAGCCAATAGTTTTCTTCCAGCGTTCAGAAACCACACGTGGATTGAAGGTATTCATTGGCTTGATGCCATAGATAGTGTCGCCCCACCATTCCAAGCCACCAAAGGTCATTTGTTGTAGGCAAGAATCGTCACTTATGCCCATGAACTTGGTGATTGCTTGCATGACGTCATCTCGGCGGAAATGAAGGTCTTCTGTTCGAACAACAACATAGTTTTCCTCAGGCAGACCACGAAGGACTTCAAGGCCATCGTAAATCAGTTTTGCTGTAACGCGATAGTTATGTCGTGAATATATAAGTGCATCACTTGTATTGAGGCGTTCGCTATCAACAGCTGCTAAACTGTGATTATAACGCCCAGAGACATTTGCGCGTGGATCGCGAACCATGCCAATTGTGAGCACGTCTGGAAAATCTTTGGCAACATGCCGTTTGACATAAGCAGGGACATGAACGTGATAAAATAAAGATTTTTTTAGCTCAAGGTCCTCACGTCGGCAAATTGCATAAGCATAGTGAATCGCGAGCAAAAACGTGCGGGATGAAACGGGTTCGTAAACGAGCATATTGAGAAGGGTTTGCTGAAATTACTCACGATCGATCACGAGGGCTTCGTTTTTATCCTTGCCAAGAGTTGTTAATCCATTGTGCCCTGAAAATTTTCGAGAATCTAAAATTGAAGAATGATTATATAACAGGCCTGCGATTATTTCTGACCAACTTCGAGAAGCTGTATCGTTATCTGTCCAGTCTCCCCAGTGCGGATAGAAATATGTTAAAGGATAGGCAGGCAGCATATAGAGCTCAGGGTGGCCATCTAAATACCCCTGTAAAGGCTTGCTTCCGGCGCCATTCCCTACATAGAAGCAAATCATTTTTGGTTCAGGTATTTCGTGAAATTTTGGTGATGGCATTCTATCCGCCATATCCACGGCCTCCCCTGTTGATGTGTTGCTACTAGATTTACACATGCATTTTCTCAAGCAGTGTGATGAGGGGTGGGAATTCAATGCCTAAAGTTTTTGTTGCCCGTTTCGTATCGAGTGACGTGAAAGCAGGACGTTCTTCTATCGGCATTCCAAGCGTGGCCGCAGAAACGGGTGCAACATTATTTAATGTGACACCGAGCAAGCTCGCGTAACGCTGTGCCGCACTAGCGTAAGTAATGTCATCAGGGCCAGAAAACTGAAGAATCCCAGCAACCTTTTTTGAAATAGCAAAACAAATACCAGTGACCACGGTTTGCACTGATACAGGAGCAAAGGTTTTATCCGTAAATGGCGTAATCGTTTCACCTCGTAATAATGCATCTCGCCAGGAAGTAAAAAGAGCGTTGCTTGGCGATAGAACTTTAGTTAGGCGGATTACCAAATTGTCTTCAGACAGGCTGAGTACACGTTCTTCTGCATTAGCCTTTTGCTTGCCGTATACACTGTGTGGGCAGGGCTTGTCTTTGGCTGAGCGATGCGCTTGTCGTCCGTCATAAACTTGATCACTCGAGAGAAATATAACGCGTGCATCTTGAATCGCAGCGAGCTCGACAAGAGTTTTCACGGCGGCGACGTTAATTAAGTGACTGATTTCAGGGCTTTTCCGACATTCTGCAAGGCGGGCTATTGCTGCCACTATAACCCAGACCTTTGCTTTTGGAAGAATAGGCCAATCTTTGGCAGGCTTGGCGAGGTCTAAAAAAACATCTGATGACCCAAGGTCTTTACGACGTGAAGTTGCTGCAACTGTCAGAGCATTGATTTCGAGTTCTTGGCATAAAGCCTTTCCGATCATGCTATCGCCGCCAATGACTAATACATCGATCATGCGTTGTTGCTTAACGCTTCTTTCCGCTGCAAATGACAAAGAGGTAATGAGCCATCGCATGGAACCCGGTATGCACAACCTCATCATTCATGGAGAACAACAGGGTTGAATGAAAATACTGCTCGAAAATCATTTTTAAATCAGGGCCAGATTTACAGTTTATATGGCCAGCCTTGCTGGCGGGTGATGCATAATCCTGTGATTCAAGGCTCGGCATGCCAACAATTAGCGTGCCGTCATCCGTCAGACTATGGAGAATATTTTCAATGTATTCATGTTCGCGTTCGGCAGGGATGTGCTCCATCACGTCGAGGCTATAAATGCCATCAAAATCACCTTCGACAGGGCCGTCTAAAATATCGTGGACGTGCAAGTTAATTGGCCACCGGCTGTCGGTAATTTGTTTGCCGTCTTCAATAAACATCGGATCGAAGTCTACACCTGTTAGATTATCTACGCTTTGTCGGACGATACGCCCCCCAAATCCATCACCACATCCAACCTCAAGTGCATTGGATTTTCCAGCTAGAATTTTACTTACGAATTTGTATCGCGACAGCATGAAGACGAGGCGCTTTGGATCATCATGCCAGACATACCCGCTCATTAATCCAAACCTTGGCAAGCCCTGTTTCTCTGCAAAATCGATACAGACATTGTATTGTGGTTCTTTGGTTTCGTTGTCACTCATGACGGATTCCTTGATTAGCGCCGTTTAGCTTTCACGGGTGAAAGAGGTGTACATCATCTCGCGACCAAATAGCGGGGTGAGGCGATCCATGTTGGCGATGTGCTCTGGGCGAAGCGCGGTTTGATCGAGCAAGGTTTGAGTTTCAACAATCGCTCGCTCCACTTCTGGAGACACGACCTGTATCATTGGTTTAAGTGTTTCCAAGATCTTTAGAACAGGCTCTATGCCAGCGCCATCAAATTCGAAGGCCATGACTTTCTTCAGGAGATCAAAGCAGACGTCTTCAATCTGACGATTATGCGTCGAGACTTGTGCGTCTGCTTGTTTGCGATGGTCTAACAAGTTATGCGCAGTGCAATAAAAACTATCAAGAAATGCGGCATTAAAATTACGATTATCGCCATAAAGACTTTTATACCAACGCAAATCAGAAATCATGCGCGGCGAAAACCCATAATGATCAAATGTGTCCCCAAGGACATCGACGGTCATTGCAGGTGTCAGGCAAACGCCATACCAAGCCGGGTTTATCATATTGTCTATAACCCAGTCTTCGTGCGGGCGGGACATATCTGAAAGAGTATTAAGGTGTGGTGCAAAGGCGGTCTTCAGTAATGAAATGTGTTCCTGAGCATCAATGCCTGAGGTGACCTGAACTGTAAGCAATCGACGTAAAATATTTGCGAGGAGCCCGATAGGTGAAACAAGAGAAACACAAAGGACGCCACCTGGTGAGACCATGCTGCCAAGCTTTGCCAGCATTTCGTGTTCATGCGGTGCGGAGCCGAGCCAACCTTCGCATATGACAATGTCGAAAGTATCATCGGGTTGATAGTCTTCCAACTTGGAATCGACCAGCTTGGGCATGGTGTGCTGTAAATCAAAACCAGCATAGAGCTCTTTAATTTCCTGCACACCGACGGGGTTCGGTTCAACCATTGTTAAGTTGGTTGGCTGGCATGCAGCGATAAAGAGGCTGTTATGCCCAGAGCCAGGCGCAACTTCAAGAACACGGGCTTTGTGTATAAGTTTCGGTAAGACACCGAGGGAACGGTATAATGACCGCCGTCGATCGATATGCTGACCAAGATCAGAAATATCCTGATGGACTGGCGAAACACCGAGTTCCTTATAAAAGGCGAGATGGGTTTGCGGCGCTTTCATGATGTGATTTGAGGTCTCATTCGAAATAGATGAATCCATAATCCCCATCATATCCGGCAAGTTCCATAAACCATTGCCATTCAGAGGGATCGTAAAATGTTTCACAGGTTAATTGCCAGTAAAGCAAATTCGCCTTCTCGCTTTCATTACGATAAGACTCAGCACACATGTAGGCACCGCCCCGACGTACGCGCTGCATTTCTTTCAGCGCTGCCTGCAGTTCATAATTCTTGAGATTGTGGAAGACGTTTAGTGAGTAAACCAGATCGAAGGAGCTGTCTTCAAATGGCAATGCCGTACAATTTCCAACTTGGATATAAGGACGCACTTCTTGTTTTGCATGCTCAATTCCATATGCAGAAATATCTATACCTGCGATTTCGATGCCGGGTACGACTTGAGTGAATTCATAAAGTAGAAAAGCTTTACCGCACCCAATATCCAGAATTCGGTCACCTGCCTTAAGATTGTAATGTGCAGCCATTTCTTCAGCGACAATACGCCAACGCCCATCATAACTGTAGCCACCATAACCGTACTGACGATCGCCATCCCAATAGTTCATGCCCCATTTCTTGGCGACTTCGGCACATGCGCCTTTATCATGATCAACAACGCGTTGAACATAATCGCGGCTTGTCTT
>Ga0115564_10004973_pt1 | contig 10697 bp, 8 predicted proteins | sample COGITO_mtgs_1105_7_FD_88680 | JGI IMG/M metagenome (GOLD analysis project Ga0115564, IMG submission 88680) | Pelagic marine microbial communities from North Sea - COGITO_mtgs_110523 | ecosystem: Environmental > Aquatic > Marine > Epipelagic | place: Germany:Helgoland, sampling site Kabeltonne... | reverse complement strand
GAGAGATGCTCATGCAGCTGGAGATAGTACTACTGTATTTAGATATGTAGACTGGATCTTAACAGTTCCATTAATGTGTGTTGAGTTTTACTTAATACTTAAAGTTGCTGGAGCGACTAAAACAGATATGTGGAAGCTTATTGGAGCTTCAACTGTAATGCTTGTCACTGGATTCTTTGGAGAGTCTGGATGGGACGGTGGAGTAATGAACGCAGCAATGTGGGGATTACTTTCAGGTCTAGCTTACTTCTGGATTGCATACGAAGTATGGTTCGGTGGTCTTAAGAAATTAGCAGTTGCTGCTGGTGGAAACGTATTAGAAGCTCACAAAATGTTATGTTGGTTCCTTCTTGTTGGTTGGGCAATCTATCCATTAGGATATATGGCTGGTACTGACGGATGGTATTCTGGTATCTCTGCGATACTTCCAGATATGGAAGTAATCTACAACATCGGTGATGCTGTCAACAAAATCGGATTTGGTCTTGTTGTATACAGTTTAGCTGTTAAAGAATCATAATTTAAAAGATTCAAATTAAATTATAAAAAAGGCTACACATTGTGTAGCCTTTTTTTTATGCAATATATTTAGTAATTACTACATCCTTTGAACAACCCCAATACCCATTAAATCCAAAGCATTTTTAATGGTGTAAGAAACTGATTTAGATAATTGTAATCTAAATATTTTTCTATCTTCAAAAGAAGTTTTTAATATTGGTAAGGATTGATAAAAAGAATTAAAAACCTTCACTAAATCATATAGGTAGTTTGCAACTAAAGCAGGACTTTGAGTACTCGCGGCATTTTGAATTGCTAGAGGAAAGTTTAATAACTGTTTTATCAACTCTTTTTCTTTAGGGTCTAAGCTTCCATTATAAATCTCATTACTAACAGAGTCTACTTTTCTTAAAATAGCCTGTATTCTAACATAAGAGTATTGAATAAAAGGGCCTGTATTTCCTTGGAAATCTACGGACTCTTTTGGATCAAATAAGATTCTCTTTTTTGGATCTACTTTCAAAATAAAGTATTTCAAAGCTCCTTGACCAATAGTTTGATAAACATTATTTTTTTCGTTATCATCTAAGTCATCTAACTTTCCTAGTTCAGATGATATCTCTTGGGCTGTATTGGTCATTTCTACTAATAAATCATCTGCATCCACTACGGTACCTTCTCTACTTTTCATTTTACCACTTGGTAAATCCACCATTCCATAACTCAAATGATGTAAGTTTTCGGACCATTTGAAACCTAATTTTTTTAGAATCAGAAACAATACTTTAAAGTGATAATCTTGTTCATTACCAACAGTATAAATCATTGAGTTAATATTAGGAAAATCTTTAACCCTTTGAATAGCTGTACCAATATCTTGAGTCATGTAAACAGCAGTTCCGTCAGATCTAAGAACAATTTTTTCATCCAAGCCTTCGTCTGTCAAATCACACCACACACTACCGTCGTCTTTTTTATAGAAGACATTTTTATTAATACCTTCTTTTATAAACTCTTTTCCTAATAGGTAGGTATTACTTTCATAATAATAATTATCAAAATCTACTCCAAGATTTTTGTAAGTTTCTTCAAAACCTTTGTAAACCCATCCGTTCATTGTCTCCCATAGCTTGACAATTTCTTTATCTCCTGACTCCCAAAGCAAAAGCATTTTTTGCGCTTCAATTAAAATAGGTGCATTTTTTTTTGCATATTCTTCTGAGCTACCATTCTCTATTAAAGATTTAATTTGGTTTTTATATTCTTTATCGAACAAAACATAATACTTTCCAACTAGCTTATCCCCCTTAATGGATGTAGAATCAGGAGTTTCTCCAGCTCCAAACTTTACCCAAGCCAACATACTTTTACATATATGAATACCTCGATCATTTATTATCTGAGTTTTTAGAACGTTTCTACCAGAGGCTTTAAGTATTTGTGCCACACTATATCCTAACAAATTATTACGAATATGTCCAAGATGAAGTGGCTTATTGGTGTTAGGCGAAGAGTATTCTACCATTGTACAATCATTGGATGTTGATTTAACATACCCAAAATCTTCTTCATTTTTTATTGCATTAAAATGATTTAAATAATAGTTGTCAGAAACAACAATATTAAGAAAGCCTGAAACAACATTAAATGAAGTAAATGATTTTTCATTCTCTACTATATAATTACCTAAACTATTTGCGAGTTCAATTGGGCTAGTTTTAAGCAATTTTAACAATGGAAAGACAACAATAGTTACATCACCTTCAAAATCAGTTCTTGTGGGCTGTATTTCGACACTATCAACATTTGTTTTATATAATTGTTCGATTGCTTTAACTGCAATTGATTGTAAAGAAGATTCAATATTCATTTTATTCATTATATCTATAAATATAATATATTATTATTTCTATTTGGCTTTTGGCAAAAACACCTCAGCCATCATACATCTAGCACTTCCCCCACCATATGTCTCAATTGTATACAATGAACTAAAAATAATTTTAGCATACTTGTTTATAATATCTTTTTGAGCACGAGTTAATACATTAAATGCAGATTCACTCATAATCAATAAAGAGTTACTATTTCTATCTAATATTTGCAACATATTACCAGCAAACGAATTCACTTGATTTTCAGAAATTTCAATAATTTCTTTTCCATCATCTTTCAAATGTGCAATAACATTCTTTTTCTCTTTTTTATCATCAATACAATCTAGGCATATAATGACAAAATTATCAGCGACGCACATCATAACATTTGTATGATAAATCAACTCTCTTGCTTTATTAACAGACTGAAATGCATTAAAAACTACTGGAGTATATTGAAAATCTTCACAAAATTCAATTAATAATTCTTCATTAGATCTTTCTGAAACAGCACAATAAGCTTTTCTATTTAATCTATCTAAAACTATACTTCCTGTACCCTCTAAAAATATATTTGATTCTTCTGCAGAAGAATAGTCAATAACATCATTAATTAGATATCTATTTTTCTCAATGTACTTTACTACATCTTCTCTTCTTTCATTCCTTCTATTTTCTGCAAACATTGGGTATAAAGCAATATCACCATTAGAGTGAAATGAAATCCAATTATTGGGAAATACTGAATCTGGTGTATCAAACTTATCATCATCTTGAAAAACAATAACATCCACACCAAAAGATCTAAGTTTTAAAACAAAATTATCAAATTCGGTTTGAGCACTTAAATTAATTTGATTAGAATTACTATCAAAATCATTAGCATTTTGGTAATGATTGTTAACAGCTGTTTGAACATTATAATTAAATGCAAGAGGCCTAATCATCAAAATAGTATTTGTACTTTGTTTATTCAAAATTAAATTATTTTCTCATTAGCGGCATAGTTGAACATCTCAACAAACCTTCTTGTTTGGCAATTTCTGAATAGTTTATCTTCTCTAGCGTAAATCCATTTATAGTTAGCCATTGATTTAACCTACTAAAATTATTTTCAGAAACAATTGTGTTTTCAGATATTGAAAAAACGTTACAATTCATGAGATACATTTCTTCTTTTGTAGTTTCAAAAATATTTTCTTTTCCAAAAAAATTAACTAACCAATCATATTCATCTTTAATTAAAAAACCACCAGGATAGATTATTGCTTTATCAGTTCCAACTGGCTGAAAACAACAATCTAAGTGAAGAGCATTGTCCTTTGGAGATGTATTTGATTTTCTTAATTCAAAGGTTTTTATTGACTTATTCGGAAAATTTGCTTTTATTTCATTTGCAGCATTCAAATTCGTTCTAGCAGTTATATAATTAGGATAATCTTCACCAGAGTACACTCCAATAAAAACATAATCATTAAATAGTATTACGTCACCACCTTCAACATGACTGTCACTGCTAAGTTTAATAATATTTTTGGAAGGAATTTCATTAAGTATATAATTTATTGCAGACAACTCTTCGGATCTATTATCAATCATATTAGATAAAACAATTTTATCCTCAATAACAAAAGAAATATCTCTTGTAAAGATTTGATTATAATTATTAATTTGATCTGGCCTGTATACTTTTACACCATGTTTAATTAAAATGTTTTCAAATGAATTTAGCTCACTTATCATATCTTTTTCAGTAGGATATGTACCATTTAAAATATGTTCAATACTTTTGGGGTCGTAACAGTCTTCTATATTTGGAGTTGGGCCATTTGAAATTGCAGAACCCAATATTACAGAAACTAATTCAGATGTCTCGTTGTTAACATTAATTTTTAACATATGTAAATATAATAAGAAAGAAATAGAGTGAAACCTATATTATCTGTTAGAAATCGGAGTATATTCCCTGTGATTTTCTCCGGTATAAACCTGTCTTGGTCTTCCTATTGGCTCATTTCTAAGTCTCATTTCTCTCCATTGAGCTATCCATCCAGGAAGTCTACCAAGAGCAAACATTACTGTAAACATGTCGGAAGGAATTCCCATTGCTCGGTAAATAATACCAGAATAAAAATCAACATTTGGATATAAACTTCTATCCACAAAATATTTATCACTTAATGCTTCTTTTTCTAGACCTTTAGCTATATCCAAAACAGGATCAACTATACCTAGATCGTTTAAAACCTCATCAGTAGCTACTTTTATTATTTTAGCTCTAGGATCAAAACTTTTATAAACTCTATGCCCAAAGCCCATTAATCTAAAAGGGTCTTCTTTATCTTTTGCTTTTTGCATATACTTGTTTGTATCTCCTCCGTCTTCATTAATCGATTCAAGCATTTCTAATACAGCTTGATTTGCACCTCCGTGTAATGGCCCCCATAAAGCAGAGATTCCTGCAGAAATTGAAGCAAATAAACCGGCATGTGAAGAACCTACAATTCTTACTGTTGAAGTTGAACAATTTTGCTCATGATCAGCATGTAAAATTAAAAGCTTGTTAAGTGCGTTAACCAGAATTGGGTTCTGAACATAAGTTTCATTTGGCTTGTTAAACATCATTTTCAAAATATTCTCAACATATCCTAGAGAAGTATCTCCATAGTCTAATGGTAGACCATGTTTTTTTCTAAAAGTCCAAGCAATTAGTATTGGAATTTTACCTAAAACTTTTACTATAGTTTCGTAAAGTTCAGTTTTACTCCTGTCATAATCGATAGTGTTTGAAGTAGGGTTAAAAGCGGTTAGTGCACTTGTTAAAGATGATAATATACCCATAGGATGGGCTGACTTAGGAAAAGCTTCTAATATTTTTTTAATATCCTCGTCAACAATACTTTCACTTTTAATATCATCATTGAATTTCTTATACTGATCTTCTGTAGGGAGATTCCCATAAATTAATAAATATGCAACTTCTAAAAAACTAGCATTATTAGCTAAATCTTCAATTGAATAACCTCTGTATCTCAAAATACCTTTCTCCCCATCTAGATAAGTTATTTTACTTTCACACGAAGCAGTATTTTTAAAACCTGGGTCAATAGTAGTAACTCCACCTGTTAGGGCTCTTAGTTGTTTAAGATCAATAGACAGTTCATTTTCAGAACCTAAAACAAGAGGGAGATCAAATTCCTGATTATTTATAATAAGTTTAGCTTTTTTTGACATTTGAATTTTTGTATTAAGGAATGCAAAAGTACGAAATATCTACGAATTATTAAAACATATAAGACTATGCCTTAAACACACTCGCTTGAGGAAAGAAGGCTTTAGACCCTAATTGCTCTTCGATTCTCAACAACTGGTTGTACTTAGCCATACGATCGCTTCTTGAAGCAGAACCTGTCTTAATTTGACCTGTTGTAAGTGCAACTGCTAGATCAGCAATTGTATTATCTTCTGTCTCTCCTGACCTGTGAGACATTACAGATGTAAAACCAGCACTATGAGCCATTTCTACAGCTTTTATTGTTTCAGTAAGGCTACCTATTTGGTTAACTTTAATTAATATTGAATTAGCAATTGATTCATCAATTCCTCTAGAAAGTCTTTCTACATTAGTTACAAATAAATCATCACCAACAAGTTGAATTTTATCACCAATTAATTCTGTTAAATATTTCCATCCATCCCAATCATTTTCATCCATTCCGTCTTCGATTGAAATAATCGGATATTTTGAGGCTAAACTTGCAAGGTAGTCAGCTTGCTGTTTACTAGTTCTCACCTGTCCTTGATTACCTTCAAATTTCTTATAATTATACATTTTATTTTCATAAAACTCTGCAGCAGCACAATCTAACGCTATCATTATTTCTTTACCAAAAGAATAACCTGCATTTTTTACTGCTAAAGCTATAGTGTCTAAAGCATCTTCAGTTCCTTCTAAAACTGGAGCAAATCCACCCTCATCTCCTACTGCTGTACTTAATTTTCTGCTTTTTAAAACTAACTTTAAGTGATGAAATATTTCACTACCCATTTGCATTGCATGTGTAAAAGATTTTGCAAGCACAGGAATAATCATAAACTCTTGAAAAGCTATAGGAGAATCACTATGTGAACCTCCATTAATAATATTCATCATCGGAACAGGTAATGTACAAACATCCTCTCCGCCAATATATCTGTATAATGGAACTTTTTTCTCAGCTGCAGCAGCTTTCGCAACTGCTAAAGAAACACCTAAAATTGAATTCGCACCTAAATTAGATTTATTAGGAGTACCATCTAAATTTATCATTTTAACATCAATTTCAGTTTGATCAAAAACAGATAATCCAATAATTGAGGGTGCTAAAATATCATTTACATTATTTACCGCTTTCATTACTCCCTTACCCATATAATCAGAACCACCATCTCTTAATTCAACTGCTTCATGTTCACCAGTTGAAGCTCCAGATGGAACAGCAGCTCTTCCGATTGAACCATTTTCAGTTATAACATCAACTTCAATTGTTGGGTTACCTCTTGAATCAAAGATTTGTCTAGCATGAATTTTTTTAATATTGGACATAATATTTTTTTATAAATAATCCCTACAAAAATATTAATTATATATAGATTTTTCTTTATTAAATGGAGATAATTAACGAAAACGTAATAGTAAAGGATTTGAAAATCAATTACTACTTACTCATATTCTCAACAAACTCATCAAACAAATATGAGGAATCATGTGGGCCTGGGCTAGCCTCTGGATGAAATTGAACAGAAAAGCAGTTACTATTTTTAAGTTTTATTCCTGCTACTGTATCGTCATTTAAATGAATATGTGTTATTTCCACATTTTCATTAGCTAGTGATTCTTCTTTATTCACAGCAAAACCATGATTTTGAGAAGTGATTTCACCTTTACCAGTTATAAGATTTTTAACGGGGTGGTTTATACCTCTATGACCATTGTGCATTTTGTAGGTAGAGATTCCATTGGCTAATGCAATAATTTGATGACCTAAACATATACCAAACAGAGGTAAATTATGATCAATAATTTTCTTTGTAACTTCTTGAGCACTTTTCAACGGCTCTGGGTCTCCAGGTCCATTAGATAAAAAATAGCCATCAGGATTCCACTCCTTCATTTCATCAAATGATGTGTTAAATGGAAAAACTTTAATATACACATCTCTTTTGGCTAAGTTTCTTAAAATATTTTTTTTTATACCCAAATCCAAAGCAGCTACTTTGTATTTAGAACCTTCATTACCATAATAATAAGTCGATTTAGTAGATACCTTAGAGGCAAGCTCTAAACCCTCCATAGATGGGACATCAGTTAGTTTCTTAGATAAAGAGTCTATATCATCTACATTTGTAGTGATAACAGCATTCATAGCACCATTATCTCTAATATAACTGACCAAAGCCCTAGTGTCAATATCAGAAATTGCAAAAAGGTTATTCTTATTTAAAAATTTCTCTAAGGAACTATCAGCTAATTCTCTGGAATAGTTGTAACTAAAATTTTTGCATATTAAACCAGAAATTTTTACAGAATCAGATTCCGACTCATCATTAACAACTCCATAATTACCAATATGTGGATTAGTCATAATCATTAATTGACCAAAATAAGAAGGATCTGTATAAATTTCTTGATAACCAGTCATTCCAGTATTGAAACAAACCTCTCCGAATGCAGTACCTTCACCAAAAACAGACTTACCATAAAATATAGTGCCATCGGACAGTAATAAAATTGCTTTTTTTCTTTTCTTGTATTCCATATAATATAAACTACAGTAAAAATAAATATAATAATCAATATTATAATTATTAATAAATAAAAAAAGAGGCTAAATTATAACCTCTTTATTAACAATTTTAAAATATACGAATTAAGAAATCGTATATATACTACATATTAATGTAATATTCTAATACCTTTATAATATCATTTATCTTCTTTAAAGAAAGAGAGTTTGACTCAATAAATATATCAAGTTTAGTCGTATTTAATTTATTCATTTTAAGATACCTGTAAATAGATTTCTTTTTAAGTTTAATAGGGTTAATCGATCCATTTAACATTAAAAAAAACTCCTCCCCACGAACATACTTGTCATTGGGTCTGTTAACCATTGGATTTGCAGAACCAGAAATTAACTTAACATCAAATCCCTTCATAAATTTATAATCATCTGTATCATATAACATTTCATATACTCTGTTGTCATCGTCATAATAAAAGTTCTTATAAATCTTATTATCTATTACGATTTTTTTAATGTTGTTAAATGTGAACGAGAATATAGAGTCTGAGTCATTTAGTTTAGCTTCAAATGAATTTCTCTTAAGATTAAGATTAACGCGTTTAACAAGAAATTTATCATCAGAAAGAGTATGAATTACAGCGGTGTTATTCCAATCTTCAAATAAATGAATTGTACCTTCTATATACCTTTTAGGGTTGTAGAACATCATAGAACTACCGAAACTGTTTCCAGAAATAAGCTTATTATTAAGCTCATCCAAAGCACCACCAGATTCAACTTGGGCGTTTTGAGCTGAAAGACTAGAAATTACGAATAAAAGGGCGATAATAAAAAAAGGAAATTTCATAATTTTTTATATAAAAATAGTATTATAAATGACATGTAATGTTAATGATTTATTAATTAAATCTTAAAATATTTACAAATTTATTTCTCTTCTGTGGATTCAGATTCGGGGGAATCATCTTTAGTAGTTTCAGTTGATTCTTCAGCAACATTAGTTGGCTCTACAACAGCTTCAGTAGTAGAATCAGTAGTTTCTACAATAGCGTCAACATTTGATTCAGAAACAACTGATTCTGTTGATTCTATTTGTACATCCTCAACTTTAGGTGCGGTACTTTTTTTACGTCTTCTAGTAGAAGATTTCTTCTTTTTACCAGCATCATATGTTTCATTATAATCTACAAGCTCGATCATTGCCATATCAGCATTATCTCCAAGTCTATTACCTAACCTGATGACTCTAGTATACCCTCCAGGTCTATCAGCAATTTTAGCCGATACGTCACGAAATAGTTCAGCAACAGCTTCTTTTTGTCTTAGTCTAGAAAAAACAATTCTTCTATTTTGTGTTGTATCATTTTTAGACTTAGTAATAAGAGGCTCAACAAATTGTTTTAATGCTTTAGCTTTAGCAGTAGTAGTATTAATTCGTTTGTGTTCTATTAAAGAACAAGCCATATTAGCTAACATAGATTTTCTATGAGCAGTTTTTCTTCCTAAATGGTTTATTTTTTTTCCGTGTCTCATTATTCAGTTTATTTAAACTCTAATAAAGTTAGTCTTTATCTAATTTATATTTTGTTAAATCCATTCCAAAATTTAATCCTTTAAAAATTACTAGCTCCTCTAACTCAGTAAGAGATTTTTTACCAAAGTTTCTAAATTTCATTAGGTCATTTTTATTAAATGAAACTAAATCACCTAAAGTATCAACTTCAGCAGCTTTTAAACAATTTAATGCTCGAACGGAAAGATCCATATCAATCAATTTAGTTTTAAGTAGTTGACGCATATGTAACGACTCCTCGTCATAGGTTTCTGTTTTGGCGATTTCATCAGCTTCAAGAGTAATTCTTTCATCCGAGAATAACATAAAGTGATGTATCAATATTCTGGCTGCATCAGTTAATGCATCTTGAGGATTAATAGAACCATCTGTCATGATTTCAAAAACTAACTTTTCGTAATCAGTTTTTTGCTCTACTCTAAAGTTTTCAACAGAATATTTTACGTTTTTTATTGGAGTAAAAATAGAATCTGTAAAAATTGTTCCAATTGGAGCCGAAGATTTTTTATTTTCTTCTGCTGGAACATATCCTCTACCTTTTTCAATGGAAAGCTCCATTTGAATTTTAACCTTAGAATCTAAGTTACAAATCACCTGATCTGAATTTAAAATTTGAAATCCAGAAATAAATTTTTGAAAATCCCCAGCAGTAATTTTATCTTGTCCTGAAATAGAAATAGAAACAGTCTCATTATCAACTTCTTCAATTTGTCTTTTAAAACGTATTTGTTTTAAATTTAAAATAATTTCAGTAACATCTTCTACTACACCAGAGATTGTTGAAAATTCGTGATCAACTCCTTCAATTTTAACTGAAGTAACTGCAAAACCTTCTAAAGATGATAATAAAACTCTTCTAAGAGCATTACCAACTGTTAAGCCGTAACCAGGTTCAAGTGGTCTGAATTCGAATTTACCATCGAAATCAGTTGAATTAATCATTATTACTTTATCCGGTTT
>Ga0115564_10004968_pt1 | contig 10701 bp, 10 predicted proteins | sample COGITO_mtgs_1105_7_FD_88680 | JGI IMG/M metagenome (GOLD analysis project Ga0115564, IMG submission 88680) | Pelagic marine microbial communities from North Sea - COGITO_mtgs_110523 | ecosystem: Environmental > Aquatic > Marine > Epipelagic | place: Germany:Helgoland, sampling site Kabeltonne... | reverse complement strand
CGGTCTGGCTGATTCAAAGATCCTCACCAAGCGCCGCCGCGAAGAACTGTATCCAGTGATCATGTCTCAGGCTCTGGTTGGCATCGGTGCGGCATCGGTGCGGGAAATCGATCAGCTGAACATACTGCAGGCCACGTTGCTGGCCATGCGGCGCTCCGTGGCCCGCCTGCCCCGGACCCCGACGCTGGCGCTGGTTGACGGTAATCAGAACCCCGGTCTGGGGATCCGCACGGAATTGGTGATCAAGGGCGATGCAACCGTGCCGGAGATTTCGGCCGCTTCGATTGTCGCAAAGGTGGTTCGAGATCGCCTGATGCGCAAGTTGGCGCAGCGCCATCCGTTTTACGGCTGGGAAAGCAATGTCGGCTATGGCGCCAAGCTGCACAGGCAGGCCATGGCGGACATCGGCGTCACAGCGCACCACCGTCGAAGCTTCGCTCCCCTGCGTCACTGGTTAGAAAGTGATACATCCGTCGCATAAAGTGGCTGTGGATAAGAACACAAAATGAACAGGCTCAGATACTGCGCCTCATCCGACACACCAACAGAGGGTTTGGTTTAAGAAGTACAGATAGCCCGCTGTTTTTACTGAATTTTTGTTGACAGAATCGTGAGTGCAAAACATTGTGCGCCCATGATTTCAGCTCATAATATTTCTAATCAAATTATTAACGGAAACTGCCTCGAAGTGTTGGCGACATTACCGTCAGCAAGCGTGGACATGGTTTTTGCCGACCCGCCGTACAACCTGCAGCTCAAGTCGGAACTTCACCGTCCTGACCACAGCCGCGTGGACGGAGTGGACGACGAATGGGACCGCTTTGAGAGCTTCCGTGCCTATGATGAATTCACTGAAGCCTGGTTGCGCGAAGCACGCCGCATTCTCAAGCCGACGGGCACGCTTTGGGTCATTGGCTCCTACCACAACGTTTTCCGTATGGGCGCCAAGGTACAGGATCTTGGGTTCTGGATTCTCAATGATGTTGTGTGGCGCAAGACCAACCCGATGCCCAATTTCCGAGGCACCCGGTTCCAGAACGCCCACGAAACCCTGATCTGGGCCGCGCATGACGAAGGCGCGAAGTACCAGTTCAACTATGAAGCCCTGAAGGCTTCAAATGATGATTTGCAAATGCGCTCCGACTGGCTGTTCCCGATTTGTCAGGGCGGCGAGCGCATCAAAGATTCTGAAGGCAAGAAAGCGCATCCGACTCAAAAGCCGGAAGCCCTCCTTCACCGCGTAATTTCAGCTGCAACCAAGGCTGGGGATCTTATTTTGGATCCCTTCTTCGGTACCGGCACCACAGGTGCCGTTGCCAAGAAGCTTGGTCGCAACTTTGTCGGGATTGAACGGGATGAAGCCTATTTGGCTGTCGCTCGGGATCGTATTTCAAAGATCTCAGAGCCCGATTCAGTCGTTATTTCCGACCTTCCCAGCAAACGCGAAGCGCCGCGTATCCCGTTTGGTCAGCTCCTTGAGCTGGGCATGCTGGAACCGGGCGTCGAGTTGTTGGGACCCGGGCGCAAATTTAAAGCACGGGTAGCCGCCGATGGAACCGTTATGGCCGACATCCATCGAGGCAGCATTCACAAGGTAGGCGCGGCCCTTCAAAAAGCGCCCTCCTGTAACGGTTGGACATTTTGGCATGTGGAAAAGAACGGCAAATTATTGCCGATCGACACCTTGCGTCAGGAAGTTCGGCAAACCTTACAACCCAGTGTAGCAGCATGAGTTGACAAGGATGTGCTGGCAATTTCAGCCAGTCGGAGGGCCTGAACCGGCTCACCTATTTTCAAGAGCGTGCCTTGCGATCTTTTTCATGATCGTGGGTAAGGCAAAACGGTTCAAGTCTTCTAAGGGCGCCCACGTGGCGCCCTTTTTTATGGCCTCAACCGCTGTTTTGGCACCATCAGCAGGGCAGTCAGGCACCACCACGCGAACCCGCAGGTGGAAATGAGTAAAGGTGTGCTCGACCTCACCAGCCAGCACTGTGCCGGAGAGCTCTGCCTGAGGATCAGGCCACTGGGCGCGCCAATCAGATCGCCAATCGGTGCCAGGCACCTCCATCATGCCCCCCAAAAGCCCCTTGTCCGGTCGCCGGGCAAGAAGCACTTCGCCCCGGTCGTTCTCAATCCAGTATGCCAGCCCAAAACGGGTTGGCTTTGGCTTCTTGGGTGCCTTTTTGGGAAAGGCCGTCGCAGCGCCCATGATGAAGGCCTGACAGCCCTCAGAGACGGGGCACAGCAGGCAAGAGGGCGAGCGCGGCGTGCACAGGCCAGAACCAAGGTCCATCATGGCTTGCGGAAAATCCCGGTTTCGCTGCGCTGGTGTGATCCGGTCGGTCAGCGCCTTGATCCTCGGCTTGGCCTGGGGGAGAGGTTCATCCACTGCGTACCAGCGGCTGACAACCCGTTCGACATTGCCATCCACAACCACCGCACGCCGGTCAAAAGCGATTGAGGCGATGGCTGCGGCGGTATAGGTGCCCACGCCGGGCAGCGTGAGCAGATCCGCCTCATCCTGCGGAAACTGGCCCTGTCTGTTATGAGCAATCTCAACCGCGCATTTGTGAAGATTTCGAGCGCGAGCGTAGTAGCCTAGCCCCGCCCAAGCGGTCAGAACATCATCGAGTGGCGCATCAGCCAGCGCCCTAACCGTGGGCCACAGCGTGGTGAACTTCTCGAAGTATGCGCGTACGGTTGCCACAGTGGTCTGTTGCAACATGATTTCCGAGAGCCAAACGTGGTAAGGGTCGGCAACCTCTCCCGCAGCGGCCCGCCAGGGCAGCTCGCGGCGGTGACGGTCGTACCAGGTCAGGAGCCGTTGGGGGAACGAAACCTCTGGCGGCAATAAAGGGGCGGAAGCGCGTGGATCGGAGTAAGCCATCGAGCAAGGATGTAGGGCGAAGCGGCTCGCGGGGCAAAGAGTCTGCGCGAAAAACCGTCCGTCGCACCTACAAAGCTCAGGGCCTGTCGCGGCTAATCCCGAAAATCCTCAAAGACGGTCTGGGTCGCAAGGGCAGTCTGGAAGCTGATTTGTTGCTGCATTGGCGCGAAGTGGTGGGCGAGGAGCTGGCCAACTGGACCGTGCCGAGCAAGATTACCTACGGCGACCGACGCATGCGGCGCAAAGGGACGCTGCTGCTGTCTGTAAGCCCGTCCTACGCGCAGTTTGCGCAGATGCAGGAGACGGACATTGTGGCCAGCGTGAACCAGTTTCTCGGGCCGGGACGCATCGAGAGAATCCAGATCAAGCAGTCCCCAGGTATCGACGGCGCCAGTCATCGCACAACTGTGAGCAGTCGTGGGGTCAAAGGGTCAGTTTCCAGGCTGGAGACACGGCGCGAAAGACGGCACAATAGTGATCTGGATTCGGCGCTGGAAACACTCCGCCAAAGCGTTGCGAAACGTGACCAACGGCGCTAAATCGCATAAGTTACCCACAAGAATCTGCGCGACTCCGGTTGTTTACAGCCGACTCGAGTGGATAAGAGCAAAGGATGAATTCGATGTTGAAAATTGTCGCACCTCTGGCCGTTGCTGCCGTAGCCCTGTTGTCTATGGCCGCACAAGGCCACGCGCAGGACAGCACGGCTGACGAGACGGAGACTGCAAACGCGGAAGAAGCATACGTTCCGCTTGCAAGCGACGGTGGTCTGGGAACGGGCGTATATCCCGATGAGACCTTTCAGGGCGCAGCTGATGCCCCGATTGTCCTGATCGAGTACGCCTCTCTGACGTGTCCGCACTGTGCCAGTTTCCACGAGACCGGCTACCCCGAGCTGAAGCCCTACATCGAAGCCGGCCAACTGGCCTATGTCTACCGTGACTTTCCGCTTGATGGCGCTGCCTACCGCGCGGCGCTGTCCGTGCGCTGCCTGTCAGGTGATGCATTCTTCTCCGCCATCGACGCGTTGTTTGAGTCTCAGAGCGACTGGCGACAGGGCGGCAGCGAAGACGATCTCGCGCTTGAGATCTCTGCGCTGACTGGCCAGACCTCCGATGAGTACAAGGCCTGTGTGGGCAACCCACAAAATCAGGAAAAACTGATCGAGCGCTACAACACGGCGATTGATCTGGGCGTCGACGGTACGCCGCGCATTTACATCAATGGTGATCTTTACTCGCCAAACCGCGGCTGGTCCCAAATCGGTGACGAAATCGCGCGTTTGGTCAAAAAGCTCAAAGTCTAAAACGAGGGTTCATTTGGTCGCGTTCACAAAACTCAAAATCCAAGGCTTCAAGAGCTTTGTTGACGCGACTGAATTCCACATCGAGCCGGGTGTAACCGGGGTTGTTGGGCCCAACGGCTGCGGTAAATCCAACATTGTCGAAGCCTTGAAATGGGTCATGGGCGAGTCCCGGTCCAAGCAGCTGCGCGGCGCGGATATGGAGGAAGTCATCTTCAATGGCTCCTCCGACCGGCCAGCCCGCAACGTCGCGGAAGTCGAACTTGTGCTGTCTAACGCGGACGGCAGCCTGCCACCCCAATACGTCGAACACCCCACCGTTGGCGTTTCCCGCCGGATCGAACGCGGCAAGGGCTCGGACTATCGCATCAACAAGTCCCGTAAGACGGCTGGTGAAGTTAAACTGCTGTTTTCTGACGCAGGCTCAGGCGCAAGCTCGTCGGCGATTGTCTCGCAGGGGCGTGTGGCCTCGATCATCAACGCCAAACCCGTCGAACGCCGGCAAATCCTCGAAGAAGCCGCTGGTATCGTCGGTCTGGCAGCCCGCCGGCGCGAAGCTGAGAACCGGCTGCGCGCTGCGGAGAGCAACCTCGAACGCCTCGAAACCGTGATGAATGCCCTGCAAGAGCGCCTGAAAACGCTCGAAGGGCAGGCCAAGCAGGCCGAGAAATACCGCCGACTGTCGGAAAAGATGACGCGCCTGAATGCCCAGCTGCATTATTTGCAGTGGGTCGCGCAAACCCGGACCGTGGAGCGCGCCAAAGAGGCTCAGGTTGTAGCAGAAAAGCAGGTTGCAGCCGCCGAAGCCGCCGCTGCACGCGCCAACCAGGCCTCTATAACCTTGTCTACAGACCTGCCGGACCTGCAACGCCGCGAGGCCGAGGCCGGCGCAAAGCTGCAAGCCTTTCTGGTCGCCAAAGACGGGCTGGAGCGCGACCGCGCGGACATCGAACGCGCCCTGCACAACAATAGCAACCAGCGCACCCAGCTGGAACACGATCAGGTGCGGGAAGCCAATCTCGTCACAGATGCCCAATCCGCGCTGGAGCGACTGGCCAGTGAAGACGCCCAGCTACTGGAAGCCAGTCAGGGCGAGTCGGATGCGCTCGACCAGTTGGAGCAAGCCGTTGAGACCGCGACCGCAGCTGTCAGTGTGCTGGAACAGGACATGGCCAACGCCCGCGCTGACGTTTCGCGGGTTGGGTCCGAAATCACCGCCCGCACAACGACGCTGAACCAGGCCAAGCAGCGCATGGACGCTTTGACCGCGCGGCGAGAACGGCTTGAGGGTCAAATCTCAGACATCCAGAACCGCGAGGCCGGAGCGGCTGAAGCCCAGGACACACGCGTTCGGGCCCAAGCGCTACAGACCGAACATGATGCAGCGGCTCAGGCTCTTAGCCTTGCCGAAGCCGCGATGACGGCAGCACGTGACAGTGAGCAAAGCCTGCGGGCAGAGGCTGACGCCCGGGCGCGGGAAGAAGCGCAATTGCGTGCGGAGCTGGGTGGGCTGGAGAAGCTGCTTAAGGCCAACGCAGGCCAGAGCAAGGTCAATGCAGAACCCGTTCTGTCCGCGCTGCGGGTACAGGATGGCTTTGAGACTGCACTCGCGGCCGTGATCGGCGATGCCCTTCAGGCCCCTGCTGGCGCGCAGGACAAGGGCGACTTCTGGCTGGAAACCGAAGCGGCTGGACTGCCGGAGCTGCCCGCCGGGGTCACAGCATTGGCCCAGGTGGTAGATGCTGCGCCGGCTGAGCTCAGCTTGCGTCTGGCGGCCTGTGGAGTGGCTGAGACGACCGCACAGGCGGCCGCCTTGCAATCCCAGCTGCACCCCGGTCAACGTCTGACCACCCGTGAAGGCGGGCTGTGGCGGTGGGACGGGTACACGGCGTTACCGGGCAAGGTTCCGGGCGCGGCGCGCTTGCTGGAACAGCGCCGCCGGGCTGAAGAGCTGGAAACTATTCTCCGCGGCAAGCACCAGGACACCCAGTCAGCCCGCGAGCAAGCCGAGACCGCTGCGGCCACACTCAAGGGCGCTCGGGCGGCCGAAGCACAGGCCCGCCAGTCGCTCCAGCTTGCCTATCGCGCGCTGACCAGTGCGCAGAGCGAGCTATCACGGGTTGAGGCGCAGGCGGCCAAGGTCGAAGCGGAAAGCGGCGCGCTGCGTGCGGCGCTGCAAACGCTGACGGCGGACATCAGCGAAGCCGCTGGCGCGGTTGAGGCCGCTCAAACCGGCTTTGACGAGCGCCCTGACGCGGAAGCGATGCAAGCGCGGGTCGATGCCTTGCGCCCGCAAGTCGAGGACGCCCGGCGTACCCTCACCCAAGCCCAGGCTGAACGTGAGCAGCACAAGCGCGACACGGCCGCCCGCAAAACCCGCATCGGCGCGATCACCACGGAGCGCTTTTCCTGGGAAGGCCGCCTGAAGAACGCAGAACGCCAGCACGCGCAACTCCAGGAACGCGACACGGCACTGACCAACGAGCGGCAATCGCTGGAAAACCGCCCTGCGGAGATCGCCCAGCAGCGGGAAACGCTGGAAAACAGCATTCGCGATGCACGGAATGCGGTTGAACAGGCGGTTGCTGCTGTGTCTGATCGCCGTGCGGCGTCCTCAACAGCCGACGCGGAAGCACGCCAGGCCGAAAAATCCGCCGGAACAGCGCGGGAAGAGATGGCAACCACCAAGCTGGCCGCCGAGACTGAAATCGCGCGCAAGACCGAGCTTGCCGCCACCATCCGCGATACCTTTTCTGACGGCCCGCAGGCGCTGCCCGCTCTGGCCGAACTGGACCCCGCGGGCGCCTTGCCGTTGCGTGGCGATACAGACAGGGCCCTGAAAGCCGCGATCCGCGACCGGGATATCCTGGGCGCTGTGAACCTTCGTGCGGAGGAAGAAAGTACGGAGTTGGCCGATGAACTGGCCACCTACGACGAAGAGCGCGCTGATCTAAACAAAGCCATCGACAAGCTGCGCAAGGCCATTTCCAGCCTGAACAAGGAAGGCCGCCTTCGGCTTGCGGATGCCTTCAAGAAGGTCAACGACGCCTTTCAGGAGACCTTCACACGCCTGTTCAACGGGGGCGCTGCCCACCTGGAGCTGATCGATGGCGACGACCCACTGAACGCCGGGCTGGAAATTTTTGCGCAACCGCCCGGGAAAAAGCTGACCTCTTTGGCGCTGATGTCCGGGGGCGAGCAGTCCATGACGGCAACCGCGCTGATCTTCGCCCTGCTCCAAACCAATCCTGCGCCGATTTGTGTGCTGGATGAGGTCGACGCGCCACTGGACGACCACAACGTGGCTCGATTCTGTGATCTGGTGAACGATTGGGCGCGGAAATCGAATACGCGGATTGTGGTGGTCACCCACCACCCGGTCACAATGTCGCGGGTGGACCGTTTATTCGGTGTCACCATGGCAGAACGCGGCGTTTCAAGCCTACTTTCCATCGATTTGGAAGAAGCACTTGTGCATGCTTCTACAGCAGAGGCGGGTTGAGGCAGCTATTTGGCTGACTCGCTTGACCCTGTAACCAAACAACCCTAAACCCCTCTCCAAGTTTAGGTTTGCCAATTTGCACGTTTTTTTTGGTTTCGAGGACAGACATGACGCTCGAGAAAGATCCCAATAAAGACGGGCTGGAAGACTTGAAATCACGCATTGAAGTGGCTCGGCCCAGGCTCGCCGAAGAAAGGATCAGCACCGCAAAACAAGTCGCTAATCGCACGGCTTCTGAAGCTTTCGGTGTGGCGTTTTCTTTTGTGGTTTGCATCCTGATCGGCACGGTTGGCGGCTACGCTCTCGACAATGCAATTGGGACCAAACCGCTGTTCTTTGTGGTGGGTTTCTTCGCCGGGTCTGTGCTCGGCATTTGGTACATGATCTTCAAGGCGCGCCAAGTTGCCAAACGCGACGAAGAATAGGGATATTTGTTGTGGCTGAAAAATCCAGTGAGGGCGAAAAGTCCGCATTCGACCTGATGCACCAGTTCGACATTACGCCGCTGAAGGTCCTGGCTGACACGCCATTTGCTTTCGTGACCAACTCGGCGTTCTTCATGCTGTTGACGGTCGTGGTAATCGCGTTCCTGATGATCCTGCTGACTGCGAACGCCAAGGTTGTTCCCGGTCGCGGGCAAACCCTGTCAGAGATGATCTTCGACTTTGGCTTTGGCATGGTTGATGACATTCTTGGCAAGGATGGCCGGGCCTACGTCACGTTCCTTCTGTCCGTCTTCCTGTTTGTCTTTGTCGCCAACATTCTCGGCATGCTGCCGTACTCCTTCACCGTCTTCTCCCACATCAGCCTCACAGCCTTTATGGCCGTGATCGTCTTTGGGATGGTCATTTTTGTCGGCGTGAGTCGACACGGGCTGGGGTGGTTCGGCATTTTCGCGCCGGCCGGCGTGCCGGTCTGGCTGCTGCCGCTGATCGTGGTGATTGAAATTATCTCCTTCTTCATGCGTCCGCTGACCCATTCGCTGCGTTTGTTCGCCAACCTGACCGCAGGGCACATCGTCCTCAAGGTGATCGGCACGTTCGCAGCGGGCGCGGGTGCGACCAGCCTGCTCACCATTGTGGGTGGATTGCTGCTGACCCCGGTCCTGTTTGCGCTGAGCGCGCTGGAGTACCTGGTCGCCTACTTGCAGGCCTACATCTTCACCTTGCTTGCGGCAGTTTACCTGTCGGAAGCGATTGATCCTCATCACTAATCTTAAAGGTGTAATCGGGGATCAGGTCGGTGACCTGGACCGATTGCAAAATGAAAAGGAATCATCATGACACCTGAAATGTTCAAGTACATCGGCGCTGGTCTGGCTACCTTTGGCTTCGTGGGCTCCGGCATTGGCCTTGGTACCATTTTCGGTAGCTACTTCCTGGCAGTATCCCGCAACCCGGCGTCTGCTCCAAAGTTCCAGACCTGGCTGTTCGTTGGCTTTGCTCTGGTAGAAGCATTTGGTATTTTCGCGCTTCTGATTGCTCTGATGATCATGTTCGTCATCTAACCTGGGTGACAGCGGAACGCACACCGCGTGGAACCGACTTTTCGTAGGAAGGGTCAAGCACACGCGGTGGAAGTTCTGGCGCATTCACGCGACCTGACGAACCTTCTAAAGACAAACAGTGGGAGGCTCTGATGCCTCAGTTCGATATTCTAAGTGATCCGGCTGCCATTGGCCTGAACCTGGCCTGGTTTGTCGTGCTGTTCGCTTTGACCATGCTGATCGTCAACATGGGCATCAAGCGCATTATCGCTGTGCGCGAGAAGCGTGAAGTGCTGACCAGCGGCAACGTTGAAAAGGCGGAAGCTTTGCTCAACGAAGCCAAGCAGCTGATGAGCGGCTACGAGGAAAAGATGGCCACCGCGCGGAGTGAAGCGCAGGGCCTCATCAAAGAAGCCTCGGATGCAGCAGCAGCTAAGGCGGCCGATGCTCAGAGCAAGCTCGCCGATGAGCTGACCGCCAAGCGGGTTGAGATCGAGACGGCAATTGCCAAGCAGACGGAGGCCGCCCTGGCGGAACTGTCTACGGTGGCATCTGACACGGCTTCAGCTGCGGCGGACCAGATCCTGGGCGTTAAGCTTGACGGCGATAAGCTGAGCGCTGCTGTAAAGGAAATCAGCCATGCTTGAGTTTATCATCTACGAACTTCAGCACGCGACCTTCTGGGTTGGTTTTGGTTCCATTGTTTTCCTCGCTTTTGTCTGGTGGCAAGCGGGTGACAGCATCATGGGCATGCTCGATAAGCGCGGTGTTGAGATTTCTGCAAAGATCGACGAAGCCGGCGAGCTTCTGTCTCAGGCCGAAGCTCAGATGGAAGAGTACCGGACCAAGTTCGGTGATGCCGACACGGACGCGGCGGCGATTATTGAGCAAGCCAAAGGCGAGGCGTCTCGGCTGTCCGAAAAGGCAGGCAGCGACCTCGGAGATCTGCTCGAACGGCGCAGTGCGGCTTTCGATCAACGCATGAGCCAGCTGCAGGTGCAGGCTCAGAACGACCTGAAGTCACGCGCGGCTGAATTGGCGATTGGCGCTCTGCGTAAGTCTCTGCCAGAGCAGTTGGACGCCGCGGCGCTGGCTAGTCTGGCCGACAGCGCAATCGACGACCTACCCAACCGCGTTTAAGCGGAACAGGGCAGGCATTCAAAACAAGGGGCTTTGCGGCCCCTTTTTTTGTGACCAAATTTCACTCCGACACGATGTGCATCCAAGCCGTAGGTATGAGGGAAAGTGAGCAGTATGGGCAGTCTCTCACAGGGGATGAAGTTGGGCTTGCGTGACGGCACGGCGGTCGGCCTGACCGCCGGTCTGCTGGGTCTGATGTACGCTCTGGCTGCATTAGAATCTGGGCTAAGGCCACTTGAGACGGTGTTCTATTCCCTGGTGGTTTACTCCGCTGCCGTGCAGTTCGCCGCCCTGGGCACGGATACAGCGCCAGGCGCGCTCTTGGCCCTGATCTCCGGGAGCCTGTTCATCTGCACCCGCAATGTCCTGATGTCGCTGGATAT
>Ga0115564_10004960_pt1 | contig 10715 bp, 10 predicted proteins | sample COGITO_mtgs_1105_7_FD_88680 | JGI IMG/M metagenome (GOLD analysis project Ga0115564, IMG submission 88680) | Pelagic marine microbial communities from North Sea - COGITO_mtgs_110523 | ecosystem: Environmental > Aquatic > Marine > Epipelagic | place: Germany:Helgoland, sampling site Kabeltonne... | reverse complement strand
GAGAAGCTGTTTACACTTCAGGAGCACAACCTGCTATCTGGGGTCTAATTTCAGGTCTTGCTTACTTCGCTATCGTTTATGATATCGCAGCAGGAGAGGCTAAGAAATTAGCAGTTGCTTCAGGAGGTGCTGTAGAAGCTGCTCACAACACACTTGTTAAGTTTGTCGTGATCGGTTGGGCTATCTATCCTATTGGATATATGGCGGGTACTGCTGGATGGTACGGAGGCGAAGGTGTAATCTTCGGTATTCCATTACAATTAGATGTTATTTATAACATTGGTGATGCCATCAACAAAATTGGATTTGGACTAGTGGTATACAACTTAGCTGTATCGTCTAAATAAAAATCCTACAAGTGAATTAAAAATTGCTTGTGAAAAAGAAATTAAACCGCTCTCAGAGCGGTTTTTTTTTGTGCCTTACATCCGCTCGGGAACGTCTATACCAAGCAGACCTGTACTTTGCTTGAGCACTTTGGAGACTTGCTGCGACAACAATACTCTAAAGTTTTTTCGCAGCTGATCTTCCTCTCCTAGAATACTGATGTTTTGATAAAAGGAGTTAAACAATTTCACTAAATCATAACTGTAATTGGCAATCAAAGCTGGGCTGTACTGAGCAGCTGCTTGTTGGATTACATTGGGATACTCCATCAAATACTTTATGATTTCTTTTTCTTTCTCTTCAATACTTGTCAAAGCGATTGAGGTCGAGTCGATTACGTCTGCTTTCCGAAGAATTGACTGAATTCGTGCATAGGTATACTGGATAAAAGGTCCAGTATTTCCAGCAAAATCTACAGAACTTTCAGGATCAAATAAGATTCTCTTTTTGGGATCCACTTTTAAGATAAAATATTTCAATGCTCCCAAACCAATGGTGTGATACAAGCTGGCCTTGTCTTCTTCCGACATGCCTTCTAATTTTCCGAGATCCTCGGCAATTGAAGCTGCCGTTTTACTCATTTCTACCATCAGGTCATCGGCATCTACTACCGTGCCCTCACGGCTTTTCATTTTCCCTTGAGGCAAATCTACCATCCCATAACTCAAATGATGTAAAGCATCTGCCCAAGAATATCCTAATTTTTGCAAAATTAAGAACAGCACCTTAAAATGATAGTCTTGTTCATTTCCTACGGTATAAACCATTCCTTTCATGCTTGGATTATCGCGGAAACGTTGTAAGGCAGTTCCTAAGTCTTGTGTCATATAAACAGCTGTTCCGTCGGAACGCAATAAAAGTTTTTCATCCAAACCGTCTTCGGTTAAATCTATCCAAACCGAACCGTCTTCTTTTTTGAAAAATATATTCTTCTGAATACCTTCTTCTATAAGCGCTTTTCCCAAAAGATAGGTTTCGCTTTCATAATACAAAGAGTCAAATGTAACCCCAAGATTGGTATAGGTAACTTCAAAGCCTTTGTAGACCCATGCATTCATGGTTTTCCACAAGTCAACTACGGCTGGCTCTCCAGCCTCCCAATCGCGTAACATGGCCTGTGCCTCTTGAAAAAGAGGGGCATTGGCCTTTGCCTCGTCCTCGCTACTTCCGTTTGTCATTAGGGCATGTATTTCCTTTTTATATTCTTGATCAAAACGAACATAATAGTTCCCTACAAATTTATCTCCTTTGATACCTTCTGATGCGGGAGTCGTTCCTTTGCCAAACTTTTGCCAAGCGACCATGGACTTACATATATGGATTCCACGATCATTGATGATTTGTGTCTTGACGACTTTTTTACCACTGGCTTCAATGATCTTAGCCACCGAATAACCCAATAGATTATTCCGAATATGTCCCAAATGAAGAGGTTTATTTGTATTGGGAGAAGAATATTCTACCAAAGCAACCCCTTTTTCTGGATTGATTGCTAAATGTCCAAAATTGGGAATAGCTGCAATTTGATGTAATTGCGCAACATAAAAATCATCGGTGATCGATAAATTTAAAAAACCTTTGACCACGTTAAAGTCGTTAACCCAACTAAATTCACTCACCAAATATGCCCCTATCTCATTGCCTAGTACAACTGGATTAGCCTTAATATACCGCAATAAGGAAAAAACAACCAAGGTAATATCTCCCTCAAATTCTTTCCGAGTTTGTTGGAATTCAAATTCGGTTATATCGATTGTGTAAGAAGCAGCTAAAAAGGAAGTTAAAGCTGGTGATAATTGATCGGAAAGTGCTTTCATAGACGAATTTCGCCAAAGATAATTATAATGAGCAAAATATGCCTTGTTGGAGAAGATGCATTATCTTTAAAATAAAAAATGTTGGTCAATATTTCCTATAATGAACCTAAGATTAAAAGCACAATTGATGATCTTATTGGAAAACCATTTACTTTAAGAGAGCGATGGTCAATGGGAGGTATTGGCTCTGGAAAATTAATGATTACCCAAACTTCTATTGATATTCACAACCTATTGGTTTTGGATCAAAACATTAATCAATGTAATATTGAATTACGTCCAAAAGGCATTATCATTCATTTTAGGAGCTTATTAGAAACCTACGGCCTTATTATCCCATATTATAAATTGAAGCTTTACAAAGGTAAGGCTCAAGAATATTCCATCTACAAAGACCAGTACAGCATTAAGGTCTTGGCTAACACCAAAAACATTCATTCCTTTTTTAAAAAACTCAATGAGCAAAAAACAAAAAACGCCCCTCCCTCTGTTGATGAAATATAAACAATGATGCGATGAAAATACTACTAACCGGGGCTAATGGATATATTGGGATGCGTTTACTACCGCAACTGCTTGCAAAAGGACATGATGTATATTGTGCTGTGCGTGATCCAAAACGGCTGTCCATTACCCCTACTTTGGCAGAAAAAGTTACCATTCTTACACTTGATTTTTTATCCCCCGAGAAAAACAACTCTCTCCCGATAGACATTGATGTGGCCTATTATTTGATTCATTCAATGTCTTCTGACAATGGTGATTTTTTAACCATGGAAGCAGATTGTGCGCATAACTTTTGCCGCATGCTCGAAAAAACAAAGGCCAAACAAATCATTTATTTAAGCGGTATTGTAAATGATAAAGCCCTTTCAAAGCACCTATCCTCTAGGAAAAACGTAGAAGATATTTTGAAAAAATCCAGTATACCCACAACCGTTTTACGTGCAGGGATTATTGTGGGTTCGGGAAGTGCTTCTTTTGAAATCATTCGGGATTTATGTGAAAAACTTCCCTTCATGATTACCCCTAAATGGGTAAAAACTAAATCGCAACCCATTGCCATTCGAAATGTAATGGAATATTTAACCGGAGTTTTATTACATCCTAAATGCCTGAATGAGAGTTACGACATTGGTGGATCTAGTGTTTTGACCTACAAAGAAATGCTCCATCGGTATGCTAAAAATAGAGGTTTCAGAAATTGGATCGTTATTGTCCCCATTATGACACCACGTCTATCCTCCTATTGGTTAAACTTTGTTACCTCTACAACCTATACACTTGCCGTTAGCTTGGTTGATAGCATGAAAATGGAAGTCGTTGCCGCAGATCAGCGTTTACAAGATTTGCTTTCTATAAAGCCCTACAGCTATGATGAAGCCATCCAAATGGCTTTTAAACGAATCGAACAAAACTCGGTGGTTAGTAGTTGGAAAGACAGTATGATTAGTGGGCGACTCAACAAAGACCTTAAGGACTTTATCCAAGTTCCCAAATTTGGGATTCTAAAAGACGCTCAGAAGCGCGAAAATATAGATCCTGAACAAACCTTTAAAGCCTTGTGGAAAATTGGAGGGAACCAAGGATGGTATTACGCTAACTTTCTTTGGAAATTACGTGGCTATTTGGATAAACTTTCTGGGGGTGTAGGACTGAGAAGAGGGCGTACACATCCCGACAAAATATATACGGGGGATTCCTTGGATTTTTGGCGTGTACTTCTGGCAGATAAAAAAGAAAAAAGACTGCTCCTTTTTGCTGAAATGAAACTGCCGGGAGAGGCTTGGCTAGAATTTAAGATTGTTGGAACAACCATCTACCAAACGGCAACTTTTCGTCCAAGAGGACTTTGGGGAAGATTGTATTGGTATAGTCTGGTTCCCTTCCACTATTTTATTTTTAGAGGTATGGTACGAAATCTAACAAAAGCTTCCTAGCGCTTTTCTAGAGGCACAAAAGCTAAATTAACTTCTCCTGTGTAAATTTGTCTTGGACGACCAATTGGCTCGTTGTTCTTTCTCATTTCACGCCATTGTGCTATCCAACCGGGCAAGCGGCCTAGAGCAAACATTACAGTAAACATTTCGGTTGAAATGCCCATTGCTCTGTAAATTATCCCTGAATAGAAATCAACATTAGGATATAACTTGCGGTCTACAAAATAGGGATCGTTCAGTGCTTCTTGCTCCAATCCTTTTGCGATATCAAGAATTGGATCTTCTATTCCCAATTCATTCAATACTTCATCTGCTGCAACTTTGATTATACGGGCTCTTGGATCAAAATTTTTGTAAACGCGATGTCCAAAACCCATCAGGCGGAAAGGATCACTTTTATCTTTGGCTTTGGCCATGTATTTTTTGGTATCTCCCCCATCGGCTTTGATGGCTTCCAACATTTCAATTACGGCCTGGTTTGCTCCTCCATGCAATGGGCCCCAAAGAGCAGAAATCCCCGCAGAAATAGAGGCAAACAAGCCTGCATGTGAAGATCCTACTATACGCACTGTTGATGTAGAACAATTTTGCTCGTGGTCCGCATGAAGAATAAGTAGTTTATTCAATGCACTATTAACTGTCCTACTTGGCATATATGTCTCATTTGGCATACGAAACATCATTTGTGCGATATTGTCTTCGTAGCTCAACTCATTACTACTGTAATTTAAAGGCAATCCCTTAACCTTTCTGTGCGTCCAGGCGCATAAAACAGGAAACTTAGCCATTATGGTAACAATCGCATTGTACATGTCTTCATCAGATTCCACATCGACAGAACTTGGATTAAATGCCGTTAAAGCAGAGGTCAATGATGCCAATGCACCCATTGGGTGAGCTTTACGTGGAAAACTCTTTAAAATAGCTTTTAAATCCTCGTCTACCAATGATTCTTTTCGAATATCCGTTTGGAATTTTTCGAGTTGTTCTTTTGTCGGAAGTTTTCCAAAAATAAGCAAAAAGGCAACTTCAAGAAAACTGGCACCATCTGCGAGGTCGTCGATAGAATATCCGCGGTATTTAAGCTCTCCTTTTTCACCATTCAAAAAGGTGATTTCACTCTGACAAGAACCTGAATTTTTGAACCCTGGATCCAAGGTAACTAAGCCTGTTTGCGCACGCAACGATTTTATATCTATTCCTAATTCATTTTCCGTTCCTTTAACAAGGGGAAATTCATAAGTTTTGTCGTTGTATGTAAGTTGTACTGTCTTGTCCATGGTTCAATTCTTTAGAGGAGCTAATTTACTTAAAAAAGCACGATTTTGGAAATGAAAAAAGGGGGAACTCCCCCCTTTTTTGTTATTGTGAAGTTAAAATAATTATATTTTAAATGCATTGCGTTGCGGAAAGTAGGCAGTATCTCCCAATTCCTCCTCGATACGAAGCAATTGATTGTATTTTGCCATACGATCTGAACGTGATGCAGAACCTGTTTTAATTTGCCCCGTATTTAAGGCAACTGCTAAATCAGCTATAGTATTGTCTTCTGTTTCTCCAGAACGATGCGACATTACAGCCGTATAACCAGCGTTTTGCGCCATGTTCACAGCAGCAATGGTTTCGGTTAAACTACCAATCTGATTTACTTTAATCAAAATAGAATTGGCAATTGACTCGTTGATTCCACGTGAAAGACGCTCTACATTGGTTACGAATAAATCATCTCCTACCAACTGAACTTTATCGCCTATTTTCTCAGTCAATGATTTCCATCCAGCCCAATCGTTTTCATCCATCCCATCTTCAATAGAGATGATTGGATATTTAGCAGAAAGATCGGCCAAATATTGTGCTTGCTCTTCTGAACTTCTTATCACGCCAGTTTCTCCTTCAAAAAGAGTATAATCATATACCCCATCTTTATAGAATTCTGCTGCGGCACAGTCCAAGGCTATCATTACCTCATCTCCAACTTTATAACCAGCGTTTCCAATGGCTTTCATGATGGTATCGAGTGCATCTTCTGTTCCGTCTAGGGTGGGTGCAAATCCACCTTCATCTCCAACCGCAGTACTCAAATTGCGATCGTGTAATACTTTCTTTAGATGATGAAAAATCTCAGTCCCCATTTGCATGGCTTTAGAAAAAGTTGGCGCCGATACCGGCATTACCATAAATTCTTGGAATGCGATTGGGGCATCAGAATGCGATCCACCATTGATGATATTCATCATTGGAACTGGAAGCGTATTTGCACTCACTCCACCTACATAGCGATACAAAGGCATCCCAAGCTCATTTGCTGCAGCTTTTGCTACCGCTAATGAAACACCTAGGATTGCGTTTGCTCCAAGTTTTGACTTGTTTGGTGTTCCATCCAAATCAATCATCATCTGATCAATTTCATTTTGTTCGAAAACGGAAACACCAACAATGCGTTCGGCTAAGTCTTCATTAACATTTTTAATTGCTTTTAAAACGCCTTTTCCCATGAAGTCACTTCCTCCATCTCGAAGTTCTACGGCTTCGTGTTCCCCCGTAGAAGCTCCAGATGGAACTGCTGCACGGCCTAAAATGCCATTTTCAGTCACTACATCAACCTCTACTGTAGGATTTCCACGTGAATCAAGGATCTGTCTTGCATGAACGTTAATGATAATACTCATTTGTTTTTTGTTTAATTATTGGTTATTAATTTTCGATTAAGTCTTTGAATTGGTTAAATAAATACTTGGCATCATTTGGACCGGGTGCAGCTTCTGGATGGTACTGAACTGAAAAACATTTCTTGGATTTCATTTTAAGACCCGCCACTGTTTGATCATTCAAATGTGTGTGTGTAATTTCAATATCTGCATGTGCCTCGGCTTCCTCCCGATTTACAGCAAATCCATGGTTTTGCGAGGTAATCTCTCCTTTACCTGTAGAATGATTCAAAACAGGATGGTTGATTCCTCTATGGCCGTTAAACATTTTATAGGTAGAAACACCATTGGCCAAGGCAATTACTTGATGTCCCAAACATATACCAAACAAGGGTAAGTTTCTGGAAATAATTTCTTTGGCTACTTGTTGAGCCTGGTGTAATGGCTCAGGATCTCCAGGTCCGTTGGACAAGAAATATCCATCGGGATTCCATGCCTCAAGGGTGGCAAAGTCGGTATCATAAGGAAAAACCTTGATATACACTCCTTGTGCAGAAATATTATCCAAAATACTTTTCTTGATCCCAAGATCCAAAGCAGCTACTTTTAGGGGGGCATTTTCATCTCCATAAAAATAGGGCTCTTTGGTAGATACTTCTGAAGCTAGTTCACGCCCTACCATGGAAGGATAGGTTTTCAACTGTGCTTTCAATTCATCAATTTTATCTACTTCAGTAGTTATTAGGGCGTTTTGTGCACCATGCTCACGGATATAGATTACCAGGGCACGGGTGTCTACATCAGATATAGCCACCTTATTTTGTTGTGCGAAAAAATCAAATAGATTACTTGTCCCGCTTGGACGTGTATGCTCGTAGCTAAAGTTTTTACAAATTAATCCTGCAATTTTAATGGAATCGGATTGACTTTCATCTTCAAGGGTTCCATAATTTCCAATGTGTGCATTGGTCGTCACCATTAATTGCCCATAATAGGAGGGATCGGTAAATATTTCTTGGTAACCTGTCATCCCTGTATTGAAACATATTTCACCAAATGCGGTACCTTCAATACCTATCGATTTTCCATAAAAAATAGTGCCATCGGCTAGTAAAACAATTGCTTCTGATCTGTTTTTATACTTCATTTATCTAAAGTTTTCACAAAGAAACATAAAAAAAGGATAAACTCGAAAAGCTTATCCTTTGTAATATGTTGTAATTATTAACATCTTTATTCTTGTGCTGAGTCATCTTTTTCAGGAGCATCCACTGCTGGAGCTTCTTCTGTTGCTTCGACTGCAGGAGTTTCAGCCGGTTTTTTGGCTCTACTCCTACGGGTTGTCTTCTTGGTCGCTTCCTCTTTGTTTGTATAAACATCGTTGAAATCTACAAATTCGATCATCGCCATATCAGCATTATCACCTAAACGATTTCCCAATTTGATGATACGAGTGTATCCTCCGGGACGATCGCCAACTTTAACAGCTACATCTCTAAACAAAGAGGCTACGGCTTCTTTATTACGTAAATAGCGAAAAGCGGTACGGCGATTGTGAGTCGTATCGTCTTTTGATTTTGTGATCAATGGCTCCACAAATTGTTTCAAAGCCTTTGCTTTGGTAACTGTGGTATTGATTCTTTTATGTTCGATTAATGAACAGGCCATATTGGCAAGCATCGATTTACGATGAGCCTTTTTACGACCAAGGTGCATTACTTTTTTTCCGTGTCTCATTTTCTAGTGTATAAAAATGTCGGTTAGTCTTTATCTAATTTATATTTCGCAAGGTTCATACCAAAGGACAAGCCTTTAAGTACGACCAATTCTTCTAGCTCAGTCAATGATTTTTTTCCAAAGTTTCTGAACTTCATCAAATCATTTTTATTGTATGAAACTAAATCGCCTAGGGTATCAACTTCAGCAGCTTTCAAACAATTCAATGCGCGAACAGAAAGGTCCATGTCGATGAGTTTTGTTTTCAATAGCTGACGCATATGAAGTGACTCTTCGTCATAGGTTTCAGTTTGAGCAATCTCGTCTGCCTCTAGTGTGATGCGCTCATCAGAGAACAACAAGAAGTGGTGAATGAGTGTTTTTGCCGCTTCGGTCAAAGCATCTTTAGGGTGGATTGAACCGTCTGTAATGATTTCGAAAACAAGTTTTTCGTAATCTGTTTTTTGCTCAACACGGAAGTTTTCAATGCTAAATTTAACATTTTTTACAGGGGTGTAAATAGAGTCAATTGCAATGGTTCCCAATTGGGCATCCATTTTCTTGTTTTCTTCAGCAGGAACATATCCACGTCCTTTTTCAATGGTCAATTCCATGTTAAGTTGAACACTCTTTTCGAGGTTACAAATGACCAAGTCGGTATTGAGTACTTGAAAACCAGAAATAAATTTCTGAAAATCAGACGCTTTTAATTGATCTTGACCCCCAATTGTGATGGTTACTTTTTCGTTTTCAATGTCTTCTATTTGACGTTTGAAACGAACTTGTTTAAGGTTCAAGATGATCTCAGTTACATCTTCTACGATTCCGGGAATGGTTGAAAACTCGTGATCAATATTTTCGATCTTAACTGAAGTAATTGCAAATCCTTCTAAAGAAGAAAGTAATACTCTTCTCAATGCGTTCCCAACAGTTAGTCCATAACCTGGTTCTAGTGGACGAAATTCGAATTTTCCTTCGAATTCCGAAGAATCGATCATAATAACTTTATCGGGTTTTTGAAAATTTAATATAGCCATAAGGTAAACTTCAGTTAATTATTTAGAATATAATTCTACGATTAGTTGCTCTTTGATATTCTCAGGAATTTGTAGTCGCTGAGGAGTTGAAACAAACGTACCCTCAAGGGTAGAAGCATTCCAAGTTAACCATTCATATACAGAAGAGTTACGTTCTAAAGAATGCGTAATGGCTGATAAAGACTTTGATTTTTCTCTAACGCCAATAACATCACCTGGTTTAACGTGACATGAGGGGATATTAACCAATGCTCCGTTTAGGGTAATGTGGCGGTGAGAAACGAGCTGACGAGCTGCAGAACGTGTAGGAGCAATCCCTAAACGATAGACAACATTATCTAGGCGTGACTCACACAATTCTAGTAAAACCTCACCAGTAACACCTTTACTTTGCGAAGCGCGAGCGAAGATGATTCTAAATTGTTTTTCTAAAATACCATAGGTGTATTTTGCTTTTTGCTTTTCCATTAATTGGATAGCATATTCGGACTTTTTACCACGTCTTCTATTGTTTCCGTGTTGTCCTGGAGGATAATTTCTTTTTTCAAAAGACTTATCTGCACCAAAGATGGGCTCGCCAAACTTTCGTGAAATTTTTGTTTTTGGACCGGTATATCTTGCCATTGTTATTTTGGTTAATGTTAAAGGAGTTATGAATTAAGGTCGATTCCTTCGATAACTTTTATCCTTCAACAGGTTAATATTAATTATACTCTACGTCTTTTTGGAGGGCGACACCCGTTGTGTGGAAGTGGAGTAACATCGATGATTTCGGTTACCTCTATCCCGTTATTGTGAAGCGTTCTGATCGCAGACTCACGTCCGTTCCCAGGCCCTTTAACAAATACTTTCACTTGACGTAAACCAGCTTCTTGAGCTACTTTAGCACAATCTTCTGCAGCAGTTTGGGCAGCATATGGAGTGTTCTTTTTAGATCCTCTAAAACCCATTTTTCCGGCAGATGACCATGAAATAACTTCTCCTTTTACGTTAGTAAGCGAAATAATGATGTTGTTGAAAGAAGCATTGATATGCGCTTCTCCAGTTGATTCAACAATAACTTTTCTTTTTTTGCTAGTTGTTTTAGCCATAATCTAGAATTATTTCGTTGCCTTTTTCTTGTTTGCAACCGTTTTACGTTTTCCTTTACGTGTACGTGAATTGTTCTTG
>Ga0115564_10004950_pt1 | contig 10726 bp, 5 predicted proteins | sample COGITO_mtgs_1105_7_FD_88680 | JGI IMG/M metagenome (GOLD analysis project Ga0115564, IMG submission 88680) | Pelagic marine microbial communities from North Sea - COGITO_mtgs_110523 | ecosystem: Environmental > Aquatic > Marine > Epipelagic | place: Germany:Helgoland, sampling site Kabeltonne... | reverse complement strand
TTTCAATTTCAAAATGGAGAATACATCCTTTTATCGCATTGATTCTATCTGCAATTGTATTAGGAACAACCTTGGGTTTAGGCGGAGAAAGTACAATTTCTGTCGTATTGCAAGGCTTTAGCGAAACCCTAAAATGGATTGCTGTAATAATTATACTAGGTGCATTTATTGGCGAAGTGTTGCGAGAAACAGGTGGGGCTTTCAGAATTTCTAACAGAATTGTAAAATGGGTTGGAGAAAAAAAGTTGCCATGGGCAATGGGCTTTACGGGTTATATAGTTTCTATACCTGTATTTGTTGATGTAGCTTATATTTTATTACAACCTGTGGTGGAATCGTTATCATTTAAAAGCAAACGCCCCGTTTTATATTTAGGACTTTCCCTTGCAGCAGGATTAACAGTAGCTCACACCTTAATTCCACCGACACCAGGGCCTTTAGCTGTAGCATCTTTATTAGGTGTAGAAATGGGGCGTATGTTAATCATCAATCTTATTGTGGCTACTTTTGCTATGATCGGCGGAATATTATGGGTGATTTTTTTTCTAAAGAACTCGTGGATAGATTATGATAAAAAACTTCAAGACATATATAAGGAAGAACAAACTACAACTCACAATGAATTACCGAAAGGGAATTGGCTTTTGGATATAATGCCAATTATAGTACCAATTGTATTGATTTCTACAGGTTCTTTTGTTACGGATAATTTGTCTGGTTGGGTAGGTGATGCTCTAGGCTTTATGTCTATTCCGTTGATTGCTGTTTATATTGGTGCATTTATAGCAGTGTTTCAGATAGCAAAAAAAGATAAGAAAAATAAGGTTAATAGGCTGGTAGAACAGGCTATTACAAAGTCAGCACTAGTCATAATGATTACAGGTGCAGGTGGAGCTTTAGGTTTTGTTATTAAGGCTTCTGGAATTCAAAATGAGATTGTTCAAATCTTTAGTGATTTCCCGTTTTTGGGAGCGATGCTACCATTTGTAGTAGCAGCAATTTTAACTACTGCAACAGGCTCTATAACGGTTTCTTTGGTAGGTACGGCATCCATGCTAGGGCCTATTATAGATAATTTTCCGATGTCGCCAGAAATAGTTGCAGCAATAATTGGCTGCGGAGCATTTTGTGTTTTTCATGTTAATTCTAGTTTTTTCTGGCTGCTTAACAGGCTTCATGAAGTACCACCAAAAGTACTATACAAAACGTTTACAGCTCAGTCCTTAATAATGGGATTGTCAGGCTTAATAGGTGTTTTAATTCTTGTGTTATTTGGTGTGTAATTAATTTACTTACCAATTTCCTAGTCGGCTAAAATAATGCTAGCTTAAGATAAATTATGCAAGCCATATTTAGCATGAAAATGACATCTTTATAAACTCATCTATTTTACAATTTTAAAAATGAAGTATCCTTTTTTCAACTGGGCGTTATTAATGATATGTGTTAGTTTTCAATTGAATAGCTTTGAAGCCATTGCACAAGACAGACCTAATATCGTTTTAATGATGACCGATGATCAGGGTTATGGAGATATTGGAGGTCATGGAAATCCATATTTAAAAACAACACATATTGAGTCTATTGGAGAAGATGGTATCGAAATGACACATTTCTTTTCCTATCCAAATTGCTCTGCATCTCGCGCAGCATTGTTAACAGGGAGATATCCTTACAGAACAGGTGTTACTGCTGTAACACAAGTAGATCATTTTATGAATACTTCGGAAGTAACCATTGCGGAGGTCTTAAGTGCCAATGGTTATAAGACAGGAATTTTTGGTAAATGGCATATAGGTGACAATGCGCCAATGCGACCATCGGATCAAGGATTTCAAGAGACTTTAGTACACAGAGGTGGAGGTATCGGACAAGCAGCAGGTCCTGCTGGTAACACATATTTTGATCCTATTTTAGAACACAATAATGTTTCTGAAAAATTTAAAGGCTATTGCGATGATATCTTTACAGATGCAGCAATAAATTTTATTAGCAATTATAAAGATCAACCTTTCTTTGTCTATTTAGCAACCAACTTACCACACCTACCATTACAAGTGCCCGATAAAAGAGCCGAACCTTACCGAAAACAAGGATTACACGAAGACAATGCGCTTGTTTATGGTATGATAGATAATATAGATTACAATGTTGGTCGCGTTTTAAATAAGTTAAAAGAATTGGGCATTGAAGACAATACCATTGTAATTTTCTTATCAGATAATGGTCCGAGACACAGGCGAACAAAAAACGACTCGTATCCAGGTCGTTATGTTGCTAATTTAAGAGGGACAAAAACGAGTGTTTATGACAATGGTACACGTGTACCTTTTTATGTTAAATGGCCAAAACAATTGGCTAAAGGGAAAAAAATGAACACGATGGGAGCGATTATTGATGTCTTCCCTACTCTATTAAAAGCTTGCGGAATTTCAAATTCAAATGGTGTTGAAATTGATGGGGAAAATCTAATACCGCTTTGGAAAGAAAAACCTATCGATTTAAGTGATAGAACCTTTTTTATGCAAATGCACTATGGTCCAACGCCTTTTAAATACATGCATTTTTCAGCACGACAACAAAAATACAAATTGGTAAGTCCACACGATTTTCCACATGGCATTGTACATCAACCTACAGACCATGTGCTAAAAAATGTATTAAAGAATTTGGAGTTATACGATATGGAAAATGATCCTAGTGAGCGTATCAATATTGCAAGTAAGCATCCAGATATTGTGGATAAACTACTAGAAGAATATGAAAATTGGTTTGATGAAGTTACTGAGGAACGAGACGCAAAAGGGATTCAAAGAATTCATCTAGGCAGCAAAAGACAACTCAATACAACACTTACACGTTTTGATTGGGGCGGACCACGCGTAATTTCGCGTTTCGATTATGGAGGCCCAAGAGTAATTGAAGATAATCAACTTGGGTTTTGGCGTGTAAAAACTGAAAAAGGAACTTACAAAGTGTCCTTAGATTTACCAGAGCTCAAATCAGATGGTATAGCACATGTCAAATACAATGATGTGCATTACAAATTGCCTTTTAAGCAAGGTCAAAAAACAATGGTTTTTGAGTCTGTTGAATTACCAGAGAACAAAGGGAATTTTCACGTGTATTTAAAAGCGAAACGTTTAGCTATTGGACCCCATTTTGTTCACGTTAAAAAAATAAAATAGTATGAGTCTATCAAATGGAATGGAAGTCGAAAAGGTAGAACTGTTTAAAGTTCCTCCTCGATGGCTCTTTGTTAAAGTAACCACAAAAAACGGACTAGTTGGTTGGGGAGAACCAGTTGTTGAAGGAAGAGCAGCAACAGTTGAAACTGCTATTAACGAAATGAAATCTTTTTTAATTGGGCACCCTGCCAATAAAATAGAAGATTTTTGGCAAATGGTTTATCGTGGCGGCTTCTATAGAGGCGGACCCATTTTAATGAGTGCTTTATCAGGTATAGACCAAGCACTTTGGGACATTAAAGGAAAATCTTTAGGCGTTCCTATTTACGAATTATTAGGTGGAGCGGTTAGGGACAAGATGAAGATATATGGTTGGGTACATGGTGATACAAACGAAGATTTAGCGAAAGCAGCGAAGAAAAGAATAGAAGACGGATTTACTGCAGTAAAAATGGTTGTAACCGACGAACTAGAATGGATTGATGCGCCTAATAAAATCAATGAAGCTGCTGAAAAATTAGCAGCCGTTAGAAACGCTATTGGTTACAATTATCCTATAGGTGTCGATTTTCATGGGCGAGTGCATAAAGGCATGGTAAAAGTATTGGCAAAAGCATTAGAACCATACCAACCTTATTTTTTAGAAGAGGCTGTTTTATCTGAAAATAATGAAGCCTTAGAGGGTCTAAAGTCTTACACATCAATTCCAATTGCAACAGGGGAACGTATGTATTCACGTTGGGATTTTAAACAAGTCATTCAAAAAGGTTTGGTAGATATTGTACAACCCGATTTAAGCCATGCTGGAGGCATTTCCGAAGTTAAAAGAATTGCAAATATGGCTGAGGCGTATGACGTTGCCATTGCGCCTCATTGTCCGCTTGGACCGATTTCATTAGCTGCGGCCTTTCAAATTGATTTTTCATGTATTAACGCTTTAATCCAAGAAACAAGTTTAGGAATTCCATATGAAGATGGTAATGAAACGCAACTAACCGACTATCTGAAAGATCCAAATGTATTCGGATTAAAAGATGGTTGTGTGCCATTGCTAACTGCACCCGGATTAGGTATAGAAATAGATGAAGATAAGGTAAGGGAAGCTGCTATTAAAGGTCATGATTGGAAAAACCCCATTTGGCGAAATGAAGATGGAGCAGTTGCAGAGTGGTAATTGTGTTGACAATTAAGTAATTAGTTAAAACAAGTATAAAATATGGGTTCATTAACAACCAAAACAAAAACATACAAGCGATATAATATCCTTACTCTCATATTCATTACTGTGGTTATTAATTATATGGATAGGAGTAATATTTCTGTTGCAGCATCTGCTATCTCGGGCGAATTAGGTTTAACAAAAATACAAATGGGACTCATCTTTTCTGCATTCGCATGGTCCTATTCGTCATTACAAATTCCTGGAGGTATTATTGTAGATTATGTAAAGCCAAGAATATTGTATCCCTTTATGATAGTGTTATGGTCTATTGCCACACTTTTTCAGGGATTTGTTAGTTCTTTGGGGGCATTGATAGGTTGTAGAATTGCTATTGGAGCTTTTGAAGCCCCTTCATATCCGTGTAACAATAAAATTGTAACGAGTTGGTTTCCAAAGAAAGAGCGTGCCTCTGCAATTGCAATATATACTTCTGGTCAGTTTATTGGTTTGGCATTTTTAACGCCAGCACTAATATTAATTCAAAGTAAACTTGAGTGGAGAGGTCTTTTTATTGTTTCAGGTATTATAGGAATTATTTGGGCATTTATTTGGCATAAGTTTTATCGAGACCCAAAAAATCATAGAAAAGTTAGTCAAGAAGAATTAGAATATATTGAAGAAGGAGGAGGCTTAATCAGTCATTTAACTGTTGAAAAAAAAGAACATAAATTCAATTGGAATGACGTAAAACTTGCATTCTCATATCGTAAACTATGGGGTGTTTATTTAGGTCAATTTTGTTTAGGTTCATTGTTTATTTTCTTTTTAACATGGTTTCCAACCTATTTGGTAGAGTATAGAGGTTTGGACTTTATCAAATCTGGTATTTTAGCTTCTGTTCCTTTTTTAGCAGCTTTTGTGGGTGTTCTGTTGTCAGGCTTTACGTCGGATTTTTTAATTCGAAAAAATTACTCCAATGAGTTGGCTCGCAAAGCACCAGTTTTAGTTGGAATGTTTTTGTCATTAGCAATTATTGGAGCAAATTATACCGATAACACAACTCTAATTATTTTCTTCTTATCGCTCGCATTTTTTGGTAATGGATTGGCCTCTATAACTTGGGTGTTTGTTTCACTTTTGACACCAACAAGATTGATTGGACTAATTGGTGGAGTTTTTAATTTTATAGGTGGACTAGCCGCTGCTATTACTCCCATTGTTATTGGATACTTAGCTCAAGATGGTGATTTTAAAACAGCATTATTATATATTGGAGTATTGGCTTTATTAGGCTTTTTTAGCTATTTATTTTTAGTTGGTAAAGTTGAACGTATAGAAATTAAAGATTAATCATGCTCAAAGCAGAGATGTTTTTGAGATTATATCTTTTTGAAGGATAAAATACAGCTACAACCTGTTAAAATTCACACGCTATCCATCAAGTAATATTCTTTCTTTTGGTAGAATGGTTTGAACACAATTTTTTCGAAGACTGACAAGCTAAATTTTAATTAATGATCAAAACAACCTATAATCTTTTTTTATCAATAACGATTCATTTAGTTTTTTGCTTTTTCCCAAACACTAATTTTGGACAAACCTCTTTTAAAGAAGTTTTCAAAGAGTTCCCAAGGCAAGAAAAAAACTTGAGAAAGTGGGACGCGCCTATTGTTGTTGATTTAAACCAAGATGGCTATTTAGACTTACTCATCAATGATCATGGTTTGGGTGCTCAAGTACAATGGAATAACAAAGGAAAATTTGAGCCGCCTTACGATATTATTATGGGTGATATTCATGGAATCTCTATTGGAGATATTGATGGAGATGGTAACCTTGAGATTTTGATGTCACGGGGAGGAGGTTCTGGAAGTAATGCTAGAAATTCTAAATTATTTAGAGTGACCAAAAATAGGGAGTTCATACCATTAGGAGATTTCAAAGAACCCCTCCCACTTATGCGAGGGAGAACAGTTGCTTTCATCGATGGCGATAATGACGGTGATTTAGATTTACTCAATTTTGCATTCCCAGATGCCTCTAAAAAAGGAGTAAGTGAAAATTATGTTCATGAAAATGATGGCAAAGGGGAATTACGGTTTCATTCTACTTTACCAGCAATCAAAGCGAACGGGCAGAAAATATTAGTTACTGATTTTAATGGAGATGCTATTTTAGACCTCATACTTTATGGGCACGAAACCGTTAAAGCCTACAAAGGAAATGGCGATTTAACTTATGAAGACGTATCAAAAAAAATATTCCCAGCTGGCATTAAAAATGTTACGAGTATTGTTGAATTAGACTTTGATAATGATGGTGATTTTGATTTATTTTTTACAAGGGGAAAAGAATTTAACATAGGAGAAACTTTTTTTAATAAAGAAACCCAAACATTTGGGTTCTTCACAAAGCGTGGAGAATTCCGGTTTGATGATTTAGAGATCGGAGATGTATTAAAGTTAGAAAACTTCCAATCGCAATGGCCAAACAATGACACCTACTTTATTGGTGAAGCATCATATGATTACAACTTTTCTGGAGAAACCCATTCGGGAAAGAACATTAGACTGGTAAATAGTAATGCTCTTGGTTTTCCAGACACAACCAACTTTAAAGAGAAAAAGGGATGGTACATTGGTTATGTAGGAAATAGAAAATGGAGAATTGCTGGTTTTTTGTGGGCTCCCGCTACTGGAGTTGTACATGGAGTTAATCATTATCAAGACAGCAATCATTCAAAAGGCTTCACAAATATTCTTCTTGAAAATAGAGATAATAAATTCAAAGATGTCACCGAAAAAATGAATTTATTGGAGAAAGACCACTTTATGGGAGTAACCATAGCAGATTTTGATAATAATGGTTATCAAGATATTTTAATTGTGCAACGCGGTAAATTAGTTTATGAAAATGAATCTATTTTATATTTAAATCAAAAAGGTTCAAGGTTTAATGTGCTTAAAAACCACAATATTATTTCACCAGAATTAGGAGCAATAGGCATGGCTGTTGAAACTATAGATTTCAATAAAGATGGAAAAGTAGATGTAGTACTTGGTAACGATAGAGGTATGTGGCATCTTTTTAAAAATGAATTATCAGTAGATAAAAACAATTATCTTGACATAGAGGTTGGGTATTCATCTAAAGAAAACACATCTCCTCTGGGTGCTATAGTAAAGTTAGAGTTGTGTAATGGTAGTAAATTAATCCAACGAGTTGGAAGTACTGGAGCACAATATTCATTAAGCCATAATACTTTTGTTCATTTTGGACTTAGCCAATGCAATTCTGTAAAAGTAGAAGTAAAATGGTCAAATGGTGAAACAAAATCATTAAATATTTCAAGTGTCAATAAAGTTGTTAAAATTGGAAATTAAATAAAATTAACATGGAAAACCATCAAAGAAACGCATATATTTTCTCCATTATAGTAGCTATCGGAGGTTTTGTTTTTGGCCTAGATGCTGCTTTAATTTCAGGAGGTTTTAAGTTCATAACGGCTGAATTTAACTTGAATGAATGGCAGGTTGGTGCAATTGGGTTCGGTCCGGGTCTGGGAGTGTTAATTGCTCTGCCTCTAGCTGCATGGTCAAGTAATCAGTATGGAAGAAAATTCACCTTGCAAACCATTGCCCTTTTATACATTATCTCTGCGATAGGATCTGCTTTAGCGAGCTCATTCATTACCCTGTTTTTAGCACGTTTTCTAGGCGGTTTAGCGTTCAGTTCAATAACATTGGCTTCTATGTATATGGGTGAGATTGCACCACCTAAAATTAGAGGAAAACTTGTTTCAATGTTACAAATCAATATAGGAATCGGATTTTCAATAGCCTACTTTACCAATTATTGGATTTTACAGCAAATGAATTCAAATGCAGATTGGGTGCAAACACTTAATCTAGTGGAAACGGGATGGCGTTTGATGCTGGGTATAGAAACCTTACCTGCATTAATATGGTTTGGTTTGTTGTCCATTATCCCTAAAAGTCCTGCTTGGTTGATCTATAAAAACAGATTCGAAGAGGCCAAAGATTCCTTATCAAAAGTATATCCACAAAATGAGATAGAGAATCATTTATTAGAAATGAAAGAAAGTATTTCTAAATCAAATAATAATACATCTGTTGGTTCTCAATTGTCAACAATCTTTGGAAAGTCAATGCGAGTAATTTGTATAGTAGCACTTACGCTTGCTATTGTACAACAATCCACTGGGATCAATGCGATAATGACCTATGCATCTACAATGTTTGAACAACTCGGCTTGGGAACAGACGGTGCCTTTGCAAGTGCTATTTGGCTCGGGATTATTGGACTTTTGGCCACAACCTTGTCGTTGCTGCTAATAGATAAAATTGGGAGAAGACCTTTGGTTATTGGTGGGTTAATTTGGATCATTTTGAGTTTGTCAATTTGTGCGTACGGATTTAAAACCGCTTCCTATAAACTCACACGTGAATCTGTTCAAACAATGAGCAATATCCCAAATGGGAATAGATTGATGTCGCTGGTTGACATTGAATATAAAAGTGACATTGAATTTAAAGAAGCATTGAGGAATGCTTTAGGTGTTCAATCAGCGCGAGACAATTCTGATATTTTGTTACAAGAGGCATCAAACATCAACGCACTTCTAATTTTAATTGGAATTCTCAGTTTTGTAGCTGCATTTAATTTTTCAATTGGTCCTGTGATGTGGGTTTTGCTTTCTGAAATTTTTCCAATTGCATTGCGGGGTATTGCCATTCCCTTGTTTGCCCTTATATCAAGTACTGTCAGTGCATTGGTACAATTCTTTTTCCCTTGGCAATTGGCCAATATGGGAGCAAGTGTCATCTTTTTATTTTATGGCGTAATGGTATTCATAGGTTTAACCATTCTCTATAAATATTTACCAGAAACGAAAAATTTGACCCTAGAAGAAATCCAGCAAAAGTTGCAAAAGGATCAATAAATCTTTAAAACAAGTAATAATCTGTTATTTACATAAATATTAATCAAATGAATTTAAGAAAAAATCAAAATGCATGTATTGCTCTTCTATTTTCAATCATTTTAAATTCGTGTAATACACAAACTAATCTTGAAAAAAAAGCAAGACATAAGATAGAAACTTTAGAATCTTTGATGGAGGGGGCTCGTAAAAAAAACATTGATGTTACTAGAGAAGAGACTACTTTGTGGTTTTCAAACGAGTTTTTAAAATTTGCAAATTGGGATGAAAATAATAAAGAAGCTATTGAAAGACTTTTTAGCTACGAGCGATTTTACAAAGGTAGAGAAAAGCAAATGGCAAACGAACTACCTGATTTTGAACGTAAAAAGGTAATTGAAATATTAGAAAAAGCAATTAATACTCTTCAAAAGGAATTAAATGGAGAAATCAAAAGAAGACCCGTTCATAAAGTAGATTGGCAAAACACAAAAGCGGGAGATAATATGTTCGTAAATGAGGGTAGACCAACGTTTCCTTACGATTACTTTTCAAAAACAGTTGGGCAACCCCTCACCAATACAGATGTATACAATGATCACTTGGGAGCGCTCTATCATGGGGGTGAAAATCTATATCCTGTGGATCACGATCGAGCCATTAATTCTTTTTTATTAAAGGAGGATGGTACATTTGATGATGAATTAATGAAAGAACTTACTGAAATTCCAGACACTAATATTGGTTTTTTATATTACTGGTCAATGGGAATTCCAGAATGGGTAGAGAAGAGAGAGCCTGAGATTAGAAAAGGGCGTTCACTATTTACAGGTTTTGATATCGATAATCCATTAGCTCGGGAAGTATGGGGAAAAATAATTCGCCATACTGGGAAATTAACCAAAGGGAAAAAAGTAACCGAATTGGGGTACGTTTTTGCCAATGAGCCTCATTGGTATTCTGAAAAAGATCATTGGACCTACCGATTTAAAGAAATGAATGGTATTTCTTCTTATACCCTAATTAATTTTAGAGATTGGCTAAAGAAGAAATATGAAGGAAACATTAGTGATTTGAATTCAAATTGGAACGCATCCTACAATGACTTTTCTACTATTGAAATAGAAATTCCTATTGATAAAGCCGATAGAGGAACATCAAAGTGGTACGACTGGTGTAGATTTAATATGCAGAGGACAACAGATTGGTTTACATTCAACCAAGAGCAATTGCATTCTGTCAATCCAGAAGCGGATACCCATATCAAATTATTTCCCAGAACCTTTTATGAAGATTCTAGATCACACGGAATGGACATTGAGGCGTTGACTGAATTAACAACCATGATAGGGCATGATGCAAAAGCGCTTGGCGGGCCAAGTATCCGACCTCATATCAATTCAGATTTTATCAAAAAATACGCTTACAAATGGG
>Ga0115564_10004942_pt1 | contig 10734 bp, 9 predicted proteins | sample COGITO_mtgs_1105_7_FD_88680 | JGI IMG/M metagenome (GOLD analysis project Ga0115564, IMG submission 88680) | Pelagic marine microbial communities from North Sea - COGITO_mtgs_110523 | ecosystem: Environmental > Aquatic > Marine > Epipelagic | place: Germany:Helgoland, sampling site Kabeltonne... | reverse complement strand
TCGCTCAGTGCAACCAGGTCGCTCTCGGGTGTCAGCGCCGGTGACTGTTGCAGCACGGGCAGGCCCGCAGCTTCGGCAGCATCGCGTGCCCGTTGTTTGTTGCCGGTGACTTTCAGCACCTCGACCGATGGGCTAACGAATGTCAAACCTACATCGATGACTGCTTCGGCGAAATCAGGGCTCTCGCTCAAGAAACCATATCCGGGGTAAACCGCGTCGGCCCCGGACTGTTTCGCGGCGGTCACAATGGCGATCGGGTCGAGGTAGGCGCGCACTGGATGGCCATGTTCGCCGATCTCATTCGCTTCGTCGGCCTTGAGCCGATGCAGGCTGTTGCGGTCTTCGAACGTGTGAATCGCGACCGTGTCGAGATCGAGCCGGTAAGCCGCCCGAAAGGCCCGAATTGCGATTTCGCCGCGGTTCGCAACAAGCAGTTTCTTCATGGCAGCAGCGTGCCATGTATGCGGGTGCCACGTTTTCCGGCGTTCACGGACATTCCGTGTCCAGCTTCCGAGAGCAGCCTGGGGTGTTGGGCTAGAGGAACAACTGGCGGCCGACCAACGCCAGGCCTCCGATGAGTGCGATCACCAAGACGAGCGGCCGGAACCATAGGCGGTCGAGATGGGGACGCACCCACCTACTTGCGATGAGGCCAGCAATGACGCCTGGCATGAGCCATCCGAGTAACTCGAATTCGTGTGAGCCAAAGTTGCCGGTGGCCAGAAGAGCGAAGAAGCCGAGTGAGGTAACAGACAGAATCAGCAATGAGGCGGTGGGGCGCATCGTGGATGGTTTCATGTCGGCGTAGACACACACGAGTGGTGGTCCCGGCAAGGCAGCGGTGAGCGATGAGAATGCGCATACAGCGCCCGCCACGGTCTCGGCTCTTGGCGTGCGGGCCAAGTTCCAGCCGCCGAGCAACATGGCCGCAGCGAGCGCGGTGAGTGAGCCGACCGTGATCGCCAGCAGCTTGTCCGACATCAGCTCAAGGACCAGGAGCGCTCCGATCACTCCAATGGGCACCCCCAATAGTCCCCGTTTCCACGCGTCGATATCGGCTCCATCGAACTCTGCAAGCACATGACGGATGCCGACAATCTGACCGGCGAGCAACAGCGGGCCGGGGGCAAAGCCGGGGTCGATGGCCACAAGAGCGGGCGCGGCAACAAGCCCGAGTCCAATACCAACTGAGCCGTGGACAATCGATCCGGCCATGGTCAACCCGATGATGATTGCGATTTCGACGCCCGTCACCGCGGCGACGCTACTCGGCCTTCGGTGACCCCGCCGCTAGAGAGCTGTCCTGGGTGGTGCACTAGGTTGTGGTGATGGACTTGGGAATCACAGGAAAACGCGCAGTCGTCGCCGCATCTACGTCGGGGCTTGGTTTGGCAACAGCGGTTGCACTCGCTGATGCGGGTTGCACCGTCGTCGTAAATGGTCGAACCGAGGAGCGCCTCGCAGCGGCGGTGCCCAAGGTCGCCGGTTCGATTCCGATTGCTGGCGATCTGTCGACACGAGAAGGAGCGGAAACCTTCATCGACGCAGCAGCCGAGGCGCTCGGTGGTATCGACATCCTCATCACTAATGCAGGCGGGCCGCCACCCGGCAACTTCGCCCAGACCGATATCACCGCGTACGCCGCTGCGCTGGAGATGAACCTGGTCTCGATGGCCGCCATGTGTAAGAAGGTCGTGCCAGGGATGCAGGCCCAACACTGGGGACGCATCGTCGCAATCACGTCGACCTCGGTGCACACGCCGATGCCGAACCTGATCCTTTCGAATACCGCTCGTTCCGGTTTGACGTCATTGCTCAAGACTCTGGCGCTCGAGGTTGTCGGCGACGGCATCACCGTGAATACCGCGCAGCCCGGCCTGCACCTGACCCCGCGCGTGACCGACCTGAACACCGGCAGCGTCGAAGAGTTGGCTGCGATGCAGCCAACCGGCCGTATCGGCGACGCCGTTGACTTTGGCCAGGTTGTTGCCTTTTTGTGTTCCGAACAAGCGAACTACATAACCGGTGTATCAATTCCGGTCGACGGCGGCCGCTTTACTCAGCTGCAGTAACTGGTCGCGCGGCTCGCTGGCGCACACGGATGTCAGACCGCCGGTGCACTCGCCGCCACCGGGTAGTCGGGGAGAGCCAGGCGATGTTGGTCACACGACACCGTCTGGTGGGTGATGCTCACCCGGATTTTGGGGGCCAGCGGTGCGACGTCGTGGCGATCCCACGCTTGGCTAATGGGTTTGATCAGATACCGCTGAAGAGCGAGGATAGGCGCAGGTGTTCCTCGTCTGACAGGGTGAGCTCGAGCGCCTCTTGGATCGGTGCGAAGTGTTCGGGCCGGCGGGGTCCAACAATCGGAGCGGTGACATCGGGATGATGCCGCAACCAGCCAAGAGCCAGCCCCGCCATCGAAACTCCATGCTGTTGGGCCGACTGGCTGAACTCATCCAACGCGGCGAAGGTTGTTTCGTTCCACCATCCGACATACGGCTCAGGGCGCATTGTCATTCGCGACCCTGCTGGGTAGTCATCGCCCAGCTGATATTTGCCGGTCAGGAACCCACCAGCGAGTGGACTGAACGGTGTGTATCCCAACTGCTGGTCACGGCACGCCGGTATGACCTCGGCGTCGTCGCTGGTGTCGAGCAAGCTATACGAGTTCTGCACCCACGCGAATCGGTGCAGGCCAAGCCGGTCACTGGTCCACAGCGCCTTCATGAGCAACCACGCCGACATATTTGAAGCGCCGATGTAACGCACCTTGCCCTGGGTGACCATGTCGTGCATGGCCCGCACGGTCTCTTCGATCGGTGTAGATGGATCGGGTTCATGCATCAAATACATGTCGAGGTGATCGACCCCCAACCGCACCAGGCTCGCTTCGACTTGACGCATGAGGTGGCGTCGGGACAGGCCGTGGTCGTTGGGCCCTCAACCGACCGGGTTAAAGGCCTTGGAACTGATGAGTATTTGGTCGCGTATCTGGGGACTCTTTTGTGCGAGCCATGCACCGATGGCCTCTTCGCTACGACCACCGCCGTAGGCATCAGCGGTATCAAAGAAAGTGATGCCCATGTCGACCGCGGTGTCCATAATGGCGAACGCCTCGGCCTGGGTTTCGCCGTGGCCATACAACTCGGGTGAACTGCCGATACCTCCGAAGTTCCCGCATCCCAAGCCAAACTCAGACACCTTCAAGCCGGTCTGGCCAAGATTCACATATTTCACCAACGGACCGCAGCGCGCACGCAGCGGTAGGTCGAAGAGATGCAACATCGGCTGAACGGTGCTGCCGCCCCTGATCTAGGCTCGAACCTCTGGGGGTAATGACATGGCAACACATGATCTGGTAATTCGCGGCGGTTCCGTCATTGACGGAAGTGGCTCAGCTGCTCGAACCGCAGACGTGGCAATCGACGGTGAAACCATCGTCGAGGTCGGCAAGGTCGACGGCTCAGGAACGCGAGAAATCGATGCCGCTGGTGCACTGGTAACGCCCGGGTTCGTTGACGTCCACACGCACTACGACGGCCAGGCCACCTGGGATAACCATTTGGCGCCGTCGTCATGGCATGGCGTGACGACGGTGATCATGGGTAACTGCGGTGTGGGTTTCGCGCCCGTAAACAACGAAGACCACAATCAGCTCATCGAACTGATGGAAGGCGTCGAAGATATCCCCGGGGCAGCGTTGCACGAAGGCCTTGCCTGGAACTGGAACAGCTTCGCCGAATATCTCGATGCGGTCGAAGCTGTTCCTCACGACATCGACTGCGGGGCCTATGTCCCCCATGGGGCTCTCCGACTTCATGTCATGGGTCAACGCGGTGCCAACCGTGAGCCAGCAACTCCCGAGGACATTGCCGCTATGGCGGACCTGGTTCGCCACGGAATCGAGGCAGGCGGTGTGGGTTTCAGTACCTCTCGTACCGCAAACCATCGGACAAGCAAGGGCGAGCTTACTCCCACGCTCAACGCCGAGGCCGACGAGCTGATCGGTATTGCCGAAGCTGTTGGTGCGGCCGGTCGCGGTGTGCTCCAGGTCGTGAGTGATCATCTCGACGGTGACCACGAGTTCGCCATGTTGCGGGCTATGGCTGAGCGTTCTGGGCGGCCGCTGTCGGTTTCGCTGGTTGCAACGCCAGTCCGACCACAATGGCATCGGATGGCCCTGGGCCACATCGAAGCCGCGAACGAGGCCGGGCTGCAGGTGCGGGGTCAAGTCGCTCCTCGGCCGGTTGGTCTGGTGCTCGGGCTTGACCTGACATTAAATCCGTTCATGGCAACCCACGTATGGAAGGGCATTGCCGACCTGCCAATGGCTGCCAAGGTTGCAGCGCTGCGTAACCCCGAGACTCGATCAGCGATCCTGGCTGAGATGGGCGGACCGCGAGGTACTGTGCTCGGCGCCAAACTGGTGTCGAAGTTCGAGATTATGTTCGAACTGAGCGATCCGCCGAACTATGAACCTGCGCCATCGGACAGCCTCAAAGCTCGAGCTGCAGCAGCCGGTACTACGCCCGAAGAAATGGCGCTTGACATCTTGTTGGCCGACGACGGCCAAGGCCTGCTGTACGTGCCGTTTGCGAACTATCTCGATGGCAGTCTTGATGTCGTCGAAGAGATGCTGAACCATCCATTCACCATCCCCGGTCTTGGCGATGGCGGCGCCCATGTCGGCACGATCTGCGATGGAAGCTTCTCGACCACCCTGCTCACCCATTGGGGTCGTGATCGTTCCCACGGTCGTATTCCTGTTGAACAGTTGATCAAGCAGCACTGCCAGGACACCGCTGCCGCGGTAGGTCTCACCGACCGAGGTCAGCTCCTCCCCGGACTGAGGGCCGACATCAACGTGATCGACTTCGAGAACCTGCAAGCGCTTCGGCCCGAGATTCATCATGACCTTCCTGCGGGCGGGCGTCGGCTGTTGCAGCGGGCAACCGGATATCTGCACACGATTTGTGCTGGCCAGGAGATCTATCAGAATGGTGTGGCCACCGGTGCGCTGCCTGGACGATTGATTCGACATGCAGGATAATCAACGAGTTGCTAAGGCCTTCCTGTGAAGCTTCACCTGTTTTTTAACCCCGCCGCAGCTGCTGGCCGGTCGGCGATGCGGCTGGGTGCTGCACTAGCGACCTTCCGCACGCTCGGCGCCGAGGTGGTGTTACATCGGCCAGACTCAGCAGCGTCGGCGCGAGCGCACATGGCTGAACTTGCAGGCGAGGCCGAACGGATCGTGGTGGTTGGCGGTGATGGCATGGTGCATCAGGCGGCGAACGCGCTCGCTGGTTCGTCGACAGTGCTCGGCATCATCCGCGCTGGCACTGGCAACGATACGGCGACCTCGTTGGGGTTGCCAGACGACGTCGACGAGGCGTGCCGGGCTGCACTTCGCCCTGCCACCGCAATCGACTTGATCGAATCCGACGCGGGTGTGGCGGTTACGGTTGCCACCGCAGGTTTCAGCGTGGCAGTGAATGACCGGGCCAACACCATGAAGCGGATCAAGGGTGGGGTCAAATACACCATCGCATCGCTGGTAGAGCTGCCCAAACTTCGCAGGTATCCCGTGTCAATGACGCTCGACGGGGTGGAGCACAACATTGAGGCCAACGTGATTGCCGTGGCGAACACTCGGTACTTCGGTGGCGGTATGAAGATTGCGCCCAATGCCGTGTTGAACAACGGACAACTCGACGTCGTGGTAATCGGGCCTGCGCCTCGGCTTGCCTTCGCGGTGTTGCTACCAACCATCTTCAGTGGACGACACATAGCGAGCCGTTACGTCACGGTCCATCGGGCCAGCAAGATCGAATTCGCTGGCGCCGCTCTCGACCTACGAGCCGACGGCGAGACGTTCGGAGCGATGCCGACAACGCTGACTGTTCGCCCCCAGAGCCTGCTCGTCGCCGGACTCGACATCTGACCAACGAATCGGTGCCAGGCACGGGTTCGTTATGAAACGCATCCGTGCCAGGCACGCGTTCGTTATTTGAGCGGCGGCTTAGGCGGGGTCGACCAGGAAGTTGGAGACTCGCACGGCTTGGGATCGACATGGTGGCCGATCGATGTGATCCAGGGGCCGGCGTCGAACCGTTCGTAGCTCAAGATGACTCGGGCGTCGTCCTCGTAGTCGAAGTAGGCATACCGTCCGGTATCGAATTGCGCGGTCTGACCCGTCCGCCGGGCGTGTCCAGCGCTGCGGTAGTTGGCATGGCCAGAGTCGGTGACCCGGTAGGTGTCACCTTCGTAGGTGATGACATCTGGTCCAGGGTCAACACCGAGGCACCGGGTTTCAAATGCAGCCAACTTCATGCCCTGGTCGGGCTCAACGCCGAACCGCCACCATTGACCTTCGGTATGTTCGGCTAGATAGTCCTGCCACACGACGCCGTCGAAGTCGAAGCTGATTACACCGAAGATGACGCTGTCGACATCTCGGTAGGTCAAGGTAGCGCCTACGCCCAGATTGCCTGGATAGAAGTTCGCCAGCGACATGGTGTGGGCTGTCTCGGCTTCCAGTTCGGCGATGACATCGTCGAATGTCTGCTGAATCTTGGGCTGCGGTGCGATCCCGGCGAGTGGTCCGGTAGGGGGAGCGATTGATGCGGCCCGCTGCGCTGTTTGTAGGTTGTGGGGAAGTGTGAACCCCACAACCTCGTCGTCGCGGTTGGCGACGAGAAAGGTCGCGGTAATACCGACTACAAGTGATGCGGCCACCAGGCCAAGGAATACGGTCACGAGATCTCCATCGGAACAAATCGAGTACTCATGATGCCGACGCCATGAATCGGCGCCTAGCCCCTATGTCATACGGCCTATGCAGGGCCGATGGTTGTCGAGAACCGATGACGTTGAGCGTTGCCGGGGTGCGAGCCTGAGGCGCGGCTCTGAGTCCCTAAGACGGATAGAAACGCGAGCAATCGTCAACCGAGCGAGGGTCGTTGATGGTTGTCTAGCTCTAGTGACTGCTGGGTTTCATCTGAGGAGCGGTGCCTGACCGTTGTTGGGCCGCGGCGGTCGGTTAGCTGGGAGCTCATGCGAAAGTGCCGGGCGTAGCTTCCATTCGTGTGTGTGGCGGTCTTGGTACAGGGTCTGTTCGTCGTCGTGAAGCCGTTGGTGGCAGGTGTCGCAGACGAGCGCGAGTTCGTTGATGTTGGTCTTGCCTCGGCCGGCTGATGTCCACGGCATGGTGTGGTGGGCTTGGCATTTGTTGTGGTAAGCCCCGCACAACACGCAGCCTTTGTCACGGATAATCAGGCTGATGATTTGGCCGTGGGATGCCAGTCGTGTTTGTCGGCCGAGCCACAACGGTTGGCCTTCGTTGTCGAAGATGGCGCCGATGATGTCGGGATCGGCGTTGAGGTAGTGCGCGAGTACCGAGTCGGCGATGGGGCCGTTGCCGATCATGTGGGCAGTCTGATCGTGGTCGAGGCCTAGGAACTTGTCGAGCGTCAGGCCAATCACGACGACGGGTCGAGCGGTGGTCATCTTGGGTGTGTATCGCCTGGTGGGCGCCACCGATTGTTCCGATGCTGGGTCACAATCGGGGGTGAGGTTCTGACCACTCGTGTTGTTTGAAACTGGCGAGCTGGTAGTGAAGTAGCTGGAACCAGCGTCGAACATGCGCTGATCGTGGCTGCGAGGGTGCTGGCCAAAGGGCAGGTCGCGGCCACCGTCGTGGTGGTACAGGGCGTTTGATTGCCGAGTGACCTTGGACCAGATGCCGTCGATGGTTTCGCGGTCACCGGCGAACATGATGGCGTCGCATCCGTCTTTGGTGCGGAAGCGGGAGACCCGTCGTTTGCGGCGCTGACGGTCGTGCCGAGTCTGTTCTTTGCCCGACGACGAGGACTTGGCGACGAAGTCGTCGATCACCGACTTGGCTTTGTCGGGATCAACCGCAGCGACCTCGCCGATCAGAGTTTCGTCGGTGAGTGATGCACCTTGGGTCTTCTCTGCAGCGTCAGCCAACACATCGACTTGTTCGCCCGACAGTTCACCGTCGCTCATCTTGTCGGCGAGCGCGCTGTTGGTTTTGATTGCGCTGGCGCGTTTCGCGCTACGTCGACGAGCAGCCCGAGATGTCTTGCCGCCCTTACCCGCTATCGATTCGGCCACCTTGGTGTTGCCGGTGGTATCGATAACGGTGGCCAGCGCCCGTGCTTCGGCGGCATCGATCTGGGTTCGGTACCGAGCTAACAACGGCACAGCAATGCGAGCCGGCAGATGCGAGACATGATCGATCACAACACCGATGGCAGCATCGGCCTGGGTACGTGACGGGCCCTCGTCCCGGTCAAAATTCAGTACCGCTGCCATACCTCCATCATGATGAGGGGGTGTGACAATCTCGTCCCGAAATCACGTGATGAGAAAGAGAAATCCAGGAAATATCTCGGCCTCTGAGACGAGAATGGTCCGGAGACGAGAACGGTCCGGAGGCGAGCGGAAACACCGTGAGTGGAAGATCAGTCCCAGGCGACCATGAGTTTGGTGGGGCCGCGGAAGTTGATGTTGGGAAAGTAGCTCAGGTCTTGGTTCTCGACCAGTCGTAACGACGGGATCCGCTCGGCCAGCATCTCGGTCATGACTTGGGTCTCGTACTTTGCGAAACGGGCTCCCAGGCAATAGTGCACACCCTTGCCAAAGGAAATGTTGTGGGCAGCGTTAGGCCGGTGGATGTCGAAGTCGTCAGGGGCGTCGAAGATGTCAGGTTGGCGGTTGGCCCCAGCGAAGTTCATGAAGATCGGCGTGCCTGCCGGAACGTCGAAGTCGCCGACTTTGGTGTCGACCGTGGTGAGTCGTCGCCAGCCGATCTGACTCGAATTAAACCGCATGACCTCTTCGATGGCATTGGGGATCAGCGATGCGTCGGCGCAGATCTCAGCCCACACATCGCGTCTCGGCAACAGACACAACAACGTGTTGCAGAACGCAGCGGTGACCGCTTCGTGACCGGCGAATGACAGGCCGTACACAACGGACTCGACCTCGCGGTACGTGATGTCATCAGGGTTGGCTTCGTGGGCGTCGATAAGTTCGCTGGTGAAGTCGTCGCTTCGATCGTCACGCCTGGCCGCAGTGAACTCGCGGCAGTATCGCCAGTACGACAACATCTGCCCAGCAATCTCGGCCTGTTCCGCTGCGGTGGGTTTGCCCCACGAAAACGCTTTGCGATCGCCGCACCAGTTCTTGAGCATTTCATCGTCTTCCTCGGGAAAGCCGATGAACCGAAAGACCGTCTCACCGGGCAGAGGGAAGGCGAACTCCTCGACGAACTCGGCGGGTGAGCCGCCAGACAACATCTGGTCGATGAGCTGGTTTCCCCGCCGACGTATGAACGGTTCGAGCGTCTTGATCCGCTTATTGGAGAAACCCTGGCGAGTGTATTTCCGAATACGGCCATGGTCGGGTTCGGGACGATTCGACATCACGGCAACCGGGTTGAAGTCCGGAGCGGACAGCACGGCCTTGGTTTCCTCGGTCAACGGGAACACCGGGTCCTGCACGTTCACCGACGCGAACGTCTCGTGGTCGGTGAAGATCCGCTCAAGCTCACGCATCTCGGTGACCACCAAATACCCGAGTTCCTCGGAGTAGAACACGGGGTGGTCATCGCGCAGCTGAGCGGCGATCGCGTATGGCTCTGCCAGATAGTCCTCGTTGAGTGGGCTCCAGGTGGCATGCATGGGGCATCCCGCAGGAGGCGGGGGAGTCTCAAGTCGTTCTTGGTGGTACTTGTCTCCGGCCATGATCAGTTCCTAACTGTCCTTGAAAGAATCGGCAAGTGCCTTGGTGTGTTTGGCCAGCAGGCTGGTGTCGACTCCTACTGCCACGAAGTTGGCCCCAGCATCGCGGTATTCGCGAGCCAGCGTGGGATTCACGCTCAGCACACCCGCCGGTTTGCCTGCTGCCCGCACGGCAGCAAGAGATGCGACGACCGCTTCTCGCACATCGGGATGGGTTGCATCACCGATGTGTCCGAGTGCAGCGCCTAGATCAGACGGGCCGATGAAGACGCCGTCGACGCCGTCGACCCGGGCGATGTCCATGAGGTTCCGCACGCCTTCGATGGTCTCGACCTGGACCAGAACACACATCTCTTCGTTGGCGTGGCGGTAGTACTTCTCGACTCGGCCCCACCGGGCGGCTCGGCCGGTTGCGACGCCTCGGATCCCTTGTGGCGGGTAACGAACGGCACGCACCATTTCTTCGGCCTGCTCGGCGGTTTCGATCATGGGAACCAGGATTGTCTGGGCGCCCAGGTCGAGGTACTGCTTGATGATCACCGCATCTGCCTGAGGTGGACGAATCACCGCACTCACCGGATAGGCGTTCACCGCCTGGAGCTGCACCAACAACGTGCGTAAATCGTTCGGCGAATGTTCGGCGTCGATCATCAGCCAGTCGAACCCGGCCCCTGCGCTGATCTCGGCAGCCACGGGATCGGCCATGCTGATCCACATGCCGTATTGCACGCGAGGCTCGTAGAGGCGACGTTTGAAGTCGTTTACCGGCATCTGCATTAGTTGAAACCCAGGCTGAAGGTACCGAGCGGGCCGTAGTCGAAGTGGAAGTCGTCGCCGGCGCGAATGTCGATCGGCCGAGTGAACGAACCAGCCAGGATGATCTGGCCTTTCTCAAGCGTGAGTCCCTGTTCGTGGTAGCGGCGGGCCAACCACGCAATACCCATGGCCGGATGCCCGAGTACAC
>Ga0115564_10004935_pt1 | contig 10738 bp, 8 predicted proteins | sample COGITO_mtgs_1105_7_FD_88680 | JGI IMG/M metagenome (GOLD analysis project Ga0115564, IMG submission 88680) | Pelagic marine microbial communities from North Sea - COGITO_mtgs_110523 | ecosystem: Environmental > Aquatic > Marine > Epipelagic | place: Germany:Helgoland, sampling site Kabeltonne... | reverse complement strand
TTATATACTCGAAGAATTGGTGGCGAGCCCAAAAACATTCGTGGGCAAGACCTGAATTCCAACGACAGCGTGTCTATCAAACAAGAATATACGCGCCTGCTTAATGCAGTCAAGGTTTCTGGTCGAACTAAAAACAACTTGGGTATTGGTATGATGAATGCCATCACTGACGACAATTTCAGCACAAAAACAGAAAATGGCGTTGAAACTCAACTGCTCACCGAGCCTATGACCAACTACAACGTGTTGGTATTGGATCAGCGATTTAACCGCAATTCATCCATCAGCTTTGTAAACACCAATACGTTGCGCAAAGGGCCAGATCGAGACGCAAACGTAGCTGCCCTGCTTACCTCATTTGTATCAAAATCTGGAAAGTACATGTTAAATGTCGAAGGAAAGCAAAGTGCCATTTTTGAGAACAACGCTATTGATGACGGGTATAGTGGATGGTGGGAACTTCAAGATATTGAAGGCCTTTGGCAATGGGAAATAGGACAATGGATAAATACCGACAACTTTGATATCAACGATTTAGGGTTTCAACAAAGAAACAACCAACAAGCTCAGTATGCCGCTTTAAGATACCAAAGCATACAGCCAAATGGTAAGTTTAACAGAGTTGAACACGAAGTTTGGGGAACTTACCGTTTTCTTCAAAAGCCATATCGCTATGAGTATTTAAGCTTCTTCTATAGACTATTCGGATTAACTCGTAGTTTTTTCGCTACAGGAGCCAATATTGAAGTGCGGCCTATTGACAGTTACGATTACTTCGAGCCGCGCAAATTTGGGCGTTGGTTCAAACTGCCTCCAATGGCAGACGCATCATCGTTTATTTCTACCGATTATCGGAAAACCGTTGCCTTGGATGCGCGCGTGAGGGGCGGCTATCAGATGGACTTCGACCGCTATTATTATTCCGTGCGCTTGGCTCCTCGTTTTCGCTTTGGAGATCACTTTTTTGCAGTATTAGAAAGCATCGTTACCGACACTCGAAACGATTATGGATTTGTTCCTGACACGATTGCTAACTCCATCTTCTTTGGTCGCAGAAATACGTTTTCAGTAGAAAACATCATCAACGCTCAATACGTCTTTACGCCCACTGCGTCACTCACGTTGGCATTGCGTCAATCCTACACTGATGTGGATTACCAGTCATTCTACCTATTAGAAAACAGCGGTGATTTGACTCCAGCCAATCTAGGCGGAGTAAACGATCTCAACTTCAACACCTTTAATGTGGACTTCAAGTTTTCATGGTGGTTTGCCCCGGCCAGCGAATTGGTGCTGCTCTATAGAAATGTAATTGCCAATGCTGGAAAAACTGTTGGTGCGAGCTATTTCCAAAACTTAGATGGAACGCTGCAATCGCCTATGCAGAACAACATTTCTATCCGCCTTTCCTACTTCCTGGATTACAATACAACAAGGAATCGACTCAAAAAGAGCTAAGCTTTTTTGAAGTCGTAGCACAAGTATTTGATTGACTTGCCTTGCTCAAGCCACATTTGCTCATAATATGTGCGGATATTCATCACTTTTTGCATCGTTTCGTCCAAGGCATTGATTCCTTCCTCATACAGCCGATCGGTGTCGAATGCTGTATCAAATTGATAGCCCGATTTTTCATTGTTAAATTCAGGAATCGACTCAAGCTTTGTATAATCATACAAATCAGTACTGTCTGACTTCAAGTTGAATGTTCCGCCAGGTTTTAAAATGTGCTTGTAACGATCTAAAAACAGCCTGCTCGTCAGTCTCTTTCTCGGTTTTTCCATTTGCGGATCTGCAAATAAAATCCAAATCTCATCCACCTCATTCTCAGCAAAAAAAGAAGCAATCATGTCAATTTTGGTGCGAAGAAATCGCACATTGGTCATTCCCTTTTCTTCAACTTCAGTAGCGCCAGAAAACATTCGAGCTCCTTTAATGTCAATTCCAATGAAATTCTTATCGGGATAAATTTCCCCCATTCCAACGGAGTATTCTCCTTTTCCACAAGCTAACTCAAGCACGATGGGGTTGTTATTTCCAAACTCTTCACTCCATTTTCCTTTCAAACGAAAATCTTGATTCAGAATTTCCTTGAATGGCGGTTCAATCACATGGTTCATTTCCTTGACCTTGGCAAACTTCTTCAGTTTATTCTTCCCCATCTTAGAACTCAGGATTTATGGCGACCAAATCAATCTCAGATGGAACCGTACCGCGCTTCATTTTCAAAATCGTTGAAATCAATTCAGCAACGTCTTCAGGCTGAACAAACTCATTTTTAGGTGCGTCCATGCCATCCCAACTTGACGTATTGATAGACGATGGAAAGAAACCTGTCACTTTAACTCCAAGAGGCAAAAGTGTCTGATGAAGCAGTTTATGGTATCCCCAAAAAGCAAATTTAGAGATCGTGTAACTCGCCCCATCCACCCGAGGCTTCCGATTTACAACAGAGCAAATATTGAAGATGTTTCCCGCTTTTTGAGCTTCTAACTTCTTGAGCAAGCCTTGGGTTAAAAAATAGGGTGCGTAAAAATTCACTGCCATTTGTGCGTCTAATTTCTGAGCATCATCCATGATGTTGTCTGGAATATAGATTCCGACATTATTGACGAGCACATCAACTGTTTCGCATTGGCTCAAAATCACCTGCGCGTATTCTTCCACACTTTTTTTATCTGAAAAATCCACCGCATGAATCATCACTTGGTTCTTCGAAACAGACTCAATTTCCTTTTTTGCGTTTTCAAGATCTTTTAAACTTCTTGCAGTCATCCAAACCCTGTATCCTTCATTCGTCAGCTTCTCAACAATGCTCCTGCCCATTCCTTTGGTAGAACCCGTAATTATTGCGTTTTTCATCCGACAAAGATGGGAGAATCAGCGATCAATGAAGAAGTAAAGTCATTCAATTCTCGAAAAAGGATTTTTCAGTATTCCCGTATTTGAAGGAAAAATATACTAAGACCGAATTTATTATAAATTGGACCCCTATATTTACAAGTACCTAAACTGAACATGAGAACACTCTTGATTGGCATTGTTATTTTCATCTTGATTGGCTGCTCGTCAAACAAAAGCGCCAACTCAAACCAAAAACCAGCAACTATTCACACAGAAGAGTCGGTTGAAAATCAGCCTACGGAAAATCCTGAACCTTCAGAGACTCAAGCTGCTCAGAATGAAACTTGGCAGCTATATAACGCTTCGGATTTACCCGATCTCGAAAAACGAATTGAGCCTTCAAATTTCACGCTATACAAGTGTGACTTCCTTGCACTTCTTAAGCAGCTCGACAAAAATGAAATCACTATCGATCTGCCAATGATAGATCAAATGAGATCCTTTCAATTGGAAAACTCAAATACAATGAGCGAAGAACTCGCTGCAAAATTTCCAAACATCAAATCTTACAAAGGAAAGTCCGAAGATGGAATATATGCCATTCGCCTAGACACCAACGAAGAAGGCTTATTTGTCGAAATAAGCAGCCCTCAATCCAAACAGCTAATATCTCCCATACTCAAAGGCAACACTACTTTTTATGCGCTATGCAGAAGTCAAGACTTGCCCAAAACTCAAAGAGACGCATCTTTTCATTAATAAATTATGAAGCACATATTTACACTTTCCATTGTTTTCCTTACAACGTTTTCTGCCTCTGCTCAAAGCACAATCATGGCGGCAAATCAGGAAATTAAAACCGCTTATGAATCATTCGTCTTTGACGTAGATGATAATGACTTTCGAACCACACTTGCGACTGCGCCAATGGAGGATTTAGCTTCCAAAAGTGAAGCTCTAACAATTGACCTTCCTCTTCCCGATGGCTCATTCAGTCAAGTCAAAGTGTTGGAGAGTCCTATCATGGAAGAGGCGCTTTCTGCGAAGTATCCTGATATTAAAACATACAAGGTTTTTGGGGACAATATTTCGGGTCGTATTGGTTACACATATAAAGGTTTTCATGGGATACTTTTCACTGAAAACGGCACTGTATATATTGATCCTGTTGGTCAGTCAAGCGGAACTTATCATTCTTATTCACGGAAAAGCTACATGGACTTTTATTCTGGAACGAAAGAATTTCAGTGCCTTGCGGAAGATGAAGCTCATGAAATGCATTCCCTAATGAATGAACGAGGAGGTAGAAGCGGAGAACAAATGAGAACCTATCGATTGGCTCTAGCTTGCACTGGAGAATATGCTCAATTCCACGGAGGAACAGTTAATGGCGCTCTAAGCGCAATGGTGGTTTCTATGAATCGAATAAATGGCGTTTACGAGCGCGAATTCTCTATCACAATGATCCTCATTGGAAATAACGATCTACTGATCTTCTTAAACCCTGCAACGGATCCTTATACCAACAATAGTGGAAGTCAAATGCTTGGCCAAAACCAATCAACGGTAACCAGCATTATTGGGTCTTCGAACTACGATATTGGTCACGTTTTCAGCACTGGTGGTGGTGGTGTTGCATTTTACCAATCTGTTTGCTCTAACAATAAAGCAAGAGGTGTCACAGGAAGTGGATCTCCAATAGGCGATCCTTTTGATATTGACTATGTAGCACACGAAATGGGACATCAATTTGGTGGCAGCCACACGTTCAATGCTACAACTGGATCATGTGGAGGTGGCAACCGAGCAGGAGGCACAGCATTTGAACCGGGAAGTGGAGCAACAATTATGGCTTATGCTGGAATCTGCGGTAGTGGAGATAACATTCAAAGCAATTCTGATGATTACTTCCATGCCGGAAGTTTCGATGAAATCATTTTCTATAGCCAAAATAGCACGGGAAACAACTGTGCTGTGATTACAAATACAGGCAATACTGCCCCAACAGTTACTGTTCCTGCAGGTGGTTTTTTCATACCTAAAGAAACTCCATTTGTTCTCAGAGGTTCTGCTACCGATGCTGAAGATGCTTCTTTAACTTATTGCTGGGAGGAAATGGATCTAGGTCCAGCAGGCTCAGTAGGCGCAGCAACCGGCACGGCCCCCATTTTCAGATCTTGGCCTGCTGTAAATAATGGCGAACGCACATTCCCAAGGTTGGTAAATGTTGTTGCAGGCAACACCGCACTTGGAGAAGATTACGCAACCTATACGCGAGAAATGAACTTCAGATTAAGTGTTCGAGACAACAACCCTGCTGGTGGCGGTCAAGACTTTGACGAATTATCATTCGATGTGGATGGCAACAAAGGCCCTTTCGTTGTGACTTCACCAACAACGAGCGCACAAATTGAGGCTGGCACTTACTTCACGGTTACATGGGATGTTGCCCAAACGGACCAAGCTCCAATCAATTGTCAATCAGTTCACATTATGTTTTGCACCAATAATGGGTTAATCATATCTGACACTCTTGCTACGGCTGTTCCAAACACTGGAAGTTATACCGTTCAAATGCCAGCTTCGACTGGTGCTGGTAGAAGAATTCGTGTTGAAGCTGCCGATAATATTTTCTTCAATATCAATCCTGGAATATTCCAAATTGTATCTCCAACGGCTATTGAAGGAGCAACAATTAATCTTAACCTTACTCCTGACTTCACAAACAGCTTACTTGATCTTACTTGGAACGATGATATTCCAAATGAATCTAATTGGCATGTTGAGCGCTCTGATTATACTACTGGAAACTTCAGTTTAATCGCTACCCTTCCGGGTAATACGACAAGTTATTCTGATGCATCGGTTTCGATGAATGGAACCCCCTATTTCTATCGTGTATACGCTTCAAATGGTGCGGGAAATTCAGCATTCAGTAATGAGGCCACCTATTCTGGTGTCGGCATAAGTGAAGTAACGGCTTCAAACATTAAGGTTTATCCTAATCCTGCATCTGGCGTTTTATTCTTGCAATTGGACAACGGAATCATCGCATCAGAAGCGAAAATCTTCAATAGTCAAAGTCAACTGATAAAGTCATTCAACTTGAAAAGTAATACTGATCAATTGAACATAAGCGACTTGGCTTCAGGGTTCTATTTTTTGAGTGTTCAGACAGACAAAGGAGCGGTAACAATTCCTTTCCAAGCGATAGATTAAAGCCTTTGGCTTTCTTTGAAATCGAATGGCAAGCAAAACTGTTTTAGTTGCTCCTTTACATTGGGGCTTAGGTCATGCGGCACGCTGTATTCCAATCATTGAACAACAGCTTGCTGAAGGAAATAGGGTTCTCATTGCCGCGAGCGAAGGGCCGCGAGCCCTGCTAAAACCGCGTTTCAATTCTAGGTGCACGTTTATTGAAATTCCATTTATGAGGATCACATATCCTAAAGATGGAAACATGGCTCGTCATTTCTTCTTCAAAGGACCATCATTATTGTGGAGTATATGGCGCGAGCACTTGTATCTGAGGTCACTTGTTAAAAAAGAAAACATAGATGCAGTCATTTCAGACTCAAGGTTTGGGTTATGGAATAAGCGTGTGCAAAGCATCTTTATCTCCCATCAAATAGATATTAAAGCGCCACTATTTCAAGGGCTCATCAATGCACTAAATCGTTGGGTGATGAACCAATTTGATGAGGTTTGGATTCCAGATTATTCTAGCCATCCAGGTTTAGCAGGTGAGTTATCTCACCCACAAAAAATGCCGTTGCGTTTTAAGTATATCGGGCCTCAAAGTCGATTCAGTCAAAAATTGGAATTGCGCCCAAATGAAAACAAAGTACTAGCCCTAATTAGCGGCCCCGAACCTCAACGAACATCGTTCGAAGAAGAATTAATCAATCGTTTCAAAGATTCCGATAAGAGCGTGCTGATTGTTTCAGGAAAACCAGAGCATAAAAAGCGTGAAACTTTTGGAAGCATAACGCTTGTCAATCACTTAGAGGATGATGACATGATCAGAGAATTAGAATCTGCATCAATGGTGATCGCACGAAGTGGATATTCTACCATCATGGACGTCCATGTATTAGGCGTAAATGCGGAATATATTGCCACTCCTGGACAAACGGAGCAAGAGTACTTGATGCAACTGCACTCCTAGAAACTAGAGAATATAACCCCGAAAACTATTCCTTTCTTCCTCCAAACTGAGTTGAGGGTAACTCTTCTCGAGTTGATCAATAATCTCTAACTGTTTTCTCAAAAATCTCTGAAAGGAATTGCTTTCTGGATCTAAAGGTCGATGAGAAGCCGCTTGGATCACTGCAGAAATTTCTTTGCAAATGATTCTAGTCTCATCCGAGAAAAAACTGGTTTGAAACTTCTTCCACACATATTCTATCGCCTGTGGACTTGGATGAAGCATATCCGATGCATAAAAACGATAATCTCGCAAATCATCCATCATAAACTCATACCCTGGGAAATAATGGCATGAATCAAACTCGTCAACTACCGCATGAACAGCACTGAGCAATTGAGCTTTACTTCTTTGATTTTCAATAGCACCATCTTTCCAATGGCGAACCGGACTTACTGTAAATACCACTTGAGCTTTTAGCTTCTTCGCTTTAAAAAACTCAGGAATATGACGCAGAATCAAGTGTGTTTCTTGCTGAGATAGAAGTTTTTTGGTGAATTCCTTATTCGGGATTTTATGGCAATTGGCCACTACTCGATCTTGTTCTTTATGATGATAAACCCACGCTGAACCGAGCGTTATAAAAACCACATCCGAATTCAACAATTGATCTCTCCCCTCAACTAAAGCCTGATTAATAGCCTCAAGAGTCTCTAGCTTATCTGTTCTATTAAACCTTCCATGATGCTCAAGGCTAACCCAGTGTTCACCAACACTGACCAAATCAGACGCTTCATAAGGCCTGTTATTAAGCATTCTTTCCAGCGCATTCATGATGGAAAATGGATTGAAAAGAATACCAAAAGGATTCACAATCACGTCAATCTTCACTCCGTTCAATAACTCGCCCATGTTTTCTGCAAAACAAGACCCGATCATTGTTATACGGGAACGATGATTAACGTCAAAAGAAAATTCAGGTGCTTCCACCTCCGTTCGAAACTGTTCCATACTTCTGGTTATTTCGACTTTTCTAGCGTAAAAGAGAATGTTGTACCCTTCTCCACAACGCTTCTTGCGCTGACGGTTTGTCCATGAGATTCAATGATGTGCTTGCAAATGGCTAGACCAAGTCCTGTTCCACCTTCGTGGCGCGATCTGCTTTTGTCAACACGATAGAAACGTTCGAAAAGTCGTGGCACATGATCTGGGCTAACACCAATTCCATCATCGGCAACCTCTATCAAGATGTTTTGAGGCATGTCAAAAAAGCGCACTTCACAGTAACCTTCTTCCTTGCCATAATTAATAGCATTCGTAAGAAGATTGGTAAGAACTTGCAATATCTTGCTCTTATCCGCCTTGACCCAAATAGGTTTCTCATACTTTTTATTAAACCTCAAGTCAATATTCTTTTCAGCCGCTCTGAGCTCAAATAACTTGAATAGCTCTTCAACGAGGTCTATCATATTGAACTTCTCCAATTTCAGAACTTCACGACCAGCTTCTAGTTTAGAGATACTATCCAAGTCTTCAACGAGAGCGGTTAGGCGTTCTAAATTTTTATCGGCTCGTCCTAAATAATCATAGTTAATCTTCGGATCCTCCAATCCTCCTTCCAATAAAGTCAGCAAATAGCCTTGAATATTAAAAATTGGTGTTTTTAATTCATGCGCTAAGTTTCCAATAAAGTCTCTTCTGAAACGCGCCTGCTCTTTAAGTGTCTGGATTTCGCTTTGTTGCACATTGGCCCACTCTTCCACATCTTTCTGCACATCACCCAATATATCGTTGGATTTTGAAACCTCTTTTAATCGCTCATCCATTTTGTCCTTTGAATGAATCGATCTAAATAAGAGTATAATCTTTTCATGGAGAAAATTCTCCACAGACCACCACGCTAAAAAATAGGTGCTGCCAGCCGTTAATAAAATATACGCGAACCAAAGCCATAACGGAAAGTATTGCCCCACCAGGAACTGAGCAAGTAGTAAAACTACAATACCTAAAAATGTCAGGGCAATCGCAATGAATACTGCGATCTGTTTTGGATTTTCAATTTTCATGATTTACAAGAAAAACAAAGTTAGGACGATTAATCCTCAAACTTATACCCAACTCCTTTAATCGTTTTGATATGCGAACTACCAATTTTTTCTCGCAGTTTTCGAATATGAACATCTATCGTTCTGTCGCCAACTACAACATCTTCGCCCCATACAGAAGATAAAATACCTTCTCTTGTAAACACCTTGCCTGGAACTGAAATCAATAATGCCAGCAATTCAAACTCCTTCTTTGGCAGGTTAAGCTCTACATCATCCTTTATGACTACGTATCGATCTCTGTCGATACGTAGAGATTTTAAATCAGTAGTGCCCATAGGCATAACGGCTCCTTCCTTTCTGCGCAATAGCGCTTTTATTCTACTGATTAAAACTCTCGGTTTAATCGGTTTTGAAATGTAGTCATCAGCACCGGCATCAAAACCTGCGATTTGCGAATAATCTTCTCCACGGGCCGTGAGAAAAGCGATAACTATATTCTTGGTGTCAGAATTATCTCTAAGCTGGATGCACGTTTCCACTCCATCCATTTCAGGCATCATAACATCCAGTAGGATAAGGTCTGGCTTCTTTTTTTTCGCAATCTCAATAGCTTCTAAACCATTGTTGGCGGTGTAAACTTTCGCTCCCTCTTTCTCAATGTTATAACTTAAGAATTCGAGGATGTCTTCCTCATCATCTACTACAAGAATTTTAGTCTTTGAAAGCATAAGTTCAGTTTTGTCTGAGTTGTGCTTCGAATGTAGATTGGTAGACATGATGACAATTTATGTTAGCGTTATGAAAAGGTTAGACTTATTGCACTCGCGTTAAATCTAATTTATTCGAATGTAAACACTTTTAAGCTAACGAGGCTGCACGCCTTACTACTACTGCAAATTCGAAATAATGAAATCCGGCCAAAAATCATGAAACATTAACGGAACACTTTCATAACATAGACTTAACCGCACACTAATCCGCGGATAATCTATTGGCAATTCCTTTGTGCTAATTAAAAATTGAAACAATGAAAAGAATTTACCTATCCACAGCAAGAGTAATGGCAGTGATGATGTCATTAGGTTTTGTGCTTTCTATCTCTTCATGTAAAAAAGAAGGGTGTACTGATGAAGCAGCTACTAACTATGATGACAAAGCCAAAGAAAACGATGGTTCGTGCAAGTATCCAGCAGTTGAAAATGGAGAAATCACAAAGACTGGTTCATTAACTGCAAATGAAACTTGGACCGCCAACAACATCTACTTACTTGACGGAAAAGTAGTTGTTACTGATGGTGTTACTTTAACTATTGAGCCTGGAACAATTATTAAAGGCAAGCAAGGTCAAGAGGCCGCTGCTTCTGCTTTAATTGTAGCAAAAGGTGGAATGCTCATGGCAGAAGGAACTGCTGCCGATCCAATTATCTTCACTTCCGAGTTAGACAATATCACTTTCGGTGAGAAAGTTGGCACTAACCTTACAAAGACAGATAATGAGAAGTGGGGCGGTATTGCGCTTTTAGGAGACGCTCCTTCATCTACAGAAAATGGCGATAAAGTAGGCAACTTAGAGGGCATTCCTGCTGAAGAAGGTTATGGAGAATATGGTGGTGACAACGCTGCTGACAATTCAGGTGTAATGACGTATGTTTCTATTCGTCACGGTGGTATCTCTATCGGTGAAGGAAACGAATTGAAC
>Ga0115564_10004919_pt1 | contig 10764 bp, 8 predicted proteins | sample COGITO_mtgs_1105_7_FD_88680 | JGI IMG/M metagenome (GOLD analysis project Ga0115564, IMG submission 88680) | Pelagic marine microbial communities from North Sea - COGITO_mtgs_110523 | ecosystem: Environmental > Aquatic > Marine > Epipelagic | place: Germany:Helgoland, sampling site Kabeltonne... | reverse complement strand
GGAAATGCTGCTAACCGGCGATCTGATCCCTGCGGCGCGGGCGGAGGAAATGGGGTTGGTTAACCGCGTGGTTGCCAAGGCGGATCTGCGCGACGCCACCGACGCTCTTGCCGCCCAGATTGCCTCCAAGTCTAGCTACACCCTCGCGGTGGGTAAGCGCGCCTTTTATGATCAGGCTGAAATGAGCCTTACGGACGCCTATGAATACGCCTCCGACGTGATGGTTCAAAACATGCTGGCCCGCGATGCAGAAGAGGGTATTGGGGCGTTTCTGGAAAAGCGTGCGCCTGACTGGAAGGATTCCTGATCACCATGGCAGAGAATTTCTTTGACCTTGGCCTCGATCGGAATCCGGCCAACTACCAGCCTCTGACACCCCTGACCTTTCTCGAACGTGCAGCCACAGTCTTTCCGCAACATCCAGCGATCGTTCACGGCGCGGTTCGTATGAACTATGCGGATTTTTACCGCCGAGCTCGGCAACTCGGTTCGGCGCTTTCAACCCGTTTCAGGATCGGGCGCGGCGATACAGTATCGGTCATTCTCGCCAACACCCCGGCCATGCTCGAATGTCACTATGGCATTCCGATGTGCGCGGGTGTGCTGCATTCCATCAACACTCGGTTGGATGCGGCTGTGGTGGCGTTTCAGCTCGATCATGCACAATCCAAAGTGCTGATTGTTGACCGCGAATTCATGCCCATGGCGCAGCAGGCACTGGCGCTGGCGACGGTCAAGCCCGTGCTGATCCAATACGATGACCCTGAATTCACCGACCCACCAGCACAAGCCCCAACCGTCTTTCCGCTCAGCGCTTTGGATTACGACGATGTTCTGACCAGCGGTGATCCCGATTACGCCTGGATCATGCCACAAGACGAATGGGACGCGATCACCATCAACTACACCTCAGGCACGACAGGCGACCCCAAGGGCGTCGTCTATCACCACCGCGGGGCGTATTTGCTGGCGCAGGGTAACGCCCTGACGACCTCTATGGCCAAGCATTCGGTCTACCTGTGGACCTTGCCGATGTTCCATTGCAATGGCTGGTGCTTTCCCTGGACGCTCTCGGCGATCATCGGTACGCACGTGTGCTTGCGACACGTCCGGGCTGAGCCGATTTGGACTGCTTTGGCGGAGGAACGGGTGACCCATCTTTGTGGCGCGCCAGTGGTGATGTCGATGCTGGTTTCCGCCCCTGACGCGGTTAAGCAGACGCTGGTTCAGACCGTGCAGTTCTTCACCGCCGCCGCCCCACCGCCGGAAACGGTATTGGCCGACATGAAGGCTGCGGGCTTCGATGTGACCCATTTGTACGGTCTTACGGAAACCTACGGTCCCGCTGTGGTCAACGACTGGCAGGAGCCTTGGTCTGAGCTACCCGCCTCCGAGCAAGCCGCGCTGAAATCGCGGCAGGGCGTGCGCTACCTGCCCTTGGAACAGCTCGACGTGCTTGATCCGGACACCATGGTGCCGGTGCCGCGCGATGGCGAAACGATGGGTGAAGTCATGTTCCGTGGGAACGTGGTGATGAAGGGCTATTTCCGCAATTCACAGGCTACGGACAAGGCCTTTGCCGGCGGTTGGTTCCATTCTGGCGACCTCGGGGTCGTGCATCCTGACGGCTACATTCAGCTCAAAGATCGGTCCAAGGATATCATCATTTCCGGCGGTGAGAATATCTCCTCGATCGAGATTGAGGACGCCCTGTATCAGCATCCGGGTATCGAGGCTGCTGCCGTTGTCGCCATGCCGCATGAAAAGTGGGGCGAGACGCCTTGCGCGTTTATCGAATTGAGCCAGGGGCAGGATAGCGTGGCGCCCGAGGCCTTGCGTGAATGGTGTCGTGAGCGATTGGCTGGTTACAAAATTCCAGGCCGCTTCGTCTTTACCACCATTGCCCGGACCTCAACCGGCAAGGTCCAGAAATTCAAGCTGCGTGAGCAGGCCAAAGCACTGGTGGGGCAAGCAGGGGACAAGGAATGATTTCCGATATTCGAGCTGTAGTCTTCGACTGGGCAGGCACTATGGTCGATTTTGGCAGCTTTGCCCCCATGCAGTCCTTTGTCGCAGCCTTTGAGGCCTTCGGCGTCTCGGTCACGCTCGAAGAGGCACGCGGCCCGATGGGGCTTCCCAAGCGCGACCATATCGATGTCATGATCAACCAGCCGCGTATCGCCGCCGCGTGGGAGCAGTCCAACGGCAGCGCGCCGACAGACACGGACATAGACACCATTCTCGCCCGGTTCGAACCCATCAACGCAGAGGTCGCTGCGCGCCATGCTGATCTGATCCCTGGCGCGTTGGACATGCTCCATGAACTGGATCGGCGCGGCATCAAGGTGGGCTCAACAACCGGTTACACGCGCCTGATCATGCGCAGCGTATTACCGGTTGCAGCGTCACAGGGGTACAGCCCGCTCAATTGTGTGTGTTCGGACGATTTGCTGGTGGGGCGGCCTGGGCCGCTGGGCATGTATAAGTCCATGGTCGATTTGGGCGTGTTCCCACCCAGTGCTGTGATCAAAGTCGATGATACGGCGCCCGGCATCGCCGAAGGCGTGGCCGCAGGCTGCCCGACGGTCGGTATTGCGCTGAGCGGCAATCATGTCGGCTTAACGGTTGCCGAGCTGGCAGCGCTGTCCGAAGACGAGGTTGAACAACACCGTGCCTCAGCCACGGCGATGCTGGAAGCAGCAGGTGCGGATTTCGTCATCGATACGGTCGCCGACCTGCCCAAGCTGCTCAGCTGATCCCTACCAGCCGCCGCCACCGCCCCCGCCACCGCCGCCGCCACTAAACGAACTTCCGCCCGAGCCGGACGAGCTGGGCGAGCTGTAGCTCATGGTGCTGCTGAAACGGTCTTCGAACTGATCGAGGGTGTCTTCAAAACCGAAATAGTTGCTGGTGTACCAGAGGTCGTTACGGAACTGCTCATCAGCGGCCCACATCTCCAATTCCTGCGAGAACTTGTTCGCCCAGACGGTGTGCAGGCCCAGTGCGAATGCAAAGGGATAGATGGCCGAAAAATGGTCGAAGTTGGGGGTCGGCTCGTCTTTCAGCGTCCCGCGCTCAGCGGCTTTGATGTACATTTCCAGCCCCCGCAACTGCGCCACTATTTCCCCGCCGACTTGAGAGAAGTTGCTGATGTGCACCCGCACGAAATAGACCAGCGTGGCGCTGACGACAAAGCAAAGATGGAGCGGTAGATAGAACGGATGATCCGCCAAAGGCACCCAGTTCACGCTCATATAAACAATGCCGATGTTGGCCAGCGTAAATAACAGCGTGCGCATGCTCAGCAGGTTCTGACCTGCGCGCAGGAACAACAGGCCTGAGACAATCGACAGAACGCTCAGAAGCCACTGGAACGCGATAACGTAGCTTGCCGTTAAAAGCGCGGCCCCGAGCCAGGTTAGATTGATCAGGATCAACAGCACCACAAGCCAAAGCCAGTTGGTTCGATACGTGTTGCGGTATTCGTCCTTGAGGCGTTTGACGAGGTTCTTGCCCGCGGTTTTAAGCCGCTTAGCCTTGCTCTCGCTACGGACCTTCATATCGAAGGTTTTTTTGGTCAGAGATAGGTTCAGGTCGTTGAGAATACCGATCTCTGCGGCGGTGAGATTGGACTCCTTGGCGCTGATCCGTTCGATGATCTTGTTTTCAAGGCGCACACTGCCCTTAACGGCGAGGCTCACGATCCCGGTGACAAGCAGCTTTGTGGGATTGATGTTGCCCATTCGATTGATGTAGCGCGATGCAGCGGGGCCGATGAAGCTGGGAGCATAGAACTGAGGCACGACCACGGGCATGGCCGTCTTCTGGCGGCCAATGCGCGACCAGAGCGCGACCACCAACAACCAAAGCACCAAAAAGATCAGCAAGACGACCAGCGATACGGGCAGCATGCGCTGTGCTTCTGCTGTCCGGGCCGCTTGTTCTTCAGCGCGGCGTTGCGCCTCTTGTTCCTGACGAACACGTTCAGCTTCCTGGGCTGCCAGCCGTTTGCGCTCCAGCTCGTCGAAGTACGCCTGATTAATCACCGGGTAACCATCGCGAGGGCTGATCAACGCCGGATCAAAACGCAACACGTACGTGACCCCTTCGAATGGCAGCAAGCGGGTTCCGCTGAGGACAACCTGTCCCGGCGAATGCGTGACCTGATCTAGTTTCGTCGCGGTCTCTGTGCCCCGGACACCAGTGAACGCCGCGTCATCGATCATGATGGCGTCAGCGGGGTAGGTCACGGTGACCTCCCACGTGCGGATGGCGAATTCCCAATCGTGACCAATGACGTTCCAATCAAAGTTATCGGAGTCTTCGAACTGATAAACGGCCTTGGGGACGGTATAATTCAGGGTGTAGGTGTGAAACTGGTTGGTGGGCAGGCGGCGGTCACTTTGCCCGAAATAGGCAGTGTAAAAGCGGGTTGTCAGCTCGTCCTTGCCAATCGATTCAGGGGCGCCGTTGCGCTGAACCCGCAGATTGGCGATGGGCAGCGTGCTGGTTTGATAGGCTTCCCGGCGGTCATTGGGGAAGGCGCGGTAGATGCCGCGCTTAATCGCTTCGCCTTTGACATAGACACGAATGGTCTCTTCGACCTCGAGCGTGCCATCTGGGCGGATGTCGAAGTGGACGCGAAAGCTGTCGATATATTCGCCGTTGTAGCCGGGCGCGGGTTCATTTTGCTGAGCTTGCGCCGCACAAGACCACCCCGTCGCGCACGCTACGATAAAGACCAATCCCGTACTGAGGCGACGCACGCAGCCCCACACACTTGCTCGCAGTCCCGCAGAAACCAATCGTGGCAAGGTCGGGATTGTCATGAGAAATCGACCTTGGGGACTTGGCGCTCTTCCGTGCTCTCCAGCTCGAAGAATGAAGCGGGACTGAAGCCCGTGGACTGTGCAATCAGGACCGAAGGAAAGGTCTCGCACGCAATGTTATAGTCCCGAACCGCACCATTGTAGTAGCGCCGGGACTTCTGGATGTGGTCTTCGAGGTCGCTGAGTTCGGTTTGCAGCTGGAGGAAGTTTTGATCGGCCTTCAGCTCTGGATACCCTTCTGCCACCGCAAACACATTGGCCAAAGCCCCGCTCACTTGCGCCTCAGCTTTGCTACGGATCGTCGGGTCATCGCTGCGCATCTGCCCACGCAGACCGGTGATCTTTTCCAGTAGCTCGTTTTCGTGACTGGCGTAGCTTTTCACCGTTGTAACGAGGTTTTCGACCAGATTGAACCGTCGGCGGAGCTGCACTTCGATCCCGCTCCAGCCTTCGCTGACCAGACTGCGTTTGCTGACGAGACCGTTGTATATCAGGATGGTGGCGACAATGGCGATCAGTGCAATCACAACAATGATGCCTAACAGAACAACTATTCCAGTGAGCATTATCTTATTCCCTCCCGCTACTTGTAGGTTATTATCGACAAACTGCTTCCATCCTTCAACCGAAATGAGTCTAATCTTCTAATACAGGCAAACTCGATTTTTGTGCTTAGCGGGATTTTGGTAAGTCGAAGGAATTAGTGTCGGTGAGCCTTCAGAAATTTGTTGATTTCAGTCCTCTGGCGCAACACCGTCATAGTAGAACACCACACGTAGGTTTGACCATGAACAGCATGCCCTCTCACACCCTGAGTGACCTTGACCGCTATCTCTTTGACCTCAACGGGTTCATTGTGCTTCGGCAAGCGTTGTCGGAGGACGAAGTTTTGGCCTGTAATTCGGTGATGGACAGCATGCAGGACTGTCAGCCCGGTGAGTGGCGGGGACATGTGCACGGACACAACTTCACTGGCAGCCACGAAGGACTTAACCTGCAACAGATTTACGAGTCCGGACCAGCCTTTGAGCGGCTTATTGATCACCCGGCTTGGATCAACAAGGTGATCCATTTCATCGGTACCGACGAGCCCAATTTCGACGGCAATCATGGGCCGATCTTCATCGACGAGAACTTTGCCAATATCCGGGAACAGGGGCAGGCGATTGGGCTGCACTCAGGCGGTGATAAGCGTGTCACGCGGTGCCAGTTCCGCTACCACGATGGCCGCTTTCACTGTGGTCAGGTGAACGTGTTGATGGCTTTCCGCGACATTGGCCCCGGTGATGGTGCCACCATGGTGATTCCCGGCAGCCACAAGTCCAACATTCCCCATCCTGAGTATGCCCAGGCCGCCATGGCAGACACAGCGACCTCGGTGGATGGCATTACTGGTGCGATTGAAGTGCACATGCAGGCCGGTGACGCTTTGGTCTTCGTGGATTCCATCATGCATGGCTCTGCAGCCCGGGTGAATGCTGGTCAGCGTCGGATTGCAGTCTATCGCTACGGGCCAAGCTGGGGCTTTTTCCGGCACCCTTATCGGCCCTCGCAAGCCCTTTTGAACCGGCTTACGCCCATGCAGCAACAAATCGTCATGCCGCACAAAGCCGGGCAGGTCCCTCCAGGGCTCTAAAACGCGGTTAGGCGCGTGCGGCGCGCGGGACGATCAATCCTGCGCCTTGATCACCCCGTCGCCCTCGGTTTCCCGCTGTTCGAGCAGGTTATTCAGCCAGTCAGGGTCCATCTCCGGCACCGAAGATAGCAGTAGTTGGGAATAGGCCGGGTGCGGAGGTGAGAGGATTTCGTTCTTCATGCCTTGCTCCACCACCTTTCCCTGCCACATGACGACGATCTCATCAGAGATTGCCCGAACAGTAGCGATGTCGTGCGTGATGAACAGGTAGGCGATGCCGAACTCGTTTTGCAGGCGCTGTAGCAGGTTCAGAATGCCTTCTTGCACGATCTGATCCAGCGCAGATGTCACCTCATCGCAAATGATCATATCCGGCTCAGCCGCGAGCGCGCGCGCGATGCATATGCGCTGTTTTTGCCCGCCAGAGAGCTCGTCGGGCAGGCGGTCGTAGAAGCTGGCGTCCAGTTCAATCATCTCCAGCAGCTCAATGACCCGGCGCTCCTGGTCTTTGCCGCGCAGACCTAGATAGAACTCCAGCGGGCGACCGATGATCTGCCCGACTGTCTGGCGGGGGTTCATCGCGGTGTCGGCCATCTGGTAGATCATTTGGATGCGGCGGAGTTGCTCCTTTGAACGGCTGGACAGCTTGGGTGGCAGTTTCTTGCCGTTAAAGGTGACCGTACCGTTGGACTGCGGTAGCAGGCCGGTGATCACCCGCGCCGTGGTCGATTTTCCTGAACCAGACTCACCCACCACCGCCACCGTGCGACCGCGCGGCAGCTTAATTGAGACGTCATGCAGAACCTTTGCCGTGCCGTAAGCGGCATCGATGTTGTCAATCGACAGCAGCACGTCGTCGCTAGCATCTTCAGGCTTTTCCAGCGAGCGCACAGACCAGAGGGACTTGGTGTAGTCCTCCTGGGGGTCTGACAGCATGGTCCGGGTATCGGCTTGCTCGACCTCTTCCCCATAGCGCAGCACTTTGATCCGATCCGCCATTTGTGCCACCACGGCGAGGTCGTGGGTAATGTAGATCGCAGCCGTGTTGAACTGGCTGACGATATTGCGGATTGAGGCGAGGACTTCGACCTGTGTGGTCACGTCCAGCGCCGTGGTTGGTTCGTCAAAGATAATCAGATCTGGGCGCGATGACATAGCCATGGCCGTCATCACACGCTGCAACTGACCGCCCGACACCTGATGCGGGTAGCGCTGGCCGATGGTCTCCGGCTCGGGCAGGTTCAGGGCGTCAAACAGCTCAATGGCATCCCGGCGCAGCTCGGCGTCATTGCGCTCACCCTGTCGCTTCGATGCGCGAATGGTCTGCTCCAACAAGCGGTGCGCAGGGTTAAAGGAGGCGGCAGCAGACTGCGCCACATAGGAAATTCGCGTGCCCCAGATGTCGCGCTTTTCCCGCGTTTTAGCCTGTGCCAGATCCTGACCGTCGAACCAGATTTCGCCTGCCGTGATTCGGCAGCCTGGCTGAGTGTAGCCCATGGCGGCCTTGCCCAGCGTGGACTTGCCCGCGCCACTCTCGCCGATCAGTCCCAGCACTTCGCCGCGATTGAGTTGCAGGTCCACACCCTTGATGATCGGATGCCAGCGCTCATCGGCGAAGCCCTCGATACAGATGTTCTTCATATCGAGCAGCAGGGGTGAATGTGTTTTGGCAGCTTCAGACATCGCGCAAACCACTGGTTTCGTGCAGGAACCAATCGACGATGAAGTTCACTGCAATTGTTAACAGGGCAATGCATCCGGCCGGTAACAGCGGCTTGAGCGCATAGAACATTGCCTCCTGGAAGGGGAAGTACGGCACGTAGGTAATCCAGCGTGCGTTCTCCCGGACCATCGACCCCCAGTCTGCCGTTGGCGGTTGCACGCCCATGCCAAGGAAGCTGAGCGCAGCGATGGTCAGGAACACAAAGATGAACCGCAGTCCAAACTCAGCAATCAAGGGCGGCAGAATGTTGGGCAGGATCTCGCGGGTCATGATCCAGCCCATGTTCTCCCCACGCAAGCGTGCCGCTTCTACGTAATCCATCACCACAATGTTCAGCGAGACGGAGCGGGTCAGTCGGAACACACGGGTTGCATCCAACACGCCGATGATCAGGATCAGGCCGATGATCGACGAGTCAAATATCGCCAGCAGCATCAGGGCAAAGATCAGGCTCGGAATGGCCATCAAAACGTCGATCCCGCGGCTGAAAACTTGGTCAATCCAGCCCCGGTCAATCGCTGCAATCAGCCCCAGCCCGCCGCCGATCAGGAACGAGAGCAAGGTCGTCCCTAGCGCGATCCCAACGGTGTTGCGCGCGCCGAACAGCAGACGCGTGAGTACGTCGCGGCCAATTTGATCCGTGCCCAGCCAGTGTTCTTTGCTGTAAACATCATCCGCCTTGGCGAAGATTTCCGCCTCGCCGTAGGGCGCGAGCCAAGGGGCAAAGACGGCTGCAATCATATAAATAGTGACAACGATCATACCGAACCACGCCGTTAGCGGGGCGCGACTAAGCAGGATGCGCAAGCGGTCAAACCGGCTGCGCCGTATGCGCATTGCACTGGTTTCGTTGATGGCAGACGGTGCTGCTTGTTGGTTGGTCTCGGTCATCTTGGGTGCAGCAGTCTGGGGTTGGTGAGAATGCCGATCAGGTCGGCCAGCAGGTTGAGCAAAATGTACGTCGCCGCGAAAATCAGCGCGCAGGCCTGAACCACCGGGATGTCCCGGCTGCCCACAGAATCAACCATCAGCTTGCCGATCCCCTCGTACGTAAAGACCACCTCGACCACCACCACACCCACAACCAGATAGGCGAGGTTGAAGGCGATGACGGTTGCAATCGGTGCCCAGGCGTTGGGCAGGGCATGGCGAAAGATGATTTCGGCCTGGCTGGCTCCGGACAAGCGCGCCATCTCGATATAGGGGCTGGCCAGCAGGTTGATGATTGCCGCGCGTGTCATGCGCATCATGTGAGCGACAATCACGAGCGTCAGCGTAATCGTCGGCAGCGCCACCAGGCGCAGGCGCTCAAACACGCCCATGTCCGGCTTGACGTTGGCGATGGTCGGCAGGAGACCGCCGAAGCCGATGATCAGGATATAGGCGAGGAAAAACTCTGGCGCTGAAATCGTTGTTAGGGTCAGGCCGTTCGCACCGCGATCAAAGATCGAATTGCGGAACAGGGCTGTCAGCAAGCCCAGGATCAGGGCCAATGGCACCGCGACAGCGGCCGTAACAAGCGCGAGAAACACCGTGTTGCGTAGCTTGGGCGCCATGATTTCCAGAACCGGCCGCGACAGATCAAAACCTGAAGAATTTCGCCCTGAGAACGAGCTGCCAAAATCGCCGCGCATCACGTTAACGATCCAGTCAAAATATCGCTGTATCAGTGGCTTATCCAACCCCAGACCCGAGCGGAACGCGGCCAGTGTGTCCTCGGTTGCAGATTGCCCGAGAACCGCTTGGGCGAAGTCGCCAGGCAGAAGTGATATCGCGCTGAAGATCAGCAGCGAGACAATAAACAATGTCACGAACCCCAAAAGGAGCCGTTTACCAATGACTTCGAAGAGCCGTAACAAAAGAGGGTTCTCCTTCTAGGGGAGAAAGGCTTGAAGGTTCAGGCGAGAGAAATACGGGCCTCATCAGAGGCCCGTATTGTTGCTACACCCTGAAACGGACAGGGAGGGTTCTTAAGCGAACCACCAACGCTCGCCCATGCGCGCGCCGTCGTTCTCCCAGTTACCACCGATGGTTTCTTCATGCCCCAACACGTTGGAAGACGCATGAATGTTGTTGGTGAAGATCGGAATGATGGCACCACCGTCGTCAGCAATAATCTGCTGTGCTTCGTAGTACATTTCACGACGCTTGGCGTCATCCAGCTCGGAGCGTGCTGCAACCACCACTTCGTTGAAGCGATCTGCTGCTGCGCCGGTGGTCCAAGCGGTTTCGTTCCACTCAGTGTCCGCGGTGTATGCGGCTGAGAACATCCAGTCTTCCGTCGGACGACCGCTCCACGCGGAAACAGAGAAAGCCTTCTTGTTCCAAACGTTGGACCAGTAACCGTCCTCAGGCTCTTTGATCACCTTGACATCGATACCAGCCTGCGCTGCGGAAGCGGCGAACAGGTTGGCCATATCGGTGGAACCCGGACCTGGCGTCTCGGAGGTGGACAGCTCAATCGTGCCACTGTGGCCGGACTTCTTGTAGTGGAAGGCCGCCAGCTCAGGGTCGAACTCGCGCTGTGGCAGGTCACCGTTGTGGTAACGGTGTGCCGGGGAAATCGGGTGGTCGTT
>Ga0115564_10004915_pt1 | contig 10768 bp, 9 predicted proteins | sample COGITO_mtgs_1105_7_FD_88680 | JGI IMG/M metagenome (GOLD analysis project Ga0115564, IMG submission 88680) | Pelagic marine microbial communities from North Sea - COGITO_mtgs_110523 | ecosystem: Environmental > Aquatic > Marine > Epipelagic | place: Germany:Helgoland, sampling site Kabeltonne... | reverse complement strand
GAACGGCTTCGGGCACCGTGAACAAGTCGGCGGGTCCATGCCAAGGCCGTTTTTGCGACGCTGCGTCCGCGGTGTGGCCAGTCAGAGCCGGTTTCGGTCATCTCTGTCTGTTCGGAGGTCTTGGGCGGCGTGTTGGTGTGTTTACGTAGTTGCGCAGCGAAAGCTTTCAAAGGCGCCCCCCTGAAATACTTGCCGTGCTCACCTGGAAGGATATGGGGTTCGGCTGCGGGGAAGTCAGATCGCCAGTCGATCGGCTGGCCCTCGGTATTGGTGAGAGCGAACGTTGAAGCGCCCTGCATTCCTTGCAGCAACACGACCGGACCGTCGTATCGGCCGAAGGAGAACATCCAGTTGAGCAGCACCAGCAAACGTGGTTCCACTCCAAAATGTGGAGCCTTGCGGGCCACAGCGAGTGCAATGATCGCGCCTGAACAGTTGCCGCCAATAACCAGCGATTGTTCCGTCCGCAAAGCCAAGATCTCAGCCATGTACCGGTAGCTAATCGTGTCAAGGATCTCCGAGGTCAACTCATCAAACTTCACCAGCTGGTTAAGTGACCTAAGACCATAAACCGGCTGATCAGGGCCCAACGCTTTAGCAAGAGTGACGAACTCGCGATTCGACTGGCAAATCCAAACGATCGGCGCCCGCTTGCCTGAGGTGTTCGCACCAACCATCAGACTCGACTCAGAAACCCGGTCACCAGTCCAACTCGACAGCAATGCTTCCAAACGACGCATCACCTGCTGGGCAGGAACCAACCCAACCCCACCTGACCCACCCTTGGCTGACTCAGCATGACCAGAACGGGCATGTCCGGACCAGATCTCACCGACTAGGCCAATCAGGTTCGACAACACCGGATTTTCGAAGAACCGCTGGGCCGGGATCTGAATACCGAACTCATCGTCTATCCCAACAACCAGCTCAGCGAACTTCAACGAATCACCGCCCAGATCAAAGAAACCCCCAGACCGTCCAGCATCAACCCCAAGACCAAGCACCTGACACCAACGCTCAGAAAGCCGCTCCTGCCACACACCACTCCCATCCACCGCCAGCGCTGGTTCAGTGAAAGTGTTCGACAAAACCGACAACGTTCCCCGCTCAAGACGCGCAACCAACTCATTGCGATCGACTTTGCCAGTACGAGTCCGAGCGAAATCCTGCTCACCCAACGCAACCAGATGCTTGACCGCGACACCAAAGTTCATTGCGACCTGTCGTTTAATCTCCCCACAAACCTCGGAAAGCCCTGACTCTGTGTCCTGGACCGGAACAAAGAACACTGCAAGTTCATCGGTCACACTCTCCGGGGTTCTCACCGGCGCACAAGCAGCCAACTGCCCCTTAATGCCAGACACACCATGAACAAGACCATCGATCTGAGCCAAAGAAATATTACGCCCGTTCGCAATGATCATCCCGCTCGTCCGACCAACAACCGTCACCCCAACACGATCAACAAAACCCAAATCACCAGTCCGAAACCACCCATCAGCAGTAAACGCCGCTCCAGTAGCATCCGGATCACCGTAATACCCAGAAAACATCTGAGAATCACAACGAGTTTCGATTTCGCCAACCTCACTCTGGCGCACCAACTCACCGGCTTCGTCAACCACTCTAAGACTCGTGCCATCATAGGGTTGTCCCTGCGACACCGCCCCGGAAACAGTGCTAGACGTGGAGCCCTGAGCCAACTCCCTAAGAGAAATCATCGAGACATAACCGGCCTCAGACGATCCGTAACCGAACCGGGACTCAAGATCGCTGACACCAAGGCCTTGCAACCGCTCACCAAGGCCCACCGCAACTGGAAGTGAGTTCATCTCCCCACCCGACCTCACCGAACGCAGACACGAAAGATCACCCTCAAAAGGCTCCTCATCAATCGCTTCCACGAGCTTGCCAAAGAACGAATTCGCCGAAATGATGTGATGAACCTGGCGTCTAGCAACCAAACCCAACACACCTCGTGGATCTGCAAAAGCCCGATCGGGGGACATATAAACCAGCCCGTCCGGCTTAGCGAACAGCAAGTAGATCGGCATAAATGCAGCATCAAATGGCCGGAGGGTCAAGGCCTGATCCTCCCCACTCTCCTGATAAAACAACGCCCACCGATTCAGCATTTGTTCGAAGCTGATTTCCACAAGCTTCGGGATGCCCGAGCTACCCGAGGTCAAAACCAAAAACGCAGCGCTCTCATCACTGACGCGATCGCCCAGACCTTCCACCGAGCAGACCAAGTCCTGCCCGACCTCCCCTATCGCGTCGGGCTGCACAAGATCATCAACAAAGATCACACCACCAAAGCCACCCGTCTCCCCCAACTGCAACCGCTCACTCACCGCACGCGTCGTCACCAACACCGGCCGACTCAACTTCCCAGCAATGAACTTGAGGTTCGACTTGAATTGCTCATCACGCGCAGACACACCGTTATAGGCCAACGACACAAACGTCCGGCCACTAAAAATGCACGCCCACGCAGCAGGCACATAATCGAGCACGCTCTCAACACACACAACAACAGCAGCGTCATTGCTCACCGCCGATTCCAACAAAGGCACAAGACCCCACGCACGCTCATACAACGTCGAGACGAGAACAGAGGACTCAACCCCGCGCATATCAACCTCGACATAAAACTGGTTGCCATACTCGACCGCCCGAGCTGCCACCACAGCCGCCAAACCCCTATCAGATCCAGCCCCAGCCACAAACGGACCGCCTTCAATCAACGCCAACAACCCAGACCCCTCATCGACTGCCCCCATCTCACCAACACCCTCTCACCGAAACCAACAACCAACAACCAACAACCAACAATAATGGATACGACCAATAACGCGACGACGGTCAACAGCATCAACAAGATCCAATCCAAACGATCTATCGCAACCAACCAACAGCTACGACACCAGCTATCAACAGCACATTCATCGCAGCAACAATCAGCGAGCGCCTAGGCATCGCCAAACAAACGGCACCAAATTACCACCCCAGCAGTACTGCTCCCAGCCAAACCAACCCGACCGCCGGTCCGCCCCAGGTGAGCCATCAGGTGAGCCAAACCCCCACAACCACCCACGAACATCAACAAACACCCACGGACACACTGACCGCTTCCCTAAAGACTTAAGCAAACCCCCACGAACTTCGAGCGCTTGCACTCGCCCACACTTCAATTGGAAGGCTAACGTCTATTTTTAATCAACATAATAAGGAGAGCTATGAATCCTATAGACCTACTCAGTGAAGGGCAGTACACACTCGTGTACAACGCTCTTTCTTTTGGCACCGCTGTGATGCTCGGGGCTTTCGTCTACTTCCTGACACAGATGAGCGCAGTGAATAAGGAATACCGCCCTGCGATCGCTGCCTCGGCGGTCGTTGTCGGTATCGCTGGCTACCACTACTTTCGAATCTGGGACGGGTTCAGCGCAGGGCAGATGAACGAGGGCTACCGCTACGCGGACTGGCTCATCACGGTGCCGCTCCTTGTCATCGAACTGCTGATCGTCCTCGGGGTCGCAGCCGATATGCGCAGACAGCTCATGAAGACCCTCGTTCCGGCAACGGTTCTCATGGTCGGGCTCGGCTACCCAGGTGAGGTCGCTGACAGCACCAGCACAAAAGTGATTTTCTGGGTGCTTGCGATGATCCCGTTCGTGTACATCCTGTACACGCTCTACGGTCAACTTCAGGCTGCAGCCGCCCGTGAGACCCCTGCCATCTCTGCAGCGATCAAGAACGCCACCATGGTGTTGCTGATCACCTGGCTTGTGTACCCCATTGCCTACCTTTTCCCTGTATTCGACGACACATCTGGCACGCTTGAGACCCTGCGCCAGGTGGGCTACACCATTGCAGACATAACTGCGAAAGGCCTCTACGGCTTGATGGTCCTAGCGATCGCCAAGGCCCGCAGCAACGCCTGACCAAACAACCATTGTCGAAGTTCGGCAGTAGTCGCCTCCGACCCCTTGTGTGTTGAAGACAACGCACAAGGGGCAGCTACATGACAGCTATTTCGGGGAAATCTCTGCTCCATGAGGGACTATCCACTGGAGCTAACCCGTTTCCGTTGACAGATTTGGGTTACGCGGCTTGAGCCACGACTTGGTGATCTAGTTCGTAGTTGATGGGTGATTGCATTTGCAAGGCGCTGTGTCGGCGTCGGTGGTTGTACCAGTCGAGGTAGCGCATGATTTCGTAGCGGGCGTCGGTGTGTCCGCGGAATCGGTTCTGATAGAGCAGCTCGGTTTCGAGGCTGGCGAAGAATGATTCGGCCATTGCGTTGTCGTAACAATCCCTGACTGATCCCATCGACAAATCGATGCCGACCTGACGGCATCGACGGCCGAAATCGATCGAGGTGTATTGGGTGCCCTGGTCCGAATGATGGATCAGACCAGGCGCTGGTTTGCGTTGTTCAACAGCCATGTCGATCGCGTCGACGATCAGACTGGTGCGCATGTGGTTCGCGTAGGACCAACCAACAATGCGACGTGAGAACACGTCGAGCACGGTGGCCAGATAGCCGAAGCCAGCCAGCGTTGGCACGTATGTGATGTCCGCGACCCAAAGCTCGTTCGGGGCGGCAGCGGTGAAGTCACGTTTCACCCGATCAGGTGCTGGCGCAGCCGATGAATCTCGTTTGGTTGTCCACACCTTCTTTCGGCGGTGACAGCCCACAAGCCCGGCGTCACGCATCAAACGGGCGACGCGCTTGCGGCCACAACGAATGTTGGAGTCATCGGCAAGCTCCGCGTGAATCCTCGGCATTCCATAAGTTGACCTGGACTCGGTGTGGATGCGTTTTATGACAGCGGTGTACGCCGCGTCGACGATGCGACGCTGGCAAGGCGGGCGTTTGCGCCAGGCGTAATAGCCCTGACGCGTCACGACCAGCCCTTCGCACATGAACTTGATTGAGAAGTCAGCCTTCTCCACGTGAATGAACTCGAACACCGCTACCGGGTCGGGTTATTCTTCGCCGCAAAGAAGGCCGCTGCTTTTTCCAGCAGGTCCTTTTCCATCTTCAAAATCCGGTTCTCCACACGCAGGCGTTTCAACTCGGCTTTCTCATCGGTGCTGAGACCATCACGATCTCCGTTATCGATCTCGGCCTGGGCGACCCACGACGCAATCGACTGACCTGTCGGCTCGAACTCCCTAGCCAGCGAGGCAGGCGTTCGGCCCTCCTCGCGAACCAGACGAACCAGCTCCGCTTTGTACTCAGCCGGATAGGCCGCACGTGTTCTTGGCATCTTGACTCCTCGCCAGATCCATTCAAAGACCTCAGCGCTCAGGTGTCAACGAAACCGGGGTTGCTCCAAGGTGTCAACGAGACCGAGGTTGCTCCACAGAGCCACCCACCAGTGATGCAGCGCAAGAGTTCTGATTACGTTAACCCTGAGCTAGGTTGCACCTATGGACACGCCATTCCGGTTGGACGACACCGTCGAAGCCTCTCTCCAAGACCTTCAGACTGTCACGTCTTCGGGCCAATCGGTCGCTCCGGTGATCGCTGGGGTCAAGACCTATGCACCAACGAACCATGTTGACCATCGGGGCAGGCTCTTCGAGGTCTACCCCGGTCAGAACGAGTTCTGGCATGAGCCGGTTGTCTACTGCTATTCGTGGTCCATTCGTTCAAGGACCGCAAAGGGCTGGGGCCTTCATCTCAAAAAAGATGACCGCTACACGCTCATTCATGGCGAGGCCCTGTCGGTGCTGTACGACGCCCGGTTGGATTCGCCGACACATGGACTGGTACAGAAGGTGCCATTATCCGCCCATGGCACGAGACAGCTCTTGATTCCCAAGGGCGTTTGGCACATCACACTCAATCTGACTGAGACCGAGACATTCCTGATCAATCACCCCACGCAGGTCTATGACCATGCGCATCCTGATCGGCTCTTGCTTGCGTGGGACTCTCTTGCAATCCCCTTCGACCTAGCCTCATTGTTCCCTATCCAGCTGACGAGCTGCGGAAACGGTGACTGCCATTAGCCGCCTCGGAATCAGACACCGCGCTTGACCCAGCTAATGAGCAGCCCTGCGGTCACCGTCATCATCCCAACCCACAATCACCCAGGCCCGCTTGCATTTTCGATCGCCAGCGTGCTGCAGCAATCGTTTGAAGACCTTTCGCTCGTTGTGATCGGTGATGGGGTTGGCGATGACACCAGATGCGTTGTTTTCGAGGCGATGAAACAGGATTCACGTGTCTCGTTCGTGGATCGGCCAAAGTCCGCAAGGCATGCCGAGGCGGTCCGGCACGAAGTCATTTGTTCGGTCGACTCCCCTTTCATCGCCTATCAGGGCGACGATGACCTCTGGCTCCCAAACCACCTGCAGGTCATGTTGCAACTCCTGGATGACGCTGACTTTGTCCACCCCCTGCCCATCTTTGTGAAAGCAAACGGCACGCTACGTCACGCGCCGACCGATCTCTCTCGACCTAGATGTCTTGCCTGGCACTTGAGCGAGACTCCGCGCAATGCCATTTCTCTCACTGGCGTGACACACTCTCGAGCGTCCTATTTGAAACTGCCCTATGGGTGGCGAGAAACGCCCGCAGGCCGTTGGACAGATCATTACATGTGGCAGCAGTACTTTCTGAGCGACGACGTCAGACTGAAGACGAGTCCTTTATCGACCACAATCAAGCTGGCGGCAAATGAGCGCTCTTCAATGTCCGCTGCCGAGCGAACAGCCGAAGCCAGCGCATTGTGGAAGCAAATTCTGGGTAGCACAAATTTTGAGGAGAAATGGCAAGCCAAGGTTGTTAGTGCAGTCCGACAAACGAGCGTCTCGCTCCAGCTGGCAGACACAGAGAAATCTGACCTGCTCCAGCAAACCCGCAGAGAACGCGACTCCTTACGACACGACCTCGACGCAATCCGTCGCTCAAGGTCTTGGCGATTCACTGAGCCGCTTCGCGACCTCAAAGCCGCCTGGCTGAACTGGCGTACCAGAGATCAACGCACTTGATGGTCTGATGTTCGATGCCAGTCGTTTCGCCATTCAGGAGCAACTGCTAGTTGGACTCAAACCAGCGCAACGACGGCATCTATCTTGGCAAGATGGCCCAGACCAAACCTGAACAATCAGAAGCGGGCCGTAGATGGAATCCTGCCCTCGCCAAGATGGCGGTTCTCGTCACCGCAGCACTTGCATGGACACTAGCCATAGGCTCCAGCGCGAATGAGCAGGTCGATGAACCTGATGTCTGCACTACGACGGTCTACGAAGGATGTCCCAGTCGCTGGGAGTACCTCTGGGCAGCTGAGGACTAATCTGTCGGAGGCGCCTCGTTCGCTGAGTCGAGCCAAACAATACCCAGTAACGAAAGATCGCCCCTCTGTCTCCGAGACTCGTGTACGTTGACGGCAGCCGGGCACATCATCCATCTCACAGAAACCGAATAGCCATGGAAATGACGACTTCCCTCACCTATCTAGCCTGGAGTTCACTGCTGTGCATCGCACTGTGGTTGCCCTACGTGCTGGAACGGATCCAACGTCAGGGATTGAAAACCGCTGTCGAGTACAAGCACGAAGATGCAGAACCAGCAGCATGGGCGAAGCGCTCCAATCGGGCACACCTAAACCTCGTCGAAAACCTCGCACCATTCGCAGCCCTGGTACTCATCGCCAACCTGACCAATGTAGGTGTCGCCGGCGCTGCTGCACTGTTCTTCTGGGCCAGGGTTGCTCAGGCAATCGTGCACATCGCCGGCGTGCCATACCTTCGCACAGCAGCGTTTTTTGTGAGCTGGGTCGCAATGGTCATCATCTTCTTCCAGATCATCTGAACCCCGTTGCACCAGCTCAGGTCAGGTGCAACAAACACTGGCAAGAACAGTAAACCCAAGCAGCGCCCCTCCAAAAGACCTGCGTAAATCTGCGGGTTACTCCTCCGGGTAGTCGTTTCCCAAGCGGACATTTCCGACATTGTTGGTGAACACTGTCACGAAGGCCCGATGACAACAACGAAGAGATGGGAGGTTACTCGGATCATGCCGGCGCGGTAACCGCGCACAGCACAACCCAATCGTTGCACGCGTGGTGGCAGCCAGACGCTTTTTTCATGACTCGTTGCACAATAGTCCCAGGTGAACCATTAGGTGAGCCAAGCCCCCACGAACGCCAGCGAACGCCCACGGCACGCTGACCACTTATCTAAACACTCCAGCGAACTCCAGCGAACTCCAACGAGCAATCACGGACACCCGTTTCTCCATGGCATAGAGGAGGCCAGGAGTTCAATCCTCCTAAGCTCCGCGCATAACTATGCGGTTCCTGCTCCGGCAGGAACCGCATTCTGCGATTTGGGGCGCCCAGGTGAGCCGTTGCCACTCGATGGCTCACCGCCTGAGGCCCGGAGCGAGCCCTATTCGCCAGCATCCAGCGATGTGGCTATAGGCAAGGGCTACTGGTGTGGGCTGCATCTCAAGAGCGCCTCGCTTTCCCTGACCACACCGCCGGGGTAGCATCTATTCTTGAACCAAGGCGAAATAGGCCCGACAAAGAAAGCTGCGCCAACGTGAGTGATGGAAGGACGATCCTAGCCAGCCTTGCGGACGCCTTTCCGGGGGCCCTCTACAGTGTCATCTCGGCTGAGAGCGGCGAATTTACCTTCTCCTTTCTGAGCAAAGGAATCAAAGCGCTCTACGGGTTCAGTGCCGACGAGGTATCCGAGGATCCAATGCTTCTGAACCGGTGCATGCACGAAGTCGACATTCCCGGCTACAAACAAGCGAGCGACTTCGCGTCCGAGAACATGTCTGTGCTCGATCACGAGTATCGGATCACGTCGCGCTCCGGTGAACTTCGTTGGATCGGTGTTCGGGCGGTCCCTCAAAGCATGGTTGACGGCTCAACTTCTTGGTCAGGAGTCATGGTCGACATCACTGACCGAAAGCAAGCCGAGGACGCTCAGGCCGCGACCCAAACGCTATTTCGGACACTCTTCGGGGTCCTTCCGCAGGGCATCATACTGCGGGACCACCTCGGCACTGTTGTAGATGCCAATCCTGCAGCCGCCCACATCCTCCAGACGTCGTTGACTGAACTGCTGAACACCCCCGCTATGCATCCGCTGGTCAACGCGATCTGGCCGGATGGATCCCCGGTTCCCAACGATGAGCTACCAAGCCTCGTGGCCCTGCGGACCGGGGAACCGACAGAGAGCAAGATCATTGGTTCGGCGAGGGGCCGCGGGGGCAAGAACCACATCTGGATGCGCGTGAACGCTGTGCCGATCCTGAGGAACAAAGAGATCTATCGAGTGATTGTCACTCTGGAGGACCTCACCGATGGGGTCAAACTCACTCGAAAGTTACAGGAGGAGGCCGAAACGGACTTTCTGACTCAGGTGTCGAATCGGCGAAGTTTCATGGCTCGGCTTTCTGCCGAAGTTGATCGGCTGCAGTTCGACCCCGAGCCTTCCTCCGCGGTGCTGGCGATCGACCTCGATCATTTCAAGGCAGTCAACGATACGTTCGGCCATGCCTGTGGCGACGCTGTACTCGTGCACGTGGCTTCCATGATGGCAGAGTCCATCCGCCCCGCCGACGTGGTCGCTCGTAGCGGTGGAGAAGAGTTCGCCGTGCTCCTCACTGACACGACACCGAACGGAGCCATCGCCTTAGCAGAGCGACTTCGCGCAGCGATCGAGGAACACCCAACTTTTCATGACGGGCGTGAGATCAGGGCCACTGCAAGCATCGGCCTGACTCTCATTGCCAACGCAGACATCACTGGCGTGGATGTGTTGGCGAGAGCCGACCAAGCGATGTACGACGCGAAGAGGGCTGGACGCAACGCAGTCAAGGCCGACTGGCTCTGAAGCAGCAGTCCGTGCAGTGCGGCGGTCTCGATACCGCTCGCAGCTGGCAGGTCGATCGATGTCGAAAGCCGCGAAATTACAGAATACGGGACCGGCCGAAGCAAGAACCGCATAGCCCCGTTTTTGGGCCGCCTGGCTATGTCGCCGCTGCAGATTGGTCAGTTGTTGTTTGGGTCTGCCCAGACTTTTGTTGATGTTCTGATGGGCCAATATTTCGTTTGCTCGGGGTTCCGGAGAGAGGTGCGTAAGCAGCGGCGATATCCCCACCGTTCAGTGGCCCTGACTTCGCCTCGTTCAGCGGCTGCCAACACCGCCGCATCGGGGCATTGCGATTGCGGAACTGCTCGCCATTTATGATCAGAGGCTCTAGACACCATACGAAGTACAAGGCTTCTAAGGTCACCCGATGATTTCGAGTCTGTCGCCAAGACATACCAAGGTTGCATATTATTCACGCATACAATGTGACAGGTGATGTCCAAGGCTGCTGGCCGAGTGTTTCGGCGGATCGAGGATCGGTGGGTTTCGGTCGGCGAACAACTCCCAGTGTGGGATCATGTCCCGCCTCGACCGAGTCAACCAATCAATGAGTGGGTGCTCCCAAAAGGCGGGGGATACCTGGCAGGAGACGTAATCGCGTTTGGTGAGACAGGCCACCGTCTGTTGTCGCTTATCTCGACCGACGATACGGCCTGGACAAGTGTGATCGACGCCGCTCTAGCGATCCATTCGCATGAACATGTCAGCGAATGGGTCACACAAATCGACCTCTGGCTGGCGATAACACTGCCCAATTCCTGGCGTTGATAACGGGGCTCAACGAGGTTCACAGATCTCGACTTGCAGGACCAATACAGACCAGGTCCGCCGCTATCTCTGGGGTGATCGACGCTGCTCT
>Ga0115564_10004908_pt1 | contig 10778 bp, 10 predicted proteins | sample COGITO_mtgs_1105_7_FD_88680 | JGI IMG/M metagenome (GOLD analysis project Ga0115564, IMG submission 88680) | Pelagic marine microbial communities from North Sea - COGITO_mtgs_110523 | ecosystem: Environmental > Aquatic > Marine > Epipelagic | place: Germany:Helgoland, sampling site Kabeltonne... | reverse complement strand
ATGGCAAAAGCAATCGCATGAATCCAAGGGAAAGAATACATGAGCTCATCCGTATTATTGAACAACACAATCATTCGTATTATGTGTTGAACACTCCGGATATATCTGACTATGAATACGATATGCTCTACAAGGAATTAGAGCAATTAGAACTTAGTTATTCAGATGAAAAAACCCCTAATTCTCCAACCCAACGAGTAGGGAGTGTTGTGAAAGGATTTGACACAGAGCTTCATTCACAAAGGATGTATTCTTTAGACAATTCCTATAATAAAGAAGATTTATTCGAATGGGAGTTTAGATTAAAAAAAGTCCTCGGGGAAACACCAATCGAATATACCTGCGAACTTAAATATGACGGAGCTTCCATTAGCCTCACCTATGAAAACGGTCAATTAACAAAGGCGCTTACTAGGGGAGACGGAAACCAAGGAGATAATGTTACTACAAATATTAGAACTATAAAATCAATTCCATTGTCTTTAAAGGGAGATTATCCTCCTTTTTTTGAAATAAGGGGAGAAGTTGTATTGCCTTTTGAAAATTTCAAAAAATTAAATGAGTTAAGGGTTTTAAAGGGAGAAGAACCTTTCATGAATCCAAGAAATACTGCTTCTGGGAGTTTAAAAATTCAAGATCCCGCCATAGTCTCTCAAAGGGGTTTAGATTGTTTATTGTATCAATTGGCAGGAGAATTTCAGGGAATTAATACCCAATTCGAATTTTTGGAAAAAGCAAAATCCTGGGGTTTTAAGGTGCCAAATACAGCTAAAAAATGCAGTAACATAGAGGAAGTATTAGAATTCATCTCATTTTATGACACCGCCAGACACGACATGCCTTATGAAACTGATGGGGTAGTGGTAAAAGTAAATTCCTTAGACTTTCAAGCGGAATTAGGATATACTGCAAAAAGCCCAAGGTGGGCCATGGCATATAAATTTAAAGCAGTTTCTGTTGAAAGTGTATTAGAATCTATTGATTATCAGGTTGGTAGAACAGGTGCAAGTACTCCTGTGGCAAATCTCAGTCCAGTATTGCTTGCGGGGACAATAGTTAAAAGGGCCTCACTGCACAATGCAGATCAAATTGAAAAACTAGACATTAGAATTGGAGACACGGTGTTTGTTGAAAAAGGAGGGGAAATTATTCCGAAAATAACAGGAATAGATTTATCAAAAAGACCCATAGATGCTATGCCCCTTAAATATATAACGCAATGTCCCAAGTGTAATAGTCCACTCCACAGAGTAGCTGGAGATGCCAAACATTTTTGCCTTAATGAGCGAGAATGTCCCCCACAAATTATAGGTAAAATTAGTCATTTTATATCTAGAAAAGCATTAGATATAGATGGGCTAGGAGAAGAAACGGTCTCACTTCTTTATGAAAATAAGCTCATTGAATCCTATGCGGATTTATATACGCTTAACCCTATCTTGTTAATTCAGTTGGATCGAATGGCTCAAAAATCTGTAGACAATATGTTACAGGGAATAGAAGCTTCAAAGCAGATACCTTTTGAAAAAGTCCTTTTTGGATTGGGCATAAGATTTGTTGGTGAAACCGTTGCAAAAAAACTAGCGCGAAGCTTTGGTTCTATCTCTGCCTTAAAGAATGCGGACTATGAATCACTCATTGCAGTAGATGAAATAGGCGCGGTTATAGCTAAAAGTGTGTTGTTATTTTTTGAGGATCCTTTTTATTTGGATTTGGTCAATAGGCTAGCGACTTACGGTTTACAAATGGAAGTCTCTAATGAGCTCATGGCTCCGGGCAGTAAACTCAGTGGGCTTAACTTTGTAATATCTGGTGTTTTTGAAAAACATTCTAGACCAGAATTAAAACAACTCATAGAGAAAAACGGAGGAAAAGTAGTTGGTTCCTTGTCTTCAAAAACAAGCTATTTATTGGCTGGGGATCAAATGGGACCTAGTAAAAAGGCAAAAGCGACTTCCCTTAATATTACGCTTATATCAGAAGATGACTTTTTAAAAATGACACAGTAATTGTTACAAATACAACAAAATGTTGCAAAAAAATAAGACTGCTTATAATTACCTTTGTAGGGTACTCATTCAAACAGTAGTATATGTTCTTTGATCAACTGGTAGTATCTCTTAAGCTTTTGTTATTGAAACGGAAGAGTTCAAGATTGTTGCTTCAAAATCCATCTAGGCCCATTGAGGGTAAAAGTCAAATATCTTTTGGTCTGATTGTTGATTTAGACAGTCATGATGCAGACGCCTTAGTCCAAAACTTCAAAACAAGTTTTGGGCTTTTACAGCATCAGATTAACGTATTGGGCTATTCAAAGTTCAATGCTAAACAATTTTCCTTATTTCGTAATCAATCAAAACTTAAGTTGGTTTGAAGGTGTAATAGATCCTTCTATAGCCGCTTTTAATACATCTCAATATACCTATTTAATTAACTTTCATGACCATATGGATCCTTGTGTTTCCTATGTGAGCTTAAAAGCTGCAGCATTGATTAGAATTGGTTTTCAAGAAGATAAGACAGCAGATTTAATTATAAATCAATTGCCAGAGAATACGCCATCATTGTTCAAAGCACTCCATAATTATATTCAAAAGTTAACTGTAGATAATGACTAAATTTGTTGGAATTGGAACCGCTTTAGTGACCCCTTTTAATGCCCAAAATGAGGTAGATGTAATTGCGTTAAAAAAATTAGTAAACCACAATATCAATTCAGGTATTAATTATTTAGTGGTGCTAGGTACTACAGCAGAGACCATTACACTAAGCGATGCAGAGCAGCAATTGGTTATTGATACGGTAGTTGCAGAGAACAATTCAAGAGTTCCGCTGGTTTTAGGAATGGGAGGGAGCAATACCCATGCTTTGGTTCAAAAAATTAACGCTACAGACTTTTCTCATTTTGATGCTATTTTATCTGTCACGCCGTATTACAATAAACCCACGCAGGAGGGATTAAAAGCACATTTTTCAGAAGTTGCTAAAGCAGCTCCAATCCCAGTTATACTTTATAATGTTCCTTCTAGAACAGGCGTAAATATGTTGCCAAAAACTACTTTAGAAATTGCCCATTCACATCCAAACGTTATAGGTATTAAAGAGGCCAAAGGTGATATGGAGCAGATAGCACAATTGTTGGCGCGTAAGCCAGAAGGGTTTTTAGTAGTCTCAGGAGACGATGCCACAGCTTATCAGACTACTATTGCTGGAGGTTCTGGGGTAATTTCAGTCGTTGGACAAGCCATACCTGCCCAATTCTCAGATTTAATACATAGTGCCCTTAGGGGACATTCTTCTGAAGCAAATCGTTTAAATGAGCAGTTGCAAGTTCTGATTGAGGCTATATTTGAAGAAGGTAATCCTGCTGGAGTAAAAGCGTTAATGAATATCATAGATTCCTATCCCTTGCAGGTAAGGCTACCTTTGTTACCAGCATCGGCTTCTTTACAAGATAAGTTAAAAAACTCCCTTGTGGCGTTGGGTTCCTTAGTGTCCTAATTTTAACTTAAGTTTAAGCCAAACCCAGCTTTAAAATCAAGTATAATTTTGCAATTTTACCCATCAAGTGTATTAGCGCTTTAAGCCCTCAGTATCCTTGTTAAAAATAGTTTTTTATATCCAATTGGATTCCTTAATTTTGCAAGATGTTTTTAAATAAAAAATTAGCCTTATTGGCCCTCTGTACTAGCCTTAGCTTGGTTTCATGTAATGAATATCAAAAAGCTTTGAAGTCTACAGATACAAAGGTTAAGTATGACGCTGCGGAAAGTTTTTATAAAGCGGGTAATTACAGGCAGGCAAACCGTCTTTTTGAGCAAATAGCGCCAAAGTATATTGGAAAGCCTCAAGGAGAGCGTGTATTATTTTTTTTCGCAGACAGTTATTTTAAGATCAAAGATTACAATACGGCTGGGTATCAATTTGAAAGGTTCTTAAAATCTTATCCCAATAGTGATAAATCTATAGAGGCCGCTTTTTTTAGCGCTAAAAGTTACTATGAGTTGTCCCCAAAGTATTCTTTAGATCAGACAGACACTGACAAAGCCCTTGCGAAACTTCAAAACTTCATCAATGCATACGGGGAGTCTCCTTATGTAGAAGAGGCCAATATATTAGCGAAAGAGCTCAGGGTTAAAAAAGAGCAAAAAGCTTACGAAATAACCAAGCAATACTATAAAATTGCCGTTGGTTTTGACTACACTATTTTGTTTGCAGCAGAAGAAGCATTAAATAATTTTTTAGTAGATTTTCCAGGTTCCCCATTTAGAGAAGACGTTTTGTATTATCAATTTGCTACAGCAAACAGCATTGCTTTTTACAGTGTAGCTGATAAAAAGAAAGACCGTATTAAGAATGCAAAAGAAGCTTATGCTACTTTAATAAAATATTATCCTAACTCAAAATACCTCGAAGAAGCGAATCAAGTTTCAGAGAAACTAGAAAAAGAACTCTCAGAGATCACCAAATAATTTATTAGACAAACACCATGAATGATTTAAAAAATTCAAAAGCAGCAGCATCTACAGTGACCGTTAACCGTGACAAGTTTGACGCACCTACAGGAAATATCTACGAAGCTATTTCTATTACTGCTAAGCGTGCCATTCAAATTAATGCTGAAATTAAGAAGGAGCTCCTAGAAAAATTAGAGGAGTTTGCTACTTACAGTGATAGTTTAGAAGAGGTATTTGAAAATAAAGAACAAATTGAAGTGTCTAAATGCTACGAAAAATTACCTAAAGCACATGCTATGGCTGTTTTAGAGTGGTTGGAAGGTAAAATTTACTATAGAGATACCTCTAAAGAAATATAAGCATTATGCTTAAGGGGAAAAATATCCTGATTGGGATTAGCGGTGGAATAGCTGCTTATAAAACCCCTTATTTAGTGAGACTTTTTAAACTGGCTGGCGCAGACGTTAAAGTAATTTTAACGGACAGCGCCAGCCAATTTGTTTCCCCCCTTACACTAGCTACGCTCAGCGAAAACCCAGTGCCGTCTTCATTTATAAAAGAAGATGAGCAAGGTGATATTAGCTGGAACAATCATGTGGCTCTGGCACTTTGGGCAGATTTGATGGTAGTGGCTCCAGCAACAGCCAATACGCTTTCTAAAATGGCGCATGGTCAATCAGACAATTTATTGCTAGTTACCTATTTATCTGCTAAATGTCCTGTATTTATAGCTCCTGCTATGGATTTGGATATGTATAAGCATAAAAGCACAAAAGATAGTTTAGATAAATTAGCGACATTTGGTGATGCGATCATTCCTGCAGAAGAAGGCTTGCTTGCCAGTGGCTTAAGTGGCGCTGGGAGAATGGCTGAACCTGAGCATATAGTAGCTTTTATTGTAAAGCACCTCAAAGGCCTGCAGCCTTTGTCAGGAAAGCGCGTAATTGTGACTGCAGGTCCTACATACGAGCCCATAGATCCAGTTCGTTTTATAGGAAATCATTCTAGTGGCTTAATGGGCTATGAATTGGCAGATTATGCTGCTAAATTAGGTGCTGAGGTGGTGTTGGTCAGTGGCCCAACTTCTCTTTTGGTTTCAGATAAAACTATAAAGAAGTTTGCTGTTGCTACAGCTATTGAAATGAATAAGGTTGTGTTGGCGCATTTTGAGACTTCAGATATTTTTATAGGGGCCGCTGCAGTAGCAGATTATAGACCAGCTCAGGTATATGATCAAAAGATTAAAAAAGAATCTTTGGCTAACCCTAACATTGAGTTAATTAAAAACCCTGATATTATTGCTGGTTTAGGTAAAATTAAAAAGCATCAATATCTCGTAGGTTTTGCTTTAGAAACCCAAGATGTTTTAGACAACGGCACCAAAAAACTTCATGCTAAAAACCTAGACGCCATAGTGTTAAATTCTTTAGAAGATCCTGGGGCTGGTTTTGGGCATAAAACCAACAAAGTCCAGTTTTTGTCTCATAAGAATGGGCTAAAGTCTTTTCCTTTAAAGTCAAAGAAAGCTGTAGCAATAGATCTTTGGAACGAAATTTTAAAGGAATTATGAGACAAGTGAAAAAAATATTTTTTCTAATTAATATATTGTCTCTTAGTAGTTTATCTGTTTGTTTTTCCCAGGATTTTAAAGCAAATATTACTGTAGACGCTAGTAGGGTTAATCAATCCAATACTGAAATTTTTCAAAACCTTCAAAAGCAGTTAACTGAGTTCATGAACAACACTTCCTTTTCAGGAAGAAAAATGGCTGTTTCAGAGCGTATTTCAATAAGCATATTTCTCAATATTAGTAATTATCAAGACAATAGTTTTGAGGCCTCTTTACAAATCCAGAGTTCAAGACCTATCTATCAGACCAATTATGAGTCTCCTTTAGTGCTTTTAAAAGACCCGGCTGTAGTGTTTAATTATCAAGAATTTACTCCATTGGTTCTCAATGAAAACAGAGTGGATAGTAATTTAGTCGCTATCTTCTCTTATTACGCTTGGGTTTTAATTGCGCTAGATGCAGATACTTATGCTTTTAATGGAGGGGACAATTATTACAGAAGGGCTCAGAATGTTTTAGGAATGGCACAAGCAAATGGCTTTTCAGGTTGGGCCATTAATAACAAATCATTCAATAAACCTATGTTTTTGAACTTATTGGTGTCTAATGAATCATTATTATTTAAAAAAGCACTGTATGAGTACCATATGAATGGTCTAGATAAAATGACTTTAGATCCTTTAAGTGCGAAAAAAGAAGTGATCAAATCAATCGCTTACATTCAGTCTTTTGGCAATAATGGCACGCACAGGACATTGGTTCAGGGTTTCTTTGATGCCAAGGCAAAAGAAATTCAAGAGCTCTTTGTTGCTGGACCGAATATAGATACCAATGGCTTGGTGAAATCCTTGCAAGCACTTGCGCCATTGTTTGGAAATTATTGGTCAGATATTAAATAAACGCTTTTCCACCTTTTGATTTAAGCGTATATTTACTTTACGTTATTTAATACACTTCACTAAGACCGCATTGATCGTTGTTACAATCACTTCACATACATAATTTTACTCTAATAGATTATTTAGAGATGGATTTAAGACCAGGTTTCTCAGTAATTACTGGTGAGACAGGTGCAGGTAAGTCAATTTTACTAGGTGCTTTATCTCTTGTTTTGGGAAAAAGAGCAGAGGCTGCTTTGTTAAGAGATTCAAATAAAAAATGTATTATTGAAGCTGTTTTTGACGTTATTAAATACCCTGCTTTAAAACAATTTTTTGCAGAAAATGATTTAGATTATACCGATCATTGTATTCTCAGGAGAGAGTTGTTGCCCAGCGGAAAATCTCGGGCTTTTGTGAATGATTCCCCAGTAACCCTTGAGGTTCTTTCAAAAGTATCGTCTTTTTTAATAGACATACATTCCCAACACCAGACTTTAGATATTTTTAACGCCCAATACCAATTAGGCGTCATAGATGGTTTAGCAGGTCATTTCGATCTGTTGGATGATTATAAAAAAAACTTTGTTGAATACCAACAAGCAATAGACGCGCTTACAAATTTACAAGAACAGCATGCTCAAGCACTTAAACAGTTAGATTACAATGCCTTTTTATTAGAGGAAATTGAGACTATTTCTTGGAAAGAGGGTGTTTTAGCAGATTTAGAGAGCCAACAACTACAGCTAGAAAACGCGTCGGATATTATTGATTATCTTTCTAAATCAGTACATCTTTTAACCGTTGAAAATACAGGGATTGTGGATCAGTTACAATCCCTCAATCAATATATTCAAAAACTAGGCGGTTACGGCAATAATTATAGTGATTTAGTAACCAGGCTTAAAGCCATTCAAATTGAAGTATTGGATTTTTCAGAGGAATTACAGTCTAATGCCTCAGAATCTCCTCAAGAAGATCCTCACTTATTAGAAGAGGTGAATTCGAAATTGCAAAAAATTTATGATTTGTTTAGAAAACACCAAGTAGACGGTGTAGCAGATTTATTGAAAATTCGTGCTGATTTAAAAATTAAAGTAGATCAAGTAGTTTTTGGAGAAGAAGAAGTGGAGCGTCAAAAAGAGAAGTTACTTGAATTAAAGAATAGTTTATTAAATAAGGCACTTGAAATTAGATCAAATAGGCAAAAAGCCATTCCAGATTTTATTGCAAAAATAACAGAGAAACTTCATTTGTTAGAAATGCCTAAAGCCGTTTTTAAGGTTTCTTTGGAAGAGAGAGAAGACTTTTCGCCATCTGGTTTGGATCAGGCTTCCTTCTTGTTTTCTGCCAATTCAGGACAGGACTTTGGTCCACTTAAAAAAGTGGCCTCTGGAGGTGAATTATCGCGAATTATGATGAGTATTAAAGCATTGTTATCTGTTCACGTTTCATTGCCAACGATCATATTTGATGAAATTGACACCGGTGTTTCTGGAGAAGTAGCAACTAAAATTGCAGTCATTATGAAAGAAATGGGAAGAGATATACAGCTAATTTCTATTACCCATTTGCCTCAAGTTGCTGCTAAGGGAGACCATCATTTAATGGTTTCTAAAAAAGACGATGGTTCAAAAACTGAAACCCAATTGACTTTATTAAATAAAGAACAAAGGGTAGTGGCTATTGCTGAAATGCTTGGAGGGAAGGCCTTAAGTGATTCTGCTATTGCACACGCAAAGCAGTTATTGGCATAACTATTTTTAATATCTTTACGCGCATTAACCAAATAGATACATATGGCTTACAATTTACTTAAAGGAAAAAGAGGAATTATTTTTGGTGCTTTAGACCCAAATTCAATTGCTTGGAAAACAGCAGAACGGGTACATGAAGAAGGAGGTTCTTTTGTTTTAACAAACGCACCTATAGCAATGAGAATGGGTCAGATCAAAGATCTTGCAGAAAAAACTGGTGCTCAGATTATTCCTGCAGATGCCACAAATGAGGAAGATTTAGCCAATTTAGTTGCTCAGGCCACTGAAATACTAGGTGGAAAACTAGATTTTGTATTGCATTCTATTGGTATGTCTGTAAATGTGAGAAAAGGAAAGGCTTATACAGATGAGAATTATGACTTTACTGCTAAAGGCTGGGATGTTTCTGCCTTATCATTTCATAAAGTAATGAAATCCTTATATCATGCAGATGCAATGAATGAGTGGGGTAGTATTATTGCTTTGACCTATATGGCAGCGCAGCGTACTTTCCCAGATTATAACGATATGGCAGATAATAAGGCTTATTTGGAATCTGTAGGGAGAAGTTTTGGATATTTTTTCGGGAAAGAAAAGAAAGTACGTGTAAATACAATTTCTCAATCTCCAACACCAACCACAGCAGGTCAAGGGGTTAAAGGGTTTGATGGTTTTATTTCTTATGCAGAAAAAATGTCTCCCTTAGGAAATGCAACAGCAGCAGATTGTGCAGATTATACAGTGAGTTTGTTTTCTGACCTAACCAGAAAAGTAACCATGCAAAACCTGTTTCATGATGGTGGATTTTCTAATACAGGAGTTAGCCAGGAAGTGATAGAGTACTTTTCTAAATAAACACAAGTATATTTCAAAGAAGCCATCTATATAGATGGCTTCTTTGTTTAAACTAATGACTATGAATAAAACATTTAGTTTTATTATCCCTATTTACAACCGACCTGAAGAGATGAAAGAGCTTCTGGAGAGCCTTTGTAATCAGGATACGGATGTTTTTGAGGTGGTAGTTGTAGAAGACGGTTCAACCAATACTAGTGAAAAGGTTGTAGCGTCTTTTAAAGACCGATTGTCTATTTCTTATTTTTTTAAAGCCAATTCTGGTCCTGGTGCTTCTAGAAATTTTGGAATGAAAAGGGCAAAAGGAAATTATTTTATAATTTTAGATTCTGATTGTGTGTTGCCTTCTGGATACCTGAGTGCGGTTGAGTCTTATTTAGCCCACCATAAAGTAGATTTTTTTGGCGGTCCTGATGCGGCTGACAATTCTTTTTCTATTTTACAAAAAGCAATTAATTTCACCATGACTTCTTTTTTAACTACTGCTGGCATAAGAGGCAGTGCTAAGGCCATGCAAAAATTTGAACCCAGAAGTTTCAATATGGGTATTTCTAAAGAAGCTTTTTTGAGTAGTGGCGGTTTTGGAAGAATTCATCCTGGAGAAGACCCAGATTTATCTATTAGGTTGTGGGAATTAGGCTATGTTTCATCTTTTATTGAAAAGGCCTTTGTGTTTCATAAGAGAAGAATTAGTTGGCGTTTGTTTTTTAAGCAAGTACATGCATTTGGTAGTGTACGTCCTATTTTAATGAAGCAATACCCTAAATACGCTAAGCCTATTTTTTGGCTTCCAACCTTATTTGTGTTGTTTATATTGCTGGGTGTCATTTTAGGATTACTAGGCTTTAAATGGCCTTTAATACTCCTAGGGGGGTATTTTGGTTTATTGTTTGTCTCTGCCTTAATAAAAGAAGTTAGTTTTTTTGTGGCCTTAAGTGTTGTACCAGCATTCTTTATTCAAATGTTTGCATACGGATGGGGCTTTTTGAAAACTAAAATCCGCCTACTGCAATCGAATAAGCCTTTTGAGGAAATGTTTCCTAACTTGTACTTTAAAAAGGGAGATGAGTAAATTTAACTTTGTTTTTTTAAATAAAAATCAATCCAGGCGTTTTGTCTTATTTCTGCTTGCAGCATCTTTTGTTTGGTTTTTAAAGAATTTAAACGAAACCTATCAGAAAGCTGTTCCATTCAATTTAAATTTCGAGAATTCAAATCAAAATTTTCAATTGTCAAATGAATTGTCAAAAGAGGTAAGCTT
>Ga0115564_10004898_pt1 | contig 10788 bp, 10 predicted proteins | sample COGITO_mtgs_1105_7_FD_88680 | JGI IMG/M metagenome (GOLD analysis project Ga0115564, IMG submission 88680) | Pelagic marine microbial communities from North Sea - COGITO_mtgs_110523 | ecosystem: Environmental > Aquatic > Marine > Epipelagic | place: Germany:Helgoland, sampling site Kabeltonne... | reverse complement strand
GGATCAGGTCAAGGAAATCGCCGAAGCCAAGATGAAAGACCTGAACGCGGTCGACATCGAAGGCGCAATGAAGATTATCGAAGGCTCCGCACGCTCCATGGGCGTGCAGGTCGTGGAGGGCTAACCCAATGGCAGCAGGCAAGCGTATTCGTGCAGCGTACGAAGGTGTAGACCGCGACGGTCTGGTTTCCCTCGACGATGCTGTGAAGATGGTCAAAGAGCGCGCGACCGCGAAGTTCGACGAAACCATCGAAATCTCAATGAACCTGGGCATTGACCCCCGCCACGCTGACCAGAACGTCCGCGGCGCGGTGAACCTGCCCAACGGGACCGGAAAGACCATTCGCGTGGCCGTGTTCGCTAAAGACGCCAAGGCTGACGAAGCCCGGGCGGCAGGTGCGGATCTGGTGGGTGCTGAAGACCTGATGGAATCCATCCAGGGCGGCGCAACCGACTTTGAGCGCGTGATTGCAACCCCTGACATGATGCCACTGGTTGGTCGTCTGGGTAAGGTTCTCGGCCCGCGTGGTCTGATGCCAAATCCAAAGCTGGGCACGGTTACCGCTGACGTTGCAGGTGCAATCGAGGCTGCCAAGGGTGGTCAGGTCCAGTTCCGCGCGGAGAAGACGGGGATCATCCACGCCGGTATCGGCAAGGCGTCGTTCTCTGAGGCTAACATCCTCGAAAACGCCAAGGCGTTCATCGACGCGATCCAAAAAGCGAAGCCTTCCGGTGCCAAGGGTACCTACGTGAAGAAGATCGCGATTTCTTCGACCATGGGTCCAGGCTTGAAGATTGACGTGGCTTCGGTAAACCCCGACGCCTAACGCCCGTCGCCAAAGACAAAAAAAGGCCCTTCGGATCAGTCCGCAGGGCCTTTTTTATTGACTGGATGGAGCCGGATTAGGCTGCGGAACGAACCGCAACGCCGTTATCTATCATGAACTGGTTCAGCTCCCCGGTTTCATACATTTCACGCACGATGTCGCAGCCACCGACAAACTCGCCTTTGACATAGAGCTGAGGAATGGTGGGCCAGTTGGTGTATTCTTTGATGCCATCACGCACGCCGGGGTCTTCGAGAACGTTCACGGAGTGGTATTCCACGCCCATGTTGTTCAATACGGCAACGACCGCAGCGGAAAAGCCACACTGCGGGAACACGGGCGTTCCCTTCATGTACAGCATCACCTGGTTGGTTTCGACGTCGTTCTGAATGCGCGAAAGGATTGAGGTATCCATAGTATTTGTCCTTTAGTGTCCGCCTGATGATCAATCAGGCGAGGTCGGGTGCTTTGGTTTGGAGCGACAGGGCATGCAGCTCAGTACCCATCCGCCCTTGCAGTGCAGCGTAAACCAACTGGTGCTGCGCCACGCGGGTTTTGCCACGGAACTGCTCAGAAACGATGTGCGCCGCATAGTGGTCGCCATCACCGCGCAAATCCTCGATGCTGACTTGGGCATCGGGCATGGCAGCGCGAATCATCTGTTCAATCTCACCGGCGGACATGGGCATGGGCGCGTTCCCTGAAAAACTAGTGCTATTTTTAATATAGGGGCAGAAATGGGGATTTGAATAGTCGGTTCGTTTATTGCAGGGAGGAAACTACTGAACGGTCTTGGGACCTTGCAGGTCGCGAGGGCCCGCGTCCGGCATAATCCCGAGCCGGGCGGCGACCAGACGATGACTGTCTAGCCCCGTTTCAGAGTCGCGCAGGGATTCGAGTTTTTCACCGGTCTGGTTATCCCACAAACGGCAGTTATCCGGCGTCATCTCATCGGCGATGATGATGCGCATTTCTTCCTGTCCATTGTCCAAGGGCTCCCACAGGCGTCCAAACTCCAGCCGGAAATCCACCAGTTTCAGCCCGACGCCGATGAATAGACCGGAGAGAATATCGTTGGTCCGCATAGACAGTGCGACAAGATCATCGAGATCCTGCGGGCTGGCCCAGTTGAATGCTGCGATGTTGTCTTCGGTGATCAGCGGGTCGCCCAGCTCTTCCGAGCGCAAAAAGAATTCGATCATCGGGCGCGGAAGCTTCATGCCTTCGGGCATGCCCAACCGCTGCGCAAAGGCCCCTGCGGCAAGGTTACGGATTTTCACACCGATGGACATACGCTCAGTCGCACGCACCACCTGCTCACGCATGTTCAGTCGGCGGATGAGGTGGTTGCTCACGCCCATGTCCGCCAATCGCGTCATCAGGACTTCCGATATACGATTGTTCAACACGCCGCGCCCAGCCTGCCACAGGGCGACGGCGTCATCACCGCGCTGTCCCGGCGAGGGGTCGTCCTTGAAGTGCTGGACGTGGGTGTCCGCTTCGCTGCCTTCGTAGATGATCTTAGCCGACGTTTCGTAGACCTGCTTGCCGCGGGGCATGGCAATTGAGCTTTCGATTAAGTGGAACGCTATAGTGCGCGGTTATGGCCTGTAGCACTCACAGACCTATGTGTTAACTCATACGCAAAGAGGAAAGCCATGCAAGACGAACACCATACGAATCCGCAACCCCCTCAAAAACCCGAACCTTTGGGATGGGGAGCCTATTCACTGATTGCCTTCATGGTCCTGGTGATCGCGGGTCTGATTGGGGTTGGGTGGCGCATTTGGTTCTCTGTCGACACCGCCATGGACCCCTTCGCCTGGTGGTTGATCGGGGGCGCCCTGGTGATTTCCATCGCCTTGGGTGGTGGCCTGTTATTCTTGCTCAGTCATTCGAGCCGGCACCATGACCACAAGGTTTACGACGCCGACCACTTTAAAAAATGGGATCGCCGCTAGGCCCCAAACTCGCGTCACACAGGCTTGTAGGTCGCTTGGTCTCCCGGACCATCGGCGAACATAAACACGGGTTTAGCGCCTTCGTCGTGCATGCTGGGAAGCGCGATCATGGCTGAGGATACGGTACCAAAACCCCAATCCGGAACATCCACGTTGAGCGCTGCTTCCCAATATTCTGAGTCGGGCTCAGCCCGTTCACTCAGCAGCGCAACCCATCGCTCCCAGCTCTTAGGGTCATCCATCGCACCTTCTGGTACGCCCTCGCGTGCTCGAGCCAGGTGGGTGTCTGCCCGCAGTCCAGTATCCAGATCGTTGTGGCTGATGAGGTGCACACCAGGCTCGATGGGGTTAACATGCACCTTGTCTTCGCCTTCGTGTGCGATCCAGAACGCATCGCGGTTATCGGCGATGATCAGATTGAACGGGCGATAGGCATCGCCGTTGGCGTCCAAGAGCGCCTTTGCCGCGTCCACGGCATCTGGATGATCGAGGGCGTCCAACACAATTTCTCCTCGAGACCGCTTGTCCGGCGCGGGTCCCAAAGCTTTTTTCTTGTTCAAGATGGCCGCAACCACGCCCGTATCTGACAATCCCAGCCAGGTGCCGCCGGCCAGCGTGTCCTTTCCTGCGACAACATCTTCGCGGTCGGGCCAGTGTCGGGCGGGGGGCAGCCAAGGCCGCGAACGCAGCTCATCGCGGTTACCAGCGATCAGAAAGGGCCACTCGGAGTCGGGATCGTAGCGGAAAATATACGTGCACATGGAACAAGATGTAGGGAGTCCTCAAGCGCTTGTCATGGCTTGAAGGCAAAAAATCCAAGCGATGGAAACCTGCGCTTACCGCTACGCTCGCGAAGATGCAGAGAACCACGGACTGGTGACAGCAATGCACGAATTGAGGCGCAGGCGCGTGGGTCTGAGAATTGTTGAACGCCCGAAAACGGGATACACACAGCACAGATTTTATTGGGTTGCGACACCGCCCCAGCCCTTTGCGACATAACCTGCGTTGCTACAGCGTCTTAGCTCTAGAGGAGATTTCCATGGTTCCAGGCCACGATACCATGAAGGTACGGTCCACGTTGACCGTTGCCGGTAAGGAATACGACTACTACTCCCTGCCGAAAGCCTACGAACAGTTAGGCGACCTGTCCAAGTTGCCGTATTCACTCAAAGTGCTGTTGGAAAACCTGTTGCGCTTCGAAGATGGTAAGTCGGTCACCACGGACGATATCAAGGCGTTTAGCCAGTGGCTGGATAACAAAGGCGGCGAGTCCGAGATCGCGTACCGTCCTGCGCGCGTTCTGCTGCAAGACTTTACAGGCGTTCCGGCGGTTGTCGATCTCGCTGCGATGCGCGAAGCCGTCGTGGAACTCGGCGCTGACCCCAAGAAGATCAACCCAATTTCGCCAGTCGACCTCGTGATCGACCACTCGGTCATGGTGGATCACTTTGGCGACAACAAGTCTGCTGATCTGAACACCGAGATTGAATTCAAGCGCAACAAGGAGCGCTACGAATTCCTACGTTGGGGCCAGTCTGCGTTTGAAAACTTCCGCGTCGTGCCACCCGGCACCGGCATTTGTCACCAGGTGAATCTCGAATACCTCGCCAAGACCGTCTGGACGGCAGACGTCGATGGCCGCAGCGTTGCTTACCCTGACACACTGGTCGGGACAGACTCGCACACTACCATGGTGAATGGCCTTGCTGTTTTGGGCTGGGGCGTTGGCGGGATCGAGGCTGAAGCCGCTATGCTGGGTCAGCCAGTTTCCATGCGTGTTCCTGAAGTCATCGGCTTCAAGCTCGACGGCAAGATGGTTGAAGGCACCACAGCAACCGACCTGGTGCTGGTGATTGTCCAAATGCTGCGTGCCAAAGGCGTAGTAGGCAAATTTGTCGAATTCTACGGCCCAGGCCTGACGAACCTATCCCTCGCCGACCGCGCGACCATCGCCAACATGGCGCCTGAGTACGGCGCAACCTGTGGCTTCTTCCCCATCGACGCAGAAGCTTGCCGCTACCTCGCCTTCACGGGCCGGGATGCTGATACCGTGGCACTGGTAGAGGCCTATGCAAAGGCACAGGGGATGTGGCGCGACGAAAGCACGCCAGATCCGGTTTTCACCGACTCACTTCAACTGGACATGAGCACGGTTGTTCCCTCGCTGGCCGGGCCAAAGCGGCCGCAAGACCGGGTTCTGCTGTCCGAAGCCCACAACGAATTCGCAAAGCACTTCGCGGCCGACATCGCGCAGAAGCCGCAATCTGAAGGCCAGGGCTCCGCGTCAGTCAAAGGGGCGGACTACAGCATGGACAACGGCGATGTTGTGATCGCTGCAATCACGTCCTGTACCAACACGTCCAACCCATCGGTGCTAGTGGCTGCTGGTCTGGTGGCCAAGAAGGCGAACGAGCTGGGCCTGCAGTCCAAGCCCTGGGTAAAGACCTCGCTGGCACCAGGATCACAGGTCGTGACCGACTACCTGGAAAAGGCAGGCCTGCAAGACCACCTCGACGCAATCGGTTTTGACCTGGTGGGCTACGGCTGCACAACGTGCATCGGAAACTCCGGGCCGCTGAAACCAGAAATCGAAGCAGCCATCGGCGAAGGTGACGTGCGCGTTGCGGCTGTCCTCTCGGGTAACCGTAATTTCGAAGGCCGAGTCCACCCACTGAGCCGCTTCAACTACCTTGCGTCACCACCGCTGGTAGTCGCTTACGCTCTGGCAGGTTCGATGAACATTGATGTCACCAAAGACGCCATTGGTCAGGACCAGAACGGCAACGATGTCTTCCTCAAGGACATCTGGCCTTCCAACCAGGAAGTCGCCGAGACCATGGACGCCTGTCTGACCGCCGAGATGTTCTCCGAACGCTATGGCAACGTGTTTGACGGCACCAAGGACTGGCAAGGCATCAAAGTCACGGGCGGCATGACCTACGACTGGGATGACGGTTCGACTTATGTGCAATATCCGCCATTCTTTGAGGGCATGACCACGGACGTGGACGACTTCGCCGATATCCACGGTGCACGCCCTCTGGTACTGCTTGGTGACTCCATCACCACCGACCACATCTCTCCGGCAGGTGCGATCAAGCGCGAAGCGCCAGCAGGTCACTATCTGATGGAACGCCAGATCCAGCCGAACGACTTCAACTCCTACGGCTCCCGGCGTGGCAACCACCACATCATGATGCGGGGCACCTTTGCCAATATCCGCATCAAGAACCTGATGCTGGGCGGCTCGGTTGAAGGCGGGTACACCATGCACCAGCCTACCGGCGAGAAGATGGACATCTACGACGCCGCGATGAAGTACGAGACCGAAGGCACGCCGCTTGTTATCGTGGCGGGTAAGGAATACGGCACCGGCTCTTCGCGTGACTGGGCGGCCAAAGGCACGCGTTTGTTGGGCGTCAAGGCGGTAATCGCTGAATCCTTCGAACGGATCCACCGCTCCAACCTCGTTGGCATGGGCGTACTACCGCTGCAATTCAAAGACGGCGACAGCATCGACTCCCTGGGTCTGAAAGGCGTAGAGACCTACGACATCACGGGGGTCGCCGAAGGCGTCTCACCGCGGATGGACGTGGCTTGCACCATCACCTATGCCGACGGTTCGACCAAGGACATCACCTTAATGGCGCGTATCGATACAGCCAATGAAGTGGATTACTACCAAAACGGCGGCATTCTGCATTACGTGCTGCGTTCCATGGTGCAGGAAGCTGCTTAAGGGCAGCTGTTCCATGGCTTACATGTCAAAAGCGGGGCTCGGGGTTCTTCCACCGAGCCCTTTTTTTTGGGTGCATCGCTGGTTTTGGGCCACCTGACCACTGTAAAACCACCTTCATTTGCGATCCGACCTCAAGAGCGGTTAAATGGATCATAGACAGAGGTCTGAAAAAGGCAGAGATAGCGGTATCATCCTTGCAAGGATTAGCTTATTTTCAGGGCCACACCCAGGCTTTGAGTCAAGGGAATATGAAATGAAGAACAGCCACCGCTTCCTGCGGAACGCGATTATTCTTTTCACCGGCAGTGCTATTCTGACGGGCTGTAATGCCTTTGAACCTATCCGGAATGCCGTGCTTCCGAACTTCAGTGACGAGCAGTTGGACAATCCTATGGCCAGCTTTGTCCCTTCGGACGGTGCCACCATGATTGCAGCATCCAGCGCACTTCGCCCCGGACTGGCTTTCTCAGCCACGGCGCCAGTCAGCGGAGCAACGCAGCTTGGAGCGCCAGCACCATCGACCATGGCAGACCCTTTGATATCTGCGGGCCTGATGGCGCAGGCTGCGACCTCAGGTGTGACCCGCGCCGATGCGGCCCTGCTGGATGCAGCCCTGGATGTTTCCCCCAGCCAGATGGGGGAAGCTGGCGCATCTATGGGGCTGGTGGCTGGGTCTCTCACGACCTCGCCACGCTTTGATGCCAACGGTGCCTCAGGCTCAGGCATCGCCGACCAAATCCGCGCGCCGATCATCAATTCGCTGAAGAACGACAGCGCCGGGTTCATCGTCTTGTCATCAGCTGACGCCGCTGCATTGATGCACGATAGCGGGGCGGTGAAGTATACGGCTCTTGAGCGCGCTGATCTTGAAACGCCCTATTTTGACGGCCGCACCGATGCTTTGCGCGGCTTGCCCCGCACCCCGGGCTACACCGCCGTCGGCACCAGCCCAGCTGTGGCTTTGAGCGCGGCAGACGACGGTCCGAACAGCTCAGGTTCACTCATTGAAGACGAAGTGCTGCCCCGATCGACACAGCTTAGCAATCAGGCTGCGATCCCGATTTATGGCGGCAGCCAGCGGCTGGCACAGCGCCCGACCAGCGGCACTTACCAAAGCGGTTTCGCGCAGTTCCGTAGCAAGGATATCGAATTCACTCTGACTTATCCGACCCGTGTGGCCGTCACGAATCTCTATGGGGTGAACAGCGGCGCGGTAACACTGACTCTGCGCAATCTGGGTTCGATGCCAGTCACGTTCCAACCGGAAAACCTGCTGAACCGCTTTCCTCCGTTTGAGGTTTATCGATGGACGGGGTCGACCTGGGCCAGCCTCACGCTGGACGTTGCCTATAACCTAGACCAGCAAGGCATTGCGGCTCCGGTGGTCTTGCAACCGGGTGAGAGCACCACGCGCAGAGAAACCCTGGCAAAACTGGCCTTGCTGCCGCTTACCGTGAATCTTCCGCCAACCCAGCAATTGGCCATACGCTTGCGCGTTCTGCGCCAGGGCGACGCTTTTGGTACTGTCGACAGCAGCTACCTGCCGATCCAAGTCACGGACGCAGGGGCCTTCCCCACTGCGACAAACTTGACCACCGCTGCAGATCCGGGTTTTGTGGTGTTGGATGGTTCAGAAGCAATACCGAGCACAATTGTGACCCGGTAGACCGAGCTGAACCAATCGTTCAATTGCAGTCGGCTGGAAACGCTCAGACCATGACTCTCACGCAAGAAGCCCCCGCGACCTATGATGCGTTCAGACGCGTATTGTCGGACCGCTTTGACAGCTTATCGCCCCAGCTACGCTTGGTGGCAGAGTTCATTGTTCAGCACCCGAACCGCGCCGCGTTGGAAACCGTTGCTGAGCTTTCTCAAGCAGCCAGTGTGCGCCCGCCGACCATGGTACGCTTCGCGCAAGCACTGGGCTTTACTGGCTTTACGGATATGCAAAGGGTCTTGCGCGCGCGACTGGTCGCCCGCACTCCGACCTATAAAGAGCGGATCACTGAAGCCGCTGACAAGGCTCCCAAGGAGCCCGTCGGCGTTCTGTCCGACTTCATCGCCAGCTCACGCGAAGCTCTGTCCATCCTTGAGTCAGAAGTCACTGCCGACGATATGCGCCGAGCCGTGGAGATGCTGTCCACCGCCGAGCGCGTGCATGTCATGGGCATGCGTCGCTCGTTCCCTGTCGCCACCTATTTAGCCTATAATCTCACCGGCTTCGGCGTGGCGGCTCACATCATCGATGGCACCGGTGGTATGGCCTTGCAGCAAACGCAGATGATTGGCGCACGCGATTTGCTGGTGGTGATTTCCTACCCGCCTTATGCCCCAGAAGTCACGGACGCGCTGACCGCTGTTTCCGCTGCTGGACGGCCGATCATAGCCATCACAGACGGCCCCCTTTCACCGCTGGCCGCTAAATCTGACCTTTGCTTTGAGACGGACAGCCAGGAAACCCACGGTTTCCGCCTGATCTCCGGCGCCATGTGTTTGAGTCAGGCTCTGGTCGTCTCCCTTGGCCTGAAATTGACTGAGGAAAATAATAGCGCCTAGTCGCGATGCTGAATTAGATTAAAGTGGCGCTCCAGTTTTGCTGTTTAGGAGCCTGCCCGTCATGAACCCATCCCTCGATCTGGACTTTGTCCGCGCCCAGTTTCCAGCGTTTGAACAGCCTTCGCTGGAAGGACAACTGTTCTTTGAGAACGCCGGTGGTTCCTACACGTGCCGACAGGTAGTTGACCGCCTGACGCGGTTCTATACCCAACGCAAAGTACAGCCCTATGGCCCCTATGAAGCATCACGCTTGGGGGGTGATGAAATGGATGAGGCGCAGAACCGTTTAGCCGAGGTCATGGGCGTAGCGACCGATGAGGTCTCCTTTGGCCCATCAACGACTCAAAACACCTACGTCCTCTCTAAAGCCTTTGGTGAAATGCTGAACGCAGGGGATGCCATCATTGTCACCAATCAGGACCATGAGGCAAACTCCGGGCCGTGGCGGCGGTTGGCCGCGCAGGGCATCGAAGTCCGTGAATGGCGCTTTGACCCAGACAGTGGCCTTCTCGACCAGCGGGAGCTGGAAAACCTGCTCGACGCCAAAGTCAAACTCGTCTGCTTCCCGCATTGCTCCAACATCATCGGTGCGCCAAATGACGTGGCCGGGTTGTGCGCCAAGATCCGGGCTGCGGGGGCTTATAGCTGCGTTGATGGCGTGAGCTACGCGCCGCATGGCATTCCTAATGTGAACACGCTGGGGCCGGATATCTACCTGTTTTCGGCCTACAAGACCTTCGGGCCGCATCAAGGTATCATGGTGGTTCGACACGCGCTGGCAGATGCCCTACCCTCCCAGGCGCATTACTTTAACGCTGGTTACCGCACAAAGAAGTTCACCCCTGCTGGACCTGACCATGCACAAATTGCGGCCAGTGCCGGTATGGTGGATTACCTCGAAGACCTCTACGACCACCACTTTGGCAAGACCGGTGTCGGTTTAACGGCCAAGGCTGAGGCCGTTCACGACTTGTCGCGTGACTATGAAGTCCAGGCGCTGCAACCGCTGCTTGATTACCTCTCCGACCGCAATTCCGTGCGGCTGATTGGTCCAAAGCAGGCAGAAGCTAAAGCCCCAACTGTCGCCGTGCATTCATCGCTCCCGGCAGCAAACCTCGCCGCGGCCCTCGCTCAGCGCGGAATTATGGCCGGTGGCGGAGATTTCTATGGGGTTCGTTGCCTGGAAGGCCTTGGGATCGATCCAGACCACGGCGTCCTGAGGCTTTCCTTTGTGCATTACACCCGAACGGAGGACGTCACCCAGCTTATTGGTGCGCTGGATGAGGTCCTCTAAAGGTCGCGTTATTGCCCTTAAATGACATCCAAATCAGCAGGACTGGTGAAGCTGGATCCAATTACCGAGTTTCCGTTCAGATCGACTTCAAAGTCGTCTTCCCATTCCACTAAACGGTCCTCAGAGGTGCCTATGGACGTGGCGCTGCCGACTTCCTCACCCATGCCATCGAAGTGCCTCACGGAATAGTTGTCGGCCCCGCGCTTGGGTGTGTTCACCAGAACGTCGTAGCCGCCACCGACATTTTCCTCAGCGTGCAGCAGGTCGTATTTGCTGCTTTGGGCGATCAGCCGGCCTCGGCTGTCCACAAGATCGATCTCGCCGCCGCTGCTGTGGTTGATCGAGTAACCGCCAGAGGTCGAGCTGCTCAGAATGACATCGCCGTCGCTTTCGACGACATTGTAAGTG
>Ga0115564_10004896_pt1 | contig 10789 bp, 7 predicted proteins | sample COGITO_mtgs_1105_7_FD_88680 | JGI IMG/M metagenome (GOLD analysis project Ga0115564, IMG submission 88680) | Pelagic marine microbial communities from North Sea - COGITO_mtgs_110523 | ecosystem: Environmental > Aquatic > Marine > Epipelagic | place: Germany:Helgoland, sampling site Kabeltonne... | reverse complement strand
CTTGGCACAGCAACAAATATCAAGGACGAAGCCTCAGCAGCCAAAGCCAAATCACCTGTCGGATGAATTTGATCATGTAACTTGTGGCCTGGCAGATAACGCCGATTTTCTCTGTGCGTTAGGGTGTCTTGGACCTGCTCAGCATCGCGCATCCAAAGGTGCGTTTTATGCCCATTGCGTGCAACGATATTGGCCACCGCAGTGCCGAAATTACCGCCCCCGATGATCGCTATTTCCATGATTTTCTATGGCTCTCTGAGCTTTTATGTAAGTAGTATATTGTCCATGCAAACACCCTGTATAGATAGCGACTATCAAGTACAAACTAGCGCTTACACCAGAGCTAGTTAAGCCCAACTCAACCCCAGCTCAAGGCGAGTTCAAGAAAGGCTCAAATACGCAACATTTACATAAAGATTGGCGCAAAAACTTGCTGTGCAATCGCCCCATGAATAGAGCGAGGAAACTGGCAAAGACAGCAGACATACGCAGGGGTAAAACTACGGCCAATCTACATTGCGACATTATCGATGCAATGCATGGCCGGTTTCAAATTTGCAGTGCTAGTTGAATGCAATCAACTAACACAACACTCATAACATGGTACCGCTAGATAAGTACTGCTAAAGCAGTTCTAACAACAGTCTATTTAGGCGTTCAACATAGCCCGCAGGATCTTGTAGAGATCCACCTTCTGCTAAGCTCGCTTGGTCAAATAACACGCCCACTAGTTCTGCAAAGCGATCTTCATCTACCTCATTTTCCAAACGCTCCACCAATGGGTGTCCAGGGTTGAACTCAAAGAAGGGTTGGCTCTCGGGCATACTTTGACCGCTCGCCTCCATAATGCGCCGCATCTGGATACCCATAGCATCTTCCGACAGTACCAAACATGCTGGCGATCCGGTAAGGCGCTTGGAGGGACGTACGCCTTTGACCTTCTCCCCTACCACTGCGGTAATGCGCTCTACCAGGGGATGTTCGTCCTCATCTTTATCCTTAGCATCGTCACTGTCTTTTGCAGCATCCTCGCCTGGCAAGGTGACGTCGCCGCGCATCACGTCAACAAACTTTGTGCCTTCATAGTCGGTCAAAGAAGACATCAACCACTCGTCAATACGATCAAATAACACCAAAACTTCAACGCCGCGCTCCTTAAATATCTCAAGGTGCGGGCTGCGGCTGGCCGTTTCATAAGCTTCTGCACAAATATAGTAAATCGTATCTTGGCCTTCCACCTTACGCTCAAGGTACAGGTCCAAAGCGACAACTTTCTTACCGCTTTCAGCACTTTCATGAGTTGAAGCAAAGCGCAGGAGTTTGGTTAGCGAGGCACGGTTAGCAAAATCTTCGCCGGCACCTTCTTTAAGCACTTCGCCAAACTCATCCCAAAATAGTTGGTACTGCTCAGGGTCTTTCTTGGCCATATCTTCAAGCATAGATAACACACGCTTGGTCACAGCATTGCGAATGGAGGTAACCCGATCATCTTGCTGCAAAATTTCTCGCGAGACGTTAAGCGGCAGGTCATTTGAGTCTATTACACCTTTCACAAAACGCAGGTACAAAGGCAAAAACTGCTCTGCATCGTCCATAATGAAGACGCGCTGCACGTAGAGTTTCAGACCCTTTGGCACTTCGCGGTTATACAAGTCAAGGGCGCACGCTTAGGCACATACACCAAACTAGTGTACTCAAACTTACCTTCAACGCGGTTATGACTCCAAGTCAATGGTTCCTCAAAATCATGGGATATGTGCTTATAGAATTCTTGATATTCAGCGTCTTCAACTTCTGAACGAGATCTGGTCCACAAGGCTTGAGCGGAGTTAACGGCCTCAAATTCTGCCGCAGGTGCTTCCTCGCCTTCTTCTACTGGCGCAGGCTGATTGAGCATTCGCACAGGTACACCAATATGATCGGAATATCTAATAACGATATTGCGCAGACGGAAATCTTCGGCAAAATCCAAAGCATCGTCTTTAAGGTGTAAAATTACTTGAGTACCGCGTGGAAGGCCATCGACCACATCTAGGCTGTACGCGTCCTCGCCCGTAGATTGCCAGCGCACACCGTCGCCACCTTGGGCGCTAAGTGTACAAACCTCTACCTTGTCAGCCACCATAAAGGCACTGTAAAAACCTACGCCAAACTGCCCTATCAATTGCGAGTCTGACTTTTGATCACCCGTTAGATTAGACAAAAATTCAGCGGTACCAGATTTGGCGATAGTACCGAGGTGGGCAATAACCTCTTCACGGTTCATACCAATACCGTTGTCAAAAATCGTCAGAGTTTTAGCATCGGCATCGAAGGAGATATCGATACGGAACTCGCTGTCGTCGCCCAACAAGCTTTGATCTTCAATCGACAAGAAGCGGAGCTTATCGATGGCATCAGAGGCATTGGAGATTAATTCACGCAGAAAAATTTCACGGTTTGAATAAAGAGAGTGAATCATCAACTGAAGCAGCTGTTTTGCTTCAGTTTGAAAATTTAGGGTTTCGCTTTGCGCTTCGCTCATTTGGTTTCCTTCCCATCATGTGATCATTGCAGATGAGCACAAATATGGGGTTTGCTGACCCAAAATCAACGGCTAAGCAGGCTCAATCCGGGATATTTTTACCTTGCGCGGCATTTAATACAGCGACATGAGAGAACGTTAGTCAGGTGAGCACTTTAGGCTGGGGCAACAGCAAACCCCAGATACACAAACGCCCCGAATCAAGGAACCTTGAATCGAGGCGTCTTTGCGTCCAAGCGTCGCAACCAGCAAGCTGATCAGCGCGACATTTTCGCAGTCTTCTCAGTACTAGTTAAGTGATTAGCTCCAACCGGTTACGTCGGCCAAGGCATCACCAATCTCTGCCAAGCTACGCACAGTACGCACACCAGCATCAGAAAGTGCGGCAAACTTGTCGTCCGCAGTACCCTTGCCACCAGCGATAATTGCGCCGGCATGACCCATACGCTTGCCTGGAGGCGCTGTAACGCCCGCAATATAGCTGACAACAGGCTTGGTGACATGAGCCTTAATAAAGGCTGCTGCCTCTTCTTCAGCGTTACCACCAATCTCGCCCACCATTACTATAGCCTCGGTTTTTTCATCAGCCTCAAATAATTTGAGGATGTCGATAAAATGACTGCCTGGAATAGGATCGCCGCCAATACCTACACACGAACTCTGACCATAACCGCGATCAGTAGTTTGTTTAACTGCTTCATAGGTCAAAGTGCCTGAACGCGACACAATGCCCACTTTACCCGGCAGATGAATGTCCCCAGGCATAATGCCAATCTTGCACTCACCCGGTGTGATAACACCTGGGCAATTGGGTCCAATCATCCTTGCATCGGTTAGCTCAAGGCGGGCTTTGACTGCCAGCATATCCAACGTTGGGATGCCTTCGGTAATACAAACGATCAGCTCAATACCGGCATCTAATGCCTCTAAAATAGAGTCTTTACAGAAGCTTGCAGGCACGTAGATTACCGTAGCCGTTGCGCCAGTTGTGGCAACCGCATCCGCAACCGTGTCGAATACTGGCAGACCTAAATGGGTTGTGCCGCCCTTACCTGGCGTTACACCACCAACAAGTTGCGTACCATACGCCAGAGCCTGCTCACTATGCAGGGTACCCTGAGATCCTGTGAAACCTTGGCAGATAACCTTAGTATCTTTATTAATCAATATGCTCATGATTGTCCTCCTGCAGCAGCGACTGCTTTTTCGGCTGCATCAACCAATGAATCCGCAGGAATAATATTCAAACCACTGTCTGCCAAGGTTTGTCTGCCTAGTTCTGAGTTATTACCTTCAAAACGCACAACCACCGGCACTTCAACACCGACTTCTTGCACGGCGCCAATAATACCTTCAGCAATGGTTGCGCAACTTACGATGCCACCAAAAATATTGATCAATACGGCCTGCACAGCTTTGTCCGAAAGAATAATTTTGAACGCTTCGGAAACCGCTTCTTTAGTCGCACCGCCTCCCACATCTAGGAAGTTGGCAGGATTACCGCCGTGCAGTTTAACTAAGTCCATGGTGCCCATTGCAAGACCTGCACCGTTCACCATGCAACCAATATTGCCTTCCAACGCTACGTAGTTGAGGTTGTATTCGGCCGCTTGCGCTTCACGTTCGTCTTCTTGCGATGGGTCATCCATTGCAGCAATAGCGCTTTGTCGATACAGGGCGTTGCCATCAATATTGATCTTAGCGTCCAAGCAATGAATGTCGCCATCTGTAGTCACAACCAATGGGTTGATCTCTAACAATGAGCAATCTGATTCTTCAAACAACTTCGCCAATCCCATAAACAGGTTAGCAAATTGACGAATCTGAGCGCCTTCTAAGCCCAGTTTAAACGCCAGCTCACGCCCTTGATAAGGTTGCGCACCAACAAACGGGTCAATGGTTGCACGAAGAATTTTCTCTGGCGTTTCTTCAGCTACCGTTTCAATTTCGACGCCGCCTTCCGTAGATGCCATAAATACAACACGACGACTACCACGATCGATTACTGCGCTTAAATAAAGCTCTCGCTCAATATCTGTGCAGCTTTCTACATAGATTTTACTTACTGGCTGACCGTTTTCGTCTGTCTGAATGGTGACTAGGTTTTTACCTACCCACTGATCGGCAAATGCACGAATCTCATCTAAGGAATCAACTACCTTGACGCCCCCAGCTTTACCTCGTCCACCTGCGTGAACTTGGACCTTAACGACCCAGCGGCTACCGCCGATTTTTTCAGCAGCTGCTACAGCTTCGTCAGCTGTGTCTACTGCATACCCTTCTGAAACGGGTAATCCGTATTCGGCAAATAGGCCTTTGGCCTGGTACTCATGTAAATTCATGGGCGAGGCAATCCTCCCTTAGTTTTAGCTCAGTTGAGCGTTGTGAATATTAACTGCGTGTGAGGTAACTTTCGCCACACCCACTTTCCCTCGACGGCCTTTCGGCCTGCTTTTCTAATAAATCTTCTGCCTAAACCTTTCGCTGAACTCTATTGCCTAAAAGGCTGCAGTGGCCCTATTTAACTCCCACTGCTCAGCTTAACCCCAGCCCCGGCTGGCTTACTTCTTACCGCGACTAGGTTTGTTAATCATATGAATTGCGAGACCCGCAGCGCCCAACGCAGCTTCATGCATGCCCTCAGACAATGTTGGGTGGGCAAACATAATTAGACCAAGGTCCTCTGCTGACGCGCTAAATTCCATACTAATAACCGCTTGCGCGATTAACTCAGATGCTTGAGCACCTAATACGTGCACTCCCAAGATACGATCTGTTTTAGCATCTGCAATCACTTTCACCATGCCATCGTTATCGTTAGCTGCAAGCGCTCGACCGTTGGCTACAAAGGGGAACATACCCACTCTAAAATCTTCGCCATCGGCCTTCAACTGCTGCTCTGTCTTACCAACCCAAGCGATTTCTGGATGTGTATAAATGACACTTGGTACAGTTTCATAATTTACCATTGGCTTATGACCGGCGATCCGCTCAGCCACCATAATACCTTCTTCCATGCCTTTGTGAGCAAGCATTGGCCCGCGTACCACATCACCTACCGCATAAACATTTGGTGCATCGGTAGCGCATAGATCGTTCACGTAGAGAAAACCACGTTCGTCTAAATTGACGCCAGAATCAGGCGCCAATAAGCCTTCCGTGTAGGGGCGACGCCCAACAGCAACAATTAGGCGATCGAATTCTGCAACGTGTTCGCCATCTTTATCTTGAAAGGTAACAGCAACAAATTTCTTTTTGCCAGAGCCTTTTACTTCGGTACCCGTTACCCGAGCTCCCAAGCGAATGTCGAGACCTTGCTTCTTGAGAATACGCAAAGCGTCTCTACTCACCCGCGCATCTGCCATAGGCAAGAATTCGTCCATAGCTTCTAGCACTACCGTTTCAGACCCTAGGCGATTCCAAACACTACCCAACTCTAAACCAATGACACCTGCACCAATAACTCCCAAACGTTTCGGCACAGTGGTGAATTCTAGCGCACCGGTTGAATCTACAATCAGGTCCTCGGTCATAGGCGCAGGTGGAATGTCTACAGGCACTGAACCTGGCGCCAAAATAACGTGGGTGGCTTGCAGCATCTGCTCTGCACCGCCATGAGGCGTAAACCCTACTTGGCAATTGCCGTATAAACGACCAGCACCTTCAAGAGAGGTGACACCGTTGCCTTTAAACAAAGCCGCAACACCGCCAGTTAAGCCGGCAACAACCTCGTCTTTGCGCGCAATCATTTTTGGCACATCGGCGCTGACTGAAGACACCTTAATGCCCAAATCAGCAAATTGATGTTGGGCTTCATGCAGCTTGTGCGAAGCGTCTAACAAAGCTTTCGACGGAATGCAGCCCCAATTTAAACAGGTGCCGCCAAGTACCGGCTGATCAAGCTTGTTAATCATCTTATTAATACAAGCCGTTTTCATACCAAGTTGAGCCGCACGAATTGCCGCGTGATAACCAGCTGGGCCACCACCAATAACTATAACGTCGTAGGAATCGCTCATATTAAAGCTCCAGAAGTATGCGTGCTGGGTCTTCCAACATACCCTTTATCGCGACTAGGAATTGTACAGCTTCTCTACCGTCGATCAGACGGTGATCATAGGAAAGTGCTAAATACATCATTGGCCTGATGACTATTTCTCCATCAACAACCACCGCACGATCTTGAATATTGTGCATACCCAACACACCGGTTTGCGGCGCATTGAGGATTGGTGTGGACATCATAGAACCAAAGATACCACCATTGGTTATAGTAAATGTACCACCAGCCATATCCTCTAGCCCAAGCTTGCCAGCCCTAGCTTTGCCACCGTATGCGGTAATCTGATCTTCAATCTGCGCCAAACTTAATGCGTCAGTATCTCTGACAACTGGCACTACTAGACCTCTATCGGTAGAAACCGCAACACCTATGTCATAGTAACCATGGTAAACAATATCACTGCCATCGATGCTGGCATTGACAGAAGGAAAACGCTTTAGCGCCTCGGTAGCAGCGCGGACGAAGAACGACATAAAGCCGAGTCTGGTGTCGTTATGAGCGGCCTGAAATTCAGCCTGATATTTCTTGCGCAGGGTCATAATTGGCCCCATATCGACTTCGTTAAACGTCGTCAACATTGCAGCGTTTTGTTGAGCTTCAACCAACCGCTTAGCAACGCTTGCTCGCAGCCGCGTCATTGGTACACGGCGCTCTACTCGCTCTCCTGTGGGAATATCATCTTCACTGGCTGGTGCCGCTGGGCTGGCAGCTGGTGCAGGGCTATCCGCAGCCGGCGCACTCGCTTTTCCACTAGACACTGGCTTTGCAATCGCCTGAGCAACGTCTTCTTTTGTTATTCGGCCATCTCTGCCAGTACCCGTAATTGCACTGATTTCAATATTCGACTCCAACGCCATTTTCTTAGCTGCCGGACTCGCAAATTGGTCCCCGGCCTCTGTATCCGCTGTCGCCGCAACGGATTCTGGCCCAGAGGTACCTGCCCCCTGTTGACCTGGCTGAAAATGGGCGATGACCTCTTCTGAAAGTACCGTTTCGCCTTCAGGCTTAACAATCGCTTCTAGCACGCCATCTTCTGGCGCGTAAACTTCTATTACAACTTTGTCTGTTTCTATATCTACTAGCAGATCATCTCTGGCGACAAATGCACCTGGTTGATGATGCCACTGTGCAACACTGCCATCGGCAATGGATTCCGGAAATGTTGGTGCTTTAATTTCCATAATTACTTCCCGCTATCCTCGTCGTCTGAAGTTTCGCCAACCAAGGCTGACTGAACTAATTTTTGTTGTTGTTCTATGTGCACGCTTGCATAACCTACTGCGGGCGCTGCAAACGCTGTGCGACCGGCATATTGCAATGGCAAGCCAGGCGCATCTCGTTTCATAACTCGGCGTAAATGGTGCTGAATTGCATACCATGCGCCTTGGTTCATTGGCTCTTCTTGGCACCAAACTACTCGGTCGAGATTTGGGTACCGATTAAATTCTTCGCTGAATGCTTTTTGCGGAAATGGGTAAAGTTGCTCGATGCGAACCAGCGCAACATTCTCCAAACCAGCCTCTTCACGTGCTTCGTAAAGATCGAAGTAAACCTTACCGCTGCATAGAACCAAGCGATCCATCTTCTTAACGTCAGTATCAGCTGTCTCGCCAATAACGTTTTGGAACTCGCCTTCACAAAGATCTTCCAAGCTAGACACTGCTAGCTTGTGACGTAACAAACTCTTTGGAGTCATCGCAATCAGCGGTTTACGTGTAGGCCTGATAGCCTGACGGCGTAACATATGAAAGACCTGGGCTGGTGTAGATGGAACACAAATTTGCATATTGTGCTCGGCACACATCTGCAAAAAACGCTCAAGTCGTGCTGATGAGTGTTCAGGGCCAGCGCCTTCCATGCCGTGGGGTAGAAGCATAGTCAAACCGCATAACCGCGACCACTTGGTTTCACCAGAACTAATAAACTGGTCGATTACCACCTGGGCACCGTTCGCAAAATCACCAAACTGCGCCTCCCAAACAACAAGAGTATTGGGCGCAGTAGTGGCATAACCGTATTCAAATGCTAACACCGCTTCTTCAGAGAGGAGTGAGTCGTACAAATCGAAAGTCACATCTTCACGCAAGAGATTCAGAGGAATAATGCGCTTGCCGTCCTTTTGATTAAACAGCGCAGCATGGCGGTGAGAGAATGTGCCAACCCCCACATCCTGACCCGTCAACCTAACCGGATAACCTTCTTCAACCAAAGTTGCGTAAGCCATGACTTCCGCCATACCCCAGTTAACTGGCATCGCACCAGCGGCCATGCGATGCCTGTCTTCCATAATTTTGCTGACTTGGCGGTGCACTACAAAACCGTCCGGAAGCTTCTCCATTTTGTGCATGGTTTCTTGGAAATCAGCTACCGCAACGGTTGTATCTGCAGGCGCATCCCAATCGAACCCTAGGTACGGATTCCAGTTAACAAAAAACTTGCTGTCTGGCTCTTGCACCAAACTCAAGGCAACACTCTTGCCGCCTTCGAGGGTGTCTCTATAGCCTTCAGTCATGCTATCGATTTCACTTTGCTCGACCACTGCATCTTCAACCATCTTTTCGCCATAAATACTGCAAACGGTTTTCTGCGTGCGTATTTTTTGGTACATCATCGGCTGAGTTTTCATCGGCTCTTCGGCTTCGTTATGGCCTCTACGCCGATAACAAATCAGATCAATGACCACATCTTTGCGGAATTCCATACGGTAATCGGCAGCCAGCTGAGTGGCGAATATAACTGCTTCTGGATCATCTCCATTAACATGCAAAATCGGCGCCTGAACCATCTTCGCCACTTCAGTACAGTACTCTGTAGAGCGTGCGTCGATTTGTCTGTGGGTGGTAAAACCAATCTGGTTATTCACAATGATATGTACGCTACCACCGGTTTTGAAACCGCGAGTCTGAGACATTTGAAATGTCTCCATGACCACACCTTGCCCAGCAAAAGCGGCATCACCATGGATAATAATGGGCACAACGGTATCGCCTTGATAGTCGCGTCGACGGTCTTGACGTGCACGCACAGACCCCTCAACAACAGGGTTAGCGATTTCCAAATGAGACGGGTTAAAGGCCAATGCTAGGTGCATTTCACCGCCTGGCGTCATCACATTTGATGAAAAACCTTGGTGATACTTAACGTCACCTGAGCCATGATCGCTGTGCACACGGCCGTCGAATTCATCAAACAAGTCACCTGGATTTTTACCAAGCACGTTCACCAATACATTTAGACGACCTCGGTGAGCCATAGCGATCACCGACTCGTGCACACCGTGCCCTCCCAAACGCTGCAACAATTCATGCAACATCGGGATCAGACTTTCGCCACCTTCAAGACCAAACCTTTTGGTTCCGGGGTAGCGACGGTGCAGATACTTTTCTAAGCCCTCAGCGGCAACTAGGCGTTCCAAAATACGATGCTTCTGTGTGGCATCAAAATTAGAACGACCGCGGCCACTTTCCAAACGCTGCTGCACCCAAAGTTGCTCAGCAGCATCAACAATGTGCATATACTCTGCACCAATCGAGCCGCAATATGTCTGTTCTAGCGCATCAACCAAATCACGCAACTTGGCACTACCGTCGCCATAGTGAAAAGACCCCGTTTGATAAGTTTCATCTAAATGCGCGGGAGATAAATGATGGTAACCCAACTCTAAAATAGGCGTTGGCGGACGTTCCATCATACCCAGCGGATCGATGTTGGCTTTTTTGTGGCCCCGGTGCCGGTAGGCTGCAATAAGATCTTGAACACGCATTTGGCGTGTTTCGTGTTCATTTGAAATCTGTGTGGAGACTTTTTCTGGGCGCGCTTTGAGCCGGTTGCGACCTAAACGTTCAAAGTGTTGAACTACTGTGGAGTGTGGAGTATCCGGCCCAATTGTGCCGTCGAGCATTGGCAAGGTGTCGAAATAGCTCCGCCACATCTCTGGCACTGAGCTAGGGTCTTCAAGATAATTTTCGTACAACCCTTCAATATAGGCTGCGTTTTGCCCACCTAAATGTGAGCTGCGCAACATTCGTTGCATGAATCCTTCGGTCAATTTCTTCCTCTTCTGCGCCGACAATTAGCGCCATAGTGGACTGCGAGACAGTAACCATTGAGTTTAGGGCTCTAACCAAGCCCTACTCTACACTGGCCGATCAAGAAACTTTGGTTAGTCAAGGTTCTCCTTATCGGCTTTGCTATCCGAACTT
>Ga0115564_10004892_pt1 | contig 10791 bp, 9 predicted proteins | sample COGITO_mtgs_1105_7_FD_88680 | JGI IMG/M metagenome (GOLD analysis project Ga0115564, IMG submission 88680) | Pelagic marine microbial communities from North Sea - COGITO_mtgs_110523 | ecosystem: Environmental > Aquatic > Marine > Epipelagic | place: Germany:Helgoland, sampling site Kabeltonne... | reverse complement strand
TACGGGGAAACACGGGCTCGTCATTTGCGCCCGGATCGTCTCCTCGATTGCAGCGTGAAAACCGTGGAAGATGATTCGATTACCTGGGATGTAGGCTGGAGTAAAAAAGGGAAAGCCTTGAATATGATCCCAATGCAGGTGGGAGATAAATATATGGTAGGTCTTGAGTGGTGTATCTGCTGGTAGTGAAAGGGCGTAATCACGGATGCCGGTACCTGCATCGCATAGGATGACGTCTTCGTTGCCGGCTTCGATTTGCACGCAAGAAGTATTGGCCTTGAATGTGCCCCGCATATGATGCGGCAGGGTGTTGAGAAAGGTATCGATCTCTGTTTCAGAAGTGAATTTCTGGTCGCGGGCTGCCCACAGAGCAGCTTTTACCTTATCTCGGATATTGGCCGAGGATGCGGGAGAGGGGAGAGAGCCACAAGAGCCCCAGATGATTGCCTTAATACTCACGAGTCAGATTTTTGAAATAGTATGGCGTTCTTTTTCTGCGAGTCAAAGTAAAGGGTAAGGCTTTGGAGAAGTGGGTAGCTATTCAGGCGTTGCCAGTGGCAACCATTACGTGAATCTAGAGTTATAATCCAAACACCGACATACCAGTAACGACTAGCCAGAACAGGACAATGGTGACGAGTCGTGCGACTAACGTAATTTTAAGCGCATCCGCCCATTCATACGCCTCAGTGATCAATCGTATCAGCAACAGCATGATCAAAGAGCTCAGCGCAATCTGCATTGGATTCAAGAGGCTAATGCCGAGGGTGAGCTGCAGAATTGCCCCGACGGATGCGACTATTAGGCTAATCGGCAATACTTGAAATAATAAGAAGCGAAATCCACATACAAAAAAGGTGATTTTCAGGATAATCAGTGTAATAACGACCTCGATACTGAAACCGATAAGAATGTCGAGTAGCGGATGTCTTCCCTGTGTACGTTTGCTGGTGCTGAATTCCACCGTATTATCGTTGAGTGTAGCGGCGAATTCTTGCACTTTTTTGCCATAAATAAGGTTAAGTTCTTCGATGTCGGCTGATGAAGCTTCGGCACTTTCAGTGATCGTGAGTTGATCGCGCACCAAAGAGGTTTCCAATGTGTCCCCAATGAAGTGAGTGGTTTCTGTTTCGGCAGATGGATCTGCTTCGTCAGTCGCGGAGGGCCCTAATGGGTTTGCAGCGGCACGACTGGAGAGCTTATCTTGTTCGTTTTCAACCGCAAGGGTGTTACTCGCTTGAGTTTGGGCGCCGACATCCATCAGCAGGCTAAGCAGTGTGAAGATGGCGTAGGGGAGGGCTTTCATGGTAATCTTATAAATAAGGAGTAAGCGCATATAGAGGGTCCTACTTGGGTGTAGGTCAATCTTGTAGGCGCCGCATGTTCGGATTACATCGCCTCTGCATAAGCTAATTTTTTTTGAGTTTAACGCACCATCATTCGCTGGTATTCTACTGACTTGTTGCTTCTTCGCGGGCGGCTTTGGTCATTCGCACTACGTTACGGACGGAATTTTTCGTGATAACGTTGCCACCGGTACCGCGGCCGCGCACTGCCAAGTCGCGGAAGAGGACTTCTTCTTCGATCTTACGGAGGCGTGGGGCGGGCTTGAGATTGACTTTTACGGCGTCGGCTTCGCCACCATCGGTCGGGTAGCAGGAGATATAAAAAACGCGTGAGCCAGGCTTGCCTTTGGTAAGATCGTATTCCTTGTCGCGTGTCACGCCACCGATGGTGAAGTGTTTGGCAACCGTCGGTCCAGTGCGGCCATCACGATACACCATGCAGTAAGTGAGGGCGTTGGGATCGGTGCGGTTGTAGATGTCGATGTGTAGAATGTTTTTACCGTAAAAGCCCTTGTCGCTGACTTTAGAGACGATTAGCTTGCCCTCTTGGTTGATCGATAGGAGGTCGCTGAGATTGGAGCATTTGCAGACGACTTCGTCCTTCTTCATACTGATCCCAGCAAAGCCTTCCTTGCGATCGACGTATAGGGTCTCGTTGGCGATCACGACTTCGTGTGCGACTACTTTATTGAAAGAGGCGAGTTCGGTTTTACGTTCGCGACCCTTACCGTATTTCTTAATCAACTCCTTGAACCAGCGGATGGTGTATTTGGTGAGTTGCTTGAGGTGGCGCTGCGTTTCTGAGATAGCCTCTTCGAGGCCTTTGATGAGCTCGTCGGCACGAAAGGAGTCGAACTTCGAAATACGTTTAATTTTGATTTCGAGTAGGCGTAGTATGTCGTCGCGTGTGACTTTACGCTTAAAGATTTTTTTGTAGGGTTTAAGACCAACGTCGACTGTTTCGATTACGGCCTCCCAAGTCTCTTCTTCTTCGATGCGGCGGTAAATGCGTTTTTCGATAAAGATTTTCTCGAGAGACGAGAAGTGCCACTTTTCTTCGAGTTCGGCGAGTTCGATTTCGAGCTCTAGTTTGAGCAGTTCGCGGGTCTTTTCAGTGGCTAGGTAGAGGAGATCGAGTGCGGAGTAGAAGTTGGGCTTGTCGTTCTCGATCACGCAGATGTTGGTCGAGATCGAGACTTCGCAATCGGTAAAGGCGTAGAGTGCCTGCTCGGCGGTCTGAACGTCCACGCCAGCGGGTAGGTACACCAGGATCTCGACCACATCTGCGGTGTTGTCCTCGACGCGCAGAATCTTAATTTTTCCTTTTTCGTTGGCCGAGATGATGGAGTCGATCAGCGAAGTGGTGGTTTTGCTGAATGGCAACTCAGTGATGGCGAGTAGGCTCTTCTTGCGCGCTTCGATGCGGGCACGGCACTTGACGCGGCCACCGCGCTTGCCGTTGTTGTATTCGGAGACGTCGGCGATGCCACCTGTCGGGAAGTCGGGGACGATTTCGGGCGTATCTTTGCGTAAAAATGAGATGCAGCCCTCGAGTAGCTCGATGAAGTTGTGCGGCAGGATCTTACAAGAGAGGCCTACGGCTATGCCTTCGGCACCTTGCGCTAGCAGAAGTGGAAATTTGACTGGTTGAGTTTCGGGCTCTTTGTTACGGCCGTCATAGGAAGAGAGCCAGTTGGTGGTCTTTGGGTTGAAGACCACTTCGAGGGCAAATTTAGACAGACGCGCTTCGATGTAACGAGCGGCCGCGGCGGAGTCGCCAGTGAGGGTGTTGCCCCAGTTGCCCTGCATATCAATGAGTAGCTCTTTTTGGCCTAGCTGCACCATCGCGTCGCCGATTGAGGCATCACCATGCGGATGGTATTTCATCGTGTTACCAATGACGTTGGCAACCTTGTTGTAGCGGCCGTCTTCCAGCTCGCGCATTGAGTGGAGGATGCGGCGCTGCACAGGCTTAAGGCCATCGTTGGCGTGCGGCACGGCGCGCTCAAGGATTACGTAGCTAGCGTAATCGAGGAACCACTCACTAAACATGTCATCGACGTGGCCAGAATCAGGTTTGTCCTCAAAGACGTCTTCGAGCTCGGTGGCGTCGGTCGTCGGCTCGCTGCTGTTGTCCTCAGTAGGTACATCGAGCGGGAATTCTAGGTTGTCGTCGTCTGCGGGCTTTTTATTACGAGGCATGTCTGGAAAGCTGAAAGTGGAGTCTGTCGAAGAGTTGAGCTTCGATCAATTCATCGTTTCAGAGATGGAGACAGATGAGCGTGGATCAAGAGTGAAGTGCCGGTTTGTTGTTTTTGAGCTTATTTTTAGAGGAATGTCTCTAATATGAGTCAGAATGTATCTATGAATCGGTGTGTAAGCTGCGAATCGTGTTTTTATTACCAAGTCAGTATCTGGGGCGGGCAGCGCAGAGGTCATTTTCGTTTAAGAAAGCGTGATAGTTATTTTAACTTTTTGCTTATCATATCTGTACATTTACGTACACTAAAAATATGTCCACAAACGATACCCCGAAGACAACGCATAAGGCCCTTTTAAAGTGGACTGAAAAAATGATATCGCTCTGCGAACCAGCCGATGTTCACTGGTGTGATGGTTCGCAAAATGAAGCCGACAGCCTCTTCGCTGCGATGGTGAAGAAGGGGATGTGCGTGAAGCTTAATGAGCAGAAACGCCCCAATAGTTACCTATTCCGCTCGGATCCAAACGATGTGGCGCGTGTCGAATCGAAGACATTTATTTGCTCTCAGAACAAGGACGGCGCGGGTCCAACCAATAACTGGGAAGATCCGCGTACGATGCGCCGTAAAATGAAGCAGCTCTTCAAGGGCTGCATGCACGGCCGCACGATGTATATTATACCGTTTAGTATGGGGCCAGTCGGTGGGCCGATCTCGAAGATCGGTGTCGAAATTACTGATTCGCCCTATGTAGTGGTAAATATGCGCATCATGGCGCGGGTCGGCGACGTGGTACTCAAAGTGTTGGGTCAAGACGGCTTCTTCGTGCCCTGTCTGCACTCGGTCGGTTACCCGCTCGATGAAGGCGTTGTAGATGTGACTTGGCCCTGTAATCCTAAAGAGACACATATTGTGCATTTCCCCGAGGAGCGCACGGTCGTCTCTTACGGTTCCGGTTATGGCGGTAATGCCCTGCTTGGGAAAAAGTGCCTAGCGCTGCGTATCGCCTCGACCTTGGCTCGCGATGAAGGATGGATGGCGGAACATATGCTGATTCTCGGGGTTGAAGAGCCGGATGGGCGTAAGACCTATGTCACTGCTGCGTTCCCAAGTGCCTGCGGTAAAACGAATTTTGCCATGATCATTCCGCCCGCAGAAATGGAGGGTTATAAAGTAACCTGCGTGGGTGATGATATTGCTTGGATTAAGCCTGGGGCGGATGGCTTCCTCTATGCAATCAATCCCGAATCTGGTTTTTTTGGCGTCGCGCCAGGCACTTCTGATCAGACCAACCCGAGCGCGATGGTCTCCTGTTCTAAGGATAGCATTTTTACCAATGTTGCGTTAACTGACGATGGCGATGTCTGGTGGGAGGGTATGACGGAGCATGCGCCGCAGCATTTGATCGACTGGAAAGGCCAGGACTGGACGCCGGCCAGCGAAACACCGTCCTCGCATCCGAATAGTCGTTTCACGGCACCCGCGGTGAATTGCCCGGTGCTCGATCCTGAATGGGAAAAGCCAGAAGGAGTACGTATTCATGCGATGGTTTTTGGTGGCCGGCGGATGAGCGATGTGCCGCTTGTCACGCAAGCGTTTAACTGGGGGCACGGCGTCTATCTTGGCGCGACCACGGGCTCCGAAATGACTGCGGCCGCCGAAGGCACGATGGGTTCACTACGTCGCGATCCGATGGCGATGCTACCTTTCTGCGGCTATCATATGGGGGACTACTTTCGCCACTGGTTCAAGATGCAGCGCGGCTTAACAGAGACACCACTAGTGTTTAACGTCAATTGGTTCCGCAAAGATACCGCGGGTAATTGGCTCTGGCCTGGGTTTGGCGAAAATATGCGCCCGCTCCGCTGGATTGTCGAACGGGCAACGGGCCGCACTGGCGGCAAAGAGACACCGATTGGATGGATGCCGCGTTACCAAGATCTTGATTGGCGTGGCATGGATGACTTTAGCGAGGCGGACTTCGACAAGCTGATGGATATTGATCGCGATCGCTTGAAGATGCAGACGCTGCAGCACGAAGAGCTGTTTCTCAAACTCTTTGAGCACCTGCCGAAGGAGATGATCTTCGAGCGCGAGTTGCTGATCTCACGATTATAGCAATTTGCTGCTTTGGCGTATCGCGCCTAAGCCAAGGCAAGCGCCCCCTGTGATAGTGACTAGTCGCGACTATTATTAGTCACCGAAATGCCTTGGCACGCTCGCGGCGTACTCGTTTGATCAGGCACACTATGCGATCTCTATTTTGCCTTCTCACGCTGTTACTGCTTGTAAGCTGCAGCAGCACTTCATTGACACCGATCAATACCGGCTCTGATCCGACATGGGTAGGCGAAGAACAGTATGAGGTATTGGTGGCGATACGCTTATACAACCCTGAGATGCGGGTGATGTTTGAAAACCGAATGGTCGTTGCATTAGAGAAACAAGGAGTCATCGCAGTGCCTTCGTTTTCAGTTTTCCCACAGTTGTCGTCTCTGAATGCACAGACTTTTGCACGGTTTCTTGATGCGAGTCCGAAGTTAGCCGTTCTCTTTGCTCAGGCGACGTCGGTCAACAAGGAGCAGACCAATTCGAATCAGGAAGAAGATTCTTTGTTTGCCGACTTACTCGGCGGTGGTGAGTGGGACACGACATTTATTGCTCGCATGGAGAGTGCGCTTTACGTGCATGGTGAAATCAATGCGGTTTGGTGGAATCGGGTCAGTTTGGAGGCGCAGGAGAAGAAGGTGAAGGATGTCGCTGAGCGCTACATTCGCAACGAAATCAAAGCGATGCAGCAGGGCGGCGCGATTGAACGCTTGAAGTAGTCTCTGATTTCTAGTTGTGGGTGCCCAAGCTATGGCATCATTCAAACTACGCTGCGACCAGTTGACCGATTATTGCGCTGGCATCGGCGTAACGCCCTTCTTGAGTAAAATGTTGCCGTATTTGGCAGTTTCTCCAGTCATTACCACGGCGAATGCAGTTTCGGCACGTGCGTAGAATTCAAAACGATCAACACGTGCGATTGCGGGGGTCGCCGCAGCGTGTCTGTCGATCGCTACGCGGTAGGTGCTTTCCACTTTCGGATCGAGTGTGTCGCCGTCGACCGCTGCCATCATCACCAGAGGATCAGGCACATAGGCGTCGAGTTCCAGTAACGGGAGGATGGCATCTAGCAGATCGTCGATCTTGAGACCATCCGCGCGGATGACGTTGTCATTGAAGGAATCTGCAGGAAAGTGTGCATCGGCGAGAATGATTTCGTCGCCGTGGCCCATGGTTGCCAGTGTGGCGAGCAGTTCAGGTGAGATGAGTGGTGAGATTCCTTTGAGCATAGCGAGAGAAGAGTGAGAATTGAGTGGGGTGGGTTAATCTGAGTTAATTTAGATAAAAAAACTCCCGTGCTGTTTCAGCAACACGGGAGTTGGAATAAAAACGCTTATTTGTACAGCGGACCGTACGACTCACAGGCGCGGAAGTCGGCACCCTCGAGGTCGGCAGTCCCAAACGCGCGCCATGCGCTCGGACGGAACACGCGCGCTTCCTCCACATTATGCATATAGACCGGAATACGTAGCATCGCTGCGAGCGTAATGTAGAGGTTGCCGACGTGGCCGGCAGTCATCACACAGTGATTGGCACCCCAGTTGTTCATTACTTCATAAGTCGAGCTAAACGCGCCCTTGCCTGTCAAGCGTGGTGCGAACCAGGTGGTTGGCCAGCTTGGGTTGGTGCGCTCATCCAGTGCGTCGTGCACATTTTCAGGTAGCTCGACGGTCCACCCTTCAGCAATTTGTAGGCATGGCCCCAGGCCTGCAGCGAGATTGAGGCGAATCATGGTCGCCTTCATGCCGCCCTTGGTCTTGAAGCGTGTGCTCATGCCGCCGCCTGGAAAGTATTCCGTAATGGACGGGTGCCAAGTGGTGTTCTTGAGACTAGCGTCGGCTTCCTCATCAGTGATTTCCCAGAAGGGCTTCATCGTTGGGTTCCCGTCGGCATCTGACTGATCGCCAGTGCCATCGAGTGCTGCAGGACCAGAGTTGATTAAGTGGAGTAGGCCGTCGGCCCCGTTGCCTTCTAGCTTGTAGCCGTCTGCGACACGCGCCACTGCATCAGGGCTCCAGTAGGTACGCAGGTCAGCAAAGATTTGTGCACTGTTGGTCAAGAGTTGGCCGAAGAGCATACCAGCGCCGTTGAGAGCGTCGTTCTCGGTGGCTAGAATATAAGGCGGACGCTTGCCGTTCCAATCAAAGGATGTGTTGAGAATTGCTTCCATGAAGTCACCATTCGGGAAGTGGTCAGTCCATTGACGCTGGCCTTGGAAGCCTGCGGCGATCGCATTGTGACCCTGCGCTTGCTCGCCGTAGCCGACTTTAGCGAGCTCATCATTGCCGACCATCAAGTCGCGGGCGATGAGTGCCATTTTGACCGAATCGGTCCATTCAGAGTCGAGCTGTTCGCGGCTGCGTTGGGTATCGGCGCTATTATAATCTTTGCCTTCTGGGCAGTTGTCTTTGACCCATGCGAGGGCCTTCTCAAATTCAGCTTGGTCGTAGATGCCTTTGCGCATGCGGCCAACAAACTCAGTCATGTCGATCGCTTCGACACGCATGCCAAGTGTGCGCTCCCAGAACGACGAGTCGACTACCGAGCCAGCGATACCCATCGAGGTGCCACCCATCGAGAGATATGACTTGCCCCGCATGAAGCCGACCGCGAGTCCGGCGCGTGCAAAATTAAGCAGCTTTTCAACGACGTCTTCCGGCATCGTTTCGTCGCCCGCCTCTTGCACATCTTTACCATAAATTCCGAAGGCAGGGATGCCCTTCTGCGTGTGACCCGCAAGTGCAGCTGCGAGATAAACTGCACCAGGTCGCTCGGTGCCGTTAAAGCCCCAGATTGCTTTAGGGCGATGTGGATCCATATCCATCGTCTCAGAACCATAGCACCAGCAAGGTGTCACAGTTAGGCTCAGGCCGACGCCTTCACGTTGGAATTTTGCTTCGCAGGCAGCCGCTTCGCGCACGCCGCCAATGTTGGTGTCAGCGATCACACACTCGACTGAGCTACCGTCTGGATTGCGGAGCTCTTTGCTGTAGAGCGCTGCCACGCGCTTTGCCATATTCATGGTGATTTCGTCGAGCGATTCACGCACGCCACCGAGGCGACCATCAATTGTTGGGCGAATACCGATTTTGGGAAAAGTGAAGGGATAATTATTCATAACCTGCATCATAGCTTATATCGCGCTTGCATGTTAGAGATATTCCTGACTCGACATGGATATTATTGAACGGTTAATTAGTAGTCGATCCACATGAAAACATTTCCTTTAGAGTTATCGCCACTAGTCCGGCAGGGCCGTTATGCTAACTTTTCTAGGCTAGCGGACGCTGCTGGGCAGGTTTTTATGGCAGGTTATGAGGAGTGCACAACGGATTACTTTATTGAACGAAGTGATTTCCCTTTTTGGACTTTGGAAGTGGTTGTCGGCGGGCACGGATTCTTTCGAGAAGGACGGCAACTGCGGCGCTTGCGGCATGGTTCAGTGTTCACCCACGGGCCTGGCGTCGTGCAGTATTTTGGCAATGAAGCGGAGCGACCGTTTCGTAAGTATTTTTTTGTGCGTGGGGGGGACAGCTTCCCGCAAGCATGGCATGCCGTTGGACTTCGACCTGGGGGCGTGCTGCAGTTGGGTGAGGTGGCGTCGCTGGTTGGGGTGTTGGATAAGATTGTCGACGAAGGTCAGCATAGTGATGCGCAGACAGGGCAGGTAGTGGATGGGCTAGAAGCAGTGTTACTGGCGCTGATTGCTCGGCATCAAGGCTCGGCTAGTGGCGAGAAATCGGCTTCGCGGGTGGTTTATGATTTAGCGATGGAGATTCTATTGCGTGAATATAAGAACCTGCATGCGCTATCGGACCTAGCCCAACGATCTGGGTATAGTAGCGAATATCTCTGTCGGATCTTTAAAAAATATCATGGCGAGTCGCCGTATCAAGTGCTCTTGCACCGTAAGATGAGCGCCGCGTGGCTGTTACTGCGCGACGGCCAACTTCAGGTTGGCGCGGTCGGGCGTGAGCTCGGTTACGAAGATCCGCTGCATTTCTCACGAGTGTTTCGTAAGATAATGGGCTGCGCGCCAAGTTCAGTCGGCGCTGGTCAGCAGTGACCCTGCTACATCAAAGGCCCATGTTAATTCGGCAGTGAAGCATTATCGTTGGATTGACTGAAGTGATTAGATTAAACAGGTTATTCAATTCAAGTATCACTCTTCTTTATGTCACATGATGAGTGACGCGTGTCACGGCCAGAGCTCTTCTGGTGGTGAAGCTTATAAATTAAGAGATTCAATTGCCTGATCATATGACACCAAATACTGAAGAGCTTTATTTTGCTGGTGGCTGCTTGTGGGGCGTTCAGGAGTTTTTTCGGCACGTTCCCGGGGTGGTGTCAACTGAAGCTGGTCGAGCCAACGGTGCGACCGATCAGAGGCATGGCGATTACGATGGCTATGCCGAATGTGTGCGCATCCAGTTCGATCCAGAGCAGGTGTCGGTTGAGCAATTAATCGAAGCTTTGTTTGAAATTATTGATCCTTACAGCCTGAATCGACAGGGTGCCGATGTGGGAGCGAAGTACCGGACTGGGGTGTACAGTAAGGAATCATCTCATCTGCGCAGAGCGAAAGAGTGGATCTGCTCGAGGTCAGATGCGTCACGAGTCGTGGTCGAAGTGATGCCTCTAACAAATTACCTAAAAAGCGCTGCGGCCCACCAGGATCGACTAACGCGGCGCCCGGATGACTACTGTCATATTCCTAAACAGCTGTTGTACCGTTATCGAAAAACAGCATCTGATGAAAATAAGTGCCCGCTTTAATTAGAGGATTACGAAAATCCTCATTTAAAGATCCCCTTTTTTCATACTGAATGTGGTACTTGGCACAAACTGGTCGCAGATGGCATTTCGTACAGACATATCCGCATACTCAAGTTGGGTGTCAGACTAAGCTCGCATTGTTCGTGCAGTATTTGATGTGTTCATTAGCGAACGACATCGGTCAACGTGGCAAAGGTCATGTTGGTACCGGTCAGTTTGGCACCGGTCAGGTCGGCTCTGGTGAGGTTGGCGAATCGCAGATCGACATGGCTCAGGTTGGCATTCCTCAAGTTGGCATCGGTCAGGTTTGCAAAGCTCAAGTCGGAATCGGTCAAGTCGGCATTGCTTAGATTGGCACC
>Ga0115564_10004888_pt1 | contig 10796 bp, 11 predicted proteins | sample COGITO_mtgs_1105_7_FD_88680 | JGI IMG/M metagenome (GOLD analysis project Ga0115564, IMG submission 88680) | Pelagic marine microbial communities from North Sea - COGITO_mtgs_110523 | ecosystem: Environmental > Aquatic > Marine > Epipelagic | place: Germany:Helgoland, sampling site Kabeltonne... | reverse complement strand
TCGAACCGCCGCTCTTACTGAGTGACGTCAATTATTGAGCGCATAGATTCAGGCTGCGCCAGTGATCCGATGCGAGTTCTCATTCGTCTGACAGCACCTCTCCAAGGTTTCATTGGCTGTTCGGGAAACTGAAAATTATTTATGCCAAGTTCATATCCCGCGTTGAAAAACTCATTCCGCAAACGGCTCATTTCGACTCCAATCGTAGGTGCCGTTATCTCACACCCGACGAGATGGCTGTGTTAAATTTTGTAGGTGTCAAAAAACTTTCTTTCCTACGAAAATATTCAAAAGCCCAACTTTCTAACACACTCAAACATGAGAGTGGCAATTGGCTCCATAGCTTCAGGCTCGTAGTGAACGCCATCAATATTTGAAACGCATACATGATTATTGAGATCTGCGAACAGCACATTTTCACGTTTAGCCACAATTTTGATCTCTTTTCCTAGGTCTAATGATAATTTTCCACCTTCTTTGAACATTTTTGCTAAAGCACCGACCTCTTGGATTGGAGGTGGAGCAATGACTATAATTTTAGGCGGTTCTCCTTCGGGCCCACAATCTGATGCGCGAATAATCCGTATTAATTTTCCTATCGATTGCGCGATATCGAATGCATTTACTCCGAACCTATATTTCAGATCATTGGTGCCGAGCATTATAGCAATAACGCTAATAGATCGGTGTGTTTCGAGGATAGCGGGTAGGACGGTTGCTCCGTTTTTGTGTGCGCCTTCAATAGGATCGTCATGAACTGTAGTTCTGCCAGGTAATCCCTCATCTATCACTCTCCAATCATCTCCAAGTTTGCTTGCAATAAGGGACGTCCAACGCACATTTAAAGGATGACGGTTGCGCTCACCTAATTCTCGCGTAGGCATTGTGCAGTGTGTGTTTGAGTCGCCGAAAAGGAGAAGAGTATTGGGTTCATTCATGGCCTTTTGCCCTATGGAAAATTTTCACCTTTGCTGAGTTTCGTTTATAAACTAGACGATGTATTTTTTCTTTTCTGAGTTTAAAAGCGTCGTTAGTTGGGTACACGCGGCTGTCACAAATTTCAATACTTTATCATGTTTGTCAGATGGCTCACCTTTACGATCTAGATGATTAACAGCGATAACTCCAATAACTTGGTCTCCGACATGTATTGGCGCCACTATATCGGTTACCCCAAACGTATCCTGACTAGGCGATATCAGATAGCCATCGCGTTTTATTACATTTAGTTGGTTCTTTATTGCGTCTGGCAATTTCATTCGGGCATTTTTATCGTTAGATTCTCTCAGTATTTCCTCTAGCCCTGCTGTTGTTTGGAATGCTAAAATTACCAAACCGGAATGCGATTGTAATAGTGGTCTATGGTAACCAAGTTTAAGTGAAAAATTTACATCTTCACTGCCTGACGTAGCAGCAATAACTACTATTTCACCGCGGCTTGGAACGGCAAGGTATACCGAATTTTGTACTTTAATTGCTAGATCCTGAATTATTGGCGATGCCAAAGCGACTAAATCGTGAGTTTGTGGTGTACGCAAGCCTAGTTCAAAGAGCTTACTCGTTAGAGTAATCATGTCATTGACATTTTTGTAGATATAACCTCGGGCTAAGACAATCTCTCTGACTCCTTTTGTTCAAATATACAAAATTGTCAGATTAAATCTCGTTCTTTACAAATTAGTACCTTCCAGCGAATGGCAGTCAACGACTATTCAAATTCTCACCATCATTTGTAAGCATTTCAATTGCAACTCGAATTGGTTCGAGTTCGAGCGCCGATTTTCGATAAGTAATACCAGTCCTAATTTTCCAATTAAACTCTGGGAAGTTTAGTGTTCCCACCCCAACATGTTGCTTACCAGCAACCAGATCGATAGGTTGGCTGGCGAGGAACTGCTTTTTTTCGATCAAGGCAAAGGCGACCGCCAGCGATTGCGTTTCAATTAAAACTCGTGGGCTACCGAGATCAAGAGAGCCAAAATAACGCTCAATCTCTTCAGTTGCATCTCTATCATAGAGCATCCGCAGCCACGGATATGCTAGCAGATCTTCTGCTGAAACGAATTTCTTTTTCATCAAAGGATGATCGCGAGAAGCCAACAGCGTGTTCGTTTGCTCTTTGATGAACACGGTTTCAAATTCGTCGCCAAGTCCGTCGATACTGGTGGGTAACGCGCCTGCATACAGACTAATTGCTCCGCTTTTCAAAACAGGAAATAGGTTTGCTCCAACACCTGTACTCAATGATATTTGAAGGTTTGGAAAAATCGTACTCATCTTGGACAGCAGATCAGGAAAAACGTTCGCGCTGTAAACGGGACCGGCCCCTAAAGCTATTCTTCCGGATGCACCACTTGTTCGGGAATTTATCTCAATTGATGCAGCGTTCCATTCGTCTTCGATTGACTTTGCCCGCTTAAGTAAAGCCTCCCCCGCACTCGTTAACGTTACTCCGGTGGTTGTTCTGTCGAACACCTTTGCTCCGATTTGAGTTTCTAGAATTTGTACTGACTTTGTGAGTGCCGGCTGGCTGATATTGTTAAGTTTCGCTGCCCCGTGAAAACTACCCGCTGAGTGCACGTCGAGAAAATGCCGCAGTCTCCATACATGATGTAAATATATAGCCAATGATTATCGCTCCTATAACAAATACTATTATTATTATTATCTGGTGTTTTCTTGTTGGTCTAGACTGAACCTCGCAACGACAGCGAGGGAATGAAGTGGGTTGGGATTTGGTCGCAGACATCGGAGGCACGAACGCAAGATTTGCTGCCGTCGTTGAAGGAAAAGTCTTGGACAAGCACTCTTACAGTACGAAAAACCAAGACGATCTCCACGAAATTTTTGCTCAATTCATAGGCACTCAACAAAGCTCGCCTCGTCGGGTTATGGTTGCGGCGGCTGGGGTGATTAACGATGGGTTCGTACAGCTGACAAACGCCGAAAAGAAAGTGGATTTAGGAAAGCTACTAGCCATCGCTCAACCCGAACATATCTGGGTGATCAATGATTTTGAAGCCGCTGCTTGGGCGCTCGCAACTGTAGATGAATCAAAAGTAGAGATCATACGGGGTGTGGAACGTATCCCGACAGGCAATAGGTTGATACTAGGGCCAGGCACCGGCTTAGGCGTCGGGATGCTGGTTGCTCACAACGGTAGTTACTCAGCTGTAGCTGGAGAAGGTGGTCATATTGGCATTTCTCCTTTTTCCGCAACCGATGTTCCAATATTTGAGGCATTCCAACAATTTTGGCCCGAAACACAAGCGGGCGTTGGTTCTCTGTGTTTTGAAGCGGAAGCCTTCTTAAGCGGAACGGGTATTCCACGCCTCTATGAAGCGATTTGTCGAGTTCATGGTTGTGGGAGCAACCGAAACACTGCCAAGGCCATTCTTGATGCGGCGGTATTGGGTGAGGATCCAGCGGCAACAAAAACGGCTGAGATGGTTAGCTCCTATCTTGGAAGGCTTGTCGGCGATCTTTCTCTTTTTGCATCCGCTAAAGGTGGCGTATTCTTAACCGGCGTCCTCCTCTTGCAGAACTCGTGGCTGTTGAACGAGCGTTTCATAGAAGCATTCGGGCAAGGTGGGCGGTTTACGTCATACCGTGAGGATATACCGGTTTACCTCTACACATCAGACGATTTTGGCATTGTTGGAGGCATAAATGCCTTTGCAGCAAAGTAGACACCGCATCGAACAAGTATATAACTGGCGGTTATCATTGAGATAATAATCGGCATTACCGGCGACTAGTGTTTCACGCTAGATTATCGAAGGAGGGGGAAATATGAGATTAGTCTACGTATTGTTTGATTCACTCAATCTTAATGCATTGAGTTGCTACGGTGACGCGCCTATCAACACACCAAATTTTGACAGGTTTTCTAAAAAGGCAATGACATTTCAGAACCACTACGTCGGTTCTTTGCCTTGTATGCCTGCGCGAAGAGACATGCACACGGGCCGTCTGAGCTTTATGCATCGTTCTTGGGGTCCGCTTGAACCCTTTGACAACTCAATGCCTCAGCTCCTTAGCTCAGCTGGAACGTATTCCCATCTTATCAGTGATCATTTCCATTACTTCGAAGATGGTGGCACCGGATATCATACTCGATACAACACCTGGGACTTCATTCGCGGCCAAGAGTATGACGCTTGGAAAGCGATGGTGGAGCCGCCAATTGAAAGATTCAAGGCAATGTACTCCGACCATCAATACAATGATGAAAGCAGCACGCGCCTTCAACATCAGATCAATAGCGAATTTGTCCACGACGAGACTGATTTTCCAGGCCCGAAGTGCTTCGAAAGCGCATTTCAGTTTTTGGAAACAAATCGTTCGGCAGACAACTGGATGTTGCACTTAGAATGCTTTGATCCGCATGAGCCATTCAAAGCGCCCGAACGATTTAAAGCCGCGCTTAAATCTGACTATTCCGGACCAATCTTAGATTGGCCAAAATATGGGAAAGTTAAGGAAAGCCCTGAAGAAATCGCCGAAATTCGCGGGAATTATGCCTCTCTAGTCGCAATGTGCGACGAGTATTTCGGGCGAATGTTAGACTACTTTGATAAGCACAACATGTGGGATGATACTTGTCTTATCCTCACCACCGACCACGGGTTTTTGCTGAGTGAGCACGATTGGTGGGGGAAAAACCTCATGCCTTACTATGACGAAATCTCCCACATACCGCTCATTATTCACCACCCTGACATGGCAGACAAAGCGGGAACGAGCCATGATTTCTTGACGCAAACCGCAGACCTGATGCCCACAATACTAGATGCTTTCGGGGTGGATATCCCAAGGGAAGTCACTGCGCGATCCATTTTTGATATGCTTGAGGGCGGCAAACAACATACCAGCGTCATTTATGGAATGTTTGGCGGACCTATCGGTGTGAGCGATGGGGAATACAGTTATTTCATTTATCCGCCGGATTTGAAGGATGAAAGTCTTGGTGAATATACTCTTATGCCCGCGCATCTCGATGGCCCATTTACCGGTGAAGAACTGGCTACGGGTCAGCTGAGCGGCCCCTTCGACTTTACCAAAGGCCAACAAGTCTTGAGGGTGGATGCCCTAAACTCTGCACGGCGTCCAGGCGGCTACGACGCTGCGAGCGCTGAGCGTTTTGAGACGTCTCTTTTTCACAATGCCAGCGATCCGATGCAGCTTAAGCCGATCAAAAATCAAGAGATTTCAGACCGACTTAAGAATGAGATTATGACGACGCTTGAACTGCATGATACCCCATCAGACTACTACAATTGGATGGGTTTCACACAAATCAATAACTAAACTTAACCATCTTGGGAGGAATAAGATGAAACACGAGACCCTAAAAAAATCGGTAAGAACTACCGCATTTATAGCCGCAAGTATCGCTGCGCTTGCAGTGCCAGCTTATGCGGACGGCGATCAACCAGATATTTCGATTGTTATCAACCAATCGCCCTGGCTTGATTCATTCATCTCGGTTGTGGACCGTTATGAGGAAGAAACCGGCAACAAAATCGAGCTTGATGTGACGCCTTTCGGTGGGCTGCTCGAAAAAATCCGGAACTCTGTTCGTGCAGATGTTGGCACCTACGACATTGTAAACGTGAACGCCCTTTGGCTCACTGAAATTTATGCAGGCGGGTTTCTCTCACCACTAACAGACATTCGCGATGGCTACACCTTGGCCGAAGGCGTTCTTGACTACGGGGCGACCACGCATTGGAATCACGAAACCAACAGTTTTGACACCAGTGCTGACCTCATGGGCATCCCACTGAACGGAAATGTTCAAGTTCTTTATTATCGTAGTGATCTGTATGAAGAAGCGGGTCTTTCCGCCCCAACAACATGGGATGAGCTCGCAGCCAACGCAGCAGCACTTCATGAACCTCCTTCGACATACGGTTTTGTTCCACGTGCAGCGCGAAATGCGGTTGTTTATAACTTTACTCCATATCTCTACAGCCAAGGGGGCAGTGTCTTTGAAGATCCGGCTTCCGGAAACTTTAACGTCACGATCAATAGCCCTGAAGCGCTAACCGCGCTTGAAACCTATCTACATCTTACATCTGAAGTCGCACCAGAAAACCCTGGAGCGATAGCTCAAGGTGAGCTGATACAGTTGCTTGCAACAGGCAAAGCGGCGCAAGCGATTGCAGTCATCGGAGCCTGGGGAAATCTCGAGAACCCTGACAAGTCCGCTGTAGTTGGGCTCATCAACGCCGCACTTATCCCAAGCGGCCCAGGTGGCAGCGCGTCTGCCGCTGGACATTGGGTAGGTGGAATTCCTAACAACATTTCCGATGAACGTCAGGAAGCAGCGATGGCCTTCTTGGACTGGTTCGTCTCCCAAGATGTTCAAATTGGTTATGTTGAAGCTGGCGGCGTGCCAATCCGTGGAGACCTTGCCGAAACCTCTATCGGTAGTGATGATCGGTTCCGCTTTATTGAAGCTTACGGCCAGAACGCTGCTAACGCAGTGATGGCTCTGCCTCTCAAAGAAGGTGCACAAGTTTCAGATGCGCTAGCATTACGTCTGAACCAAGCGGTTATCGGAGAAATCTCTGCAACCGACGCATTGAACGCAATGGCAGCGGATACACTCAAGATCCTGACTGACGCTGGGTATGAAGTCACATCCCTATCTGACCTTTAAACAAAAAAGTCGAGCGCTGGGATTTCCAGCGCTCGACCTCAAACTGTTCAACTAAAAGGTCTTTCAGCTATGAGCAATAGTATAGGTATGAAATCTGGGAACTCCCAGTCCGGAAAACGGAACACCGAAAAGGCCAATCGTCAATGGCTGTGGATTTCAATTGCACCCGCTGTAATTTTCTTAGCGGCGCTTACAATCTTCCCAATCTTCAACCTGATCGGCCTCAGCGTCCATGCTGTGGAGTGGGAAGGCGGTAAAGCCGTTTATGACTATGTTGGAATGCGCAACTTTAAAGATTTGTTTGCTCAGGATCCAGTGTTCTGGGTTGGTGTGAAAAACACAATTGTCTTCGCTGTTTGTGCGGTCACATTTCAAATGCTACTCGGTTTTTCGATGGCGCTCGCAGTTTCTCGGGCGGGCCAAGTTGGCCGAGGCATTTTAACCACAATATTCCTGCTTCCGATCGTATTGCCACCGATTGTGATTGGCGCGATGTGGCGGCTCCTGATGGGGCGCGATTTTGGCGCTCTCAACGGAATAGTTACCAGTTTGGGATTTGCGCCTGTTGATTGGCTCGGGAACCCCTCACTAGCTTTGGCCTCGGTCATATTCGTTGATGTATGGCACTGGACGCCGTTTGTGTTTCTCTTGATCCTTGCTGGCCTTGAGTCGCTAGATCAGGAGGTATTTGAAGCTGCGAAGCTCGATGTCAAAGGCTTCTGGCAAGAGCTGAAGTTCATCACTTTGCCACTGATGATGCCAACCATTATCATTACAATGGTTCTTCGCATCATCCTTTCATTCAAAGTTTTTGACGAAATCTACCTTCTCACGTCCGGAGGTCCGGGAACGGCGACAGAGGTTGTGAACTTCACGATCTACCGCGTCTTTTTTGGTCAAGACCGCGTTGGTGCAGGGTCAGCTATGTCAATCGTTACGTTAGTCGGGCTCGTTCTCTTAATCACCTTTTCACAGGTCATTATGCGACGGTTTCGGAAAGGAGCATCGGTATGAACATCCAAAAACATGGCGGAAAGATCGCGGCCAACTCGTTGGTCTGGGGTTACGCGCTCATCATTTTAGTACCCATCATCTGGGTTGTTTCAAACTCGTTCAAACGTCAGATCGACATCTTGACTGGCAAAACATTCGCACCTTTTACTTGGTCAAACTACGAGAGCTTGCTGTTTTCTCGGCAGTCGGACTTTCTCGGCAATCTTCTCAACAGTGTCATAATTTCATCAATTGCGACGACTGCGGTAATCATGATCGCCACTATGGCGGCATACACGCTGGTTCGTCTAAATCCGCCTAAGTGGGTGAAGTGGATGCTCCTGGGTTGGGCATTGTTTTTTCACATGTTGCCGACGCTAACTTTCGTTGGTTCCTGGTTCATAATGTTCTCTTCGGTTGGACTACACGGCACTTACTTTGCAATGATTTCAACTCTAATCGTGATGAATCTACCGGTGGCACTTTTCTTGATGGTAACATTCACGGAAGCCGTGCCAGTTGAAATAATACAAGCAGCACGAATGGACGGTTGTAACTCCCGGCAGACGTTCTTTCAGGTTGTTTTTCCACTGGTGCGCGGTGGCATGATTGCCGCCGCCGCACTGGTGTTTATTTTCGCATGGAGTGACTTTTCGGTTGCAGTTGTTTTGACCTCAAAGGACACGATGACCGTTCCGGTCGCTATCGCTACTTTCGCGCAAGAGTTCGAGATAAAGTACGGCGAAATGGCCGCTGGCTCGGTACTTTCAATGATACCAGCAATCACTCTCATTCTATTTGGACAAAAATTCGTAGTGCGCGGCCTGCTCGCCGGCGCTGTGAAGTAGGAGCACGACAATGGCACAAGTAAATCTAAATTCAATTTCCAAAGCTTACGGTGCGGCGGTCATAATTCCGGGCCTCGACCTCGAAATTCATGACGGTGAGTTTATTGCTCTAGTTGGACCATCAGGGAGCGGTAAGTCTACTTTGCTGCGCCTTATCGCAGGCCTTGAAGATGTCACTTCTGGTGCGATCAAGGTGGACGGAGATGATATCACAAACAGCGACCCGAGTGATCGCGATATGGCTATGGTCTTTCAATCATACGCGCTTTATCCGCACATGACTGTCGCCGACAACATGGGCTTTGCATTAAAAATGCGGAAAATGGACGCCGGTGAAATTGCAGAGCGCGTTGCATCGGCTGTGAAAATGCTCGACCTGACAGGGATGGAAGATCGCAAACCTTCGCAATTGTCAGGTGGTCAACGCCAACGAGTAGCGATGGGTCGCGCCATCGTAAGGAACCCTAGTTTGTTCTTGTTCGATGAACCCCTTTCAAATCTTGATGCGAAGCTACGAACCAAAACACGGTTAGAAATCCGGGAACTACACGACAGGCTCGGCGCGACATCAGTTTTTGTTACGCATGACCAAGTTGAGGCTATGACGATGGCCGATCGCATTGTTCTATTGGATCACGGCGTCATCAAACAAGTAGGCCCACCTCAAGAGCTTTATTATCATCCCAAGAATAAGTTTGTGGCTAGCTTTATAGGTTCGCCAGAAATGAACTTCTTAAGTGGTAAAATCGCTTTTTCGGGGGACAAGGTGGCTCTTGTAAGTGGAGAGGCGACATGGGATCTGCCTTGCTCCGCCGCCTATTGCAAACAAGTCCAGTCGAAAGTTTCTGAAGGTGATCTAGTTGACATCGGAGTGCGCCCCGAACACTTCGAGTTTACAAAGGACAACGCAAAAGGTTCGTTCGAAATCGTCGTGAAGGCGACAGAATTCACCGGGCAAGACCTGTTCATCGCAGCTGATTTTTCTGGCAAGGTGGTTGCCATGAATGTCGACTCTCTGAAGCTCGGAGAGAACAAAGTTCCAAAGAACGGTTCCACACTATATGTATCACCTGTTGCGGACCAGTGGCACCTATTTGACAGCGAAACAGGTTCTAACCTGAAGCTCGCCTAGGATGATGAAACACTTTTTAGATCGGTTGACTCGTGCCGAGGTTGATAAGTTAACAGGTGACTTTTCTCAGCTTGCAGGTGTGCGGAAACTCCAGTTTTGTGAAGGGCCAGAGCGTGGCATGTCTTTGCTACAAGTTCACAATGCTTCTGGACTGCATGTCGATTTCCTTCCGGATCGTTGTCTAGACATTGGCCAACTTTGGTTCGAAGGCATTCCTTTGGCGTGGTTGGGACCCAACGGATTACCACCAAAAGAGCGGGCATCATGCTTCGATGCTTCGCTTGGGGGACTGTTAACAACGTGTGGCTTTGACCACATTAGGCAACCAGAAGAGTATCGCGGCGTAATATTTCCAATGCACGGTTCAATGGCTTTGGAACCTGCAAGAGTAACGCGATGTGAAACTGTCTTCACAGATAATACAAAGGAAATCCAAATTGAGGGGGCTATAAGTAGTTTTGCCCTGAAACGCGGTGGTCTTAAGCTGCGTCGAAGAATCAAGGTTCCAGTGTTAGAAAGCAGTATTAGTTTATATGATCAAATTGAGAATGTTGGAAACGATCCTACAGAAATACTTGGGATGTACCATTTCAACTTTGGTTTTCCCCTGATTTCAGAAACTACTCAAGTTTCAATGTTGGCCAATGGTGACAGAACTTCTGTATCTCTTCAAAGTGAAATCGGGATTGTTGCTTTGCCCGAAACGGAAATATCAATTCAGATTGCCAATAGGGTTGGAGATAAAGTCGTCAAAGTTTGCCTTCAGTTTCATGGTGCTGATTTCCCGATTTTGCAAACTTTTGGCGTCTTGGGGTCTACTACAAATCTCTTTTGTTTGGAGCCAGCGACACATGACAGAAAATCGCGACGAGACCTCGTGGTATCTGGTGAGATCGAAAGAACGAATGTGAATGGATTGGTCACCAAACATTTGAAAGTTTCGTTCTCCAGTTCAGGAGTCGATTGAATTTGGGCATTCAATAGGGTCCTGTCAGACAAAACTAACTTGAGACGGGGCGGGCGGTTTCGTAGCCTCGCCGTATGACAAAACACTCCCCATTCAGGTACTTTAAAACGAGCCCTGAGATCATCCGCTAGGCTGTGATGCTTTTTACCTGCTGAGACGGCCTGGTTTGTTTCAGGCGCTACACAGGCT
>Ga0115564_10004882_pt1 | contig 10804 bp, 10 predicted proteins | sample COGITO_mtgs_1105_7_FD_88680 | JGI IMG/M metagenome (GOLD analysis project Ga0115564, IMG submission 88680) | Pelagic marine microbial communities from North Sea - COGITO_mtgs_110523 | ecosystem: Environmental > Aquatic > Marine > Epipelagic | place: Germany:Helgoland, sampling site Kabeltonne... | reverse complement strand
TTTTGGAACACTCACCCTGCAAAGTTCCGGAACCTTTATCTATGTGCATGATGGATCTGAAACAACCACAGATAGTTTCGTGTACAAACCAAATGATGGGAATAACGATGGAAATGATGTTACCGTAAACATAACAATTAATCCGATAAATGACTGTCCTGAGTTTGGCCCTGACCTTGGAGGGGAAATCACTGCTTTCGATTGGAATGAAGACAACGATTCAGCAGGAATTTATAATTTAGGCAGCCGACTTGTCGATCCAGACAGTAGCCCACTCACCTATACTGTTACCTGGACAAATTCTTCAGTATATGGAAAAAATCAAATTTCTACTGGAAATTTTGATTTTGTCCCTGTATCAAATGCCTTTGGTTCCTCTGTTGCCACCATAACAGTTGATGATATGGAGGGATGTGTTTTAGAAACAACTTTTACTGTCAATGTATATTCTGTAAATGATTGCCCGACGGTAGACAATCCTATTGCGAACATAAGCGTAAATGAAGATGCGGATGACTATTGGATAGATATTCGAAATACGTTTTCAGACATCGAAAGCAGTACACTGAACTTTTCTGCCATGTCAACAAATAATAGTTTAATTGCTACATCATTAACAGCAACTAGCCTAATCATTGACTTTCTCGATAATCAAAATGGAAGCACAAATGTTGTTCTAACGGTTACCGATGGTGATCCTTCTTGTACTGTTGACGATGTGTTCAGCGTAACTATTGCCAGCGTGAATGATCTACCCTTAACTGTAACCGAAGAAATTAGTGTTGTCTCTGGTGGAACAGTTTCCAACCTCAACGACGGAATTACGACTAGTCTACTAGCAAATGATATTGATGCAGATGGAAACCCAGTCACCGCCAATTTAATTACTCCACCTATAAATGGAACGTTAACACTTCAAACAAATGGAACATTTGTTTACACTCACAATGGATCATCTACATCTACAGATACATTTTATTATGCCGCGAATGATGGATATATCAATGGAAATACTGTTAGCGTAACCATTTACATCAATAATCCCCCTGTGGCTGTTGCTGATACCATTGCAGTACTTGAATCGGGAACAGCAACCAAAACAACAGATGGCCAAAGCTCTCTCCTCTGGAATGATACTGATGCAGATGCTTCAGATGTAGCCTCTTTAACAGCGGTTAAGATTACCGATCCATCACATGGGAGTCTTACCCTTAATTCTGATGGTACCTTTACTTATGTGCACAATGGAGATGATCAATCATCTGATAGTTTTACCTACAGTGCCGATGATGGTAAAATTGTTAGTTCTCCAATTACAGTAAGTATTGCAGTTACTGGAACCAATGATACACCAGTTGCCTATGACGATACAATTATTGTTCCACTTGGAGGAACGGCAACAACACTTGACAATGGATATACTTCTTTTGCAACAAATGATATTGATCCCGATGGGGATACATTGACAGTTTCTATTGTTAGTAGTCCAAGTTATGGTACAATAAGCCTTAACCCTGGAGGTACATTTAGCTATGTTCAAAATGGAACCATTAATGCAGGAGATAGTTTCACCTATAAAGTTAACGATGGTAGTTTAGATAGCAATATTGCCAATGTAAATGTGTATTTAAGTTGTACTCCTTGCACAGAAAGTATTATTGAAGCAGGAGTAAATGGAGTTTCCTTTACCTACACAGATTGTTTATGTAAAACCGTTCGTGTCTATGTTCCTAGAGGAAAAGCATATTCATTTTGTCATTTGGATACCAGTATTAATGTGGTTTCCGGAAGCTATGCGTTAATTTCCTCAAGCGCTTGTAATTAAGGGATGAGTTGACCGTTAATATCATAGCGCCTTAAAGGAGAAACTATTTGTCCCTCACTGTATTCTATTTTTTCTTTTAAAACACCATTGGAGTAGAATTTTGTCCAACTACCAGAACGTTGACCTAATTGATTGAACTGCATGCGTTGTCTTATTTTACCATCTTTAAAATAAAAAACATTCTCCCCTTTGATAACTCCATCATCAAAAAAAAGCACCTCTTTAATTGTTCCAGAAGGATAATATAAGTATTGATTTCCTGACCTTTTTCCTTGACTAAAATTAGATAAGGCAGAACGTATGCCGTCTTTCAAAAAACGCTCTTCTACACCATTTAAAATCCCGTTTAAATATAAACTCTTCACTTTAATTTGACCATTGGGATGATAAAGGATATATTGTCCGTTTCTCTTCCCTGATGCTACCGTAAATTCTTCCAAACGAATCGAAAGGCTATCACGAAAAACTAAGCCAGTATATAAAACGGAATCCTTTTGATAATGGAAAATATTGTTTACACTAACGACTTCAAGTTCATCGATAGCTACCTCATTTTGATGCCAACACCCCATGATTCCAAATAGGAAAAACGATAGATATAGACAACGAAAAAAGCGAGTAGTATAAAACTCTTTTTTAAAAATTAAATTCGCAACCTGCATTTTGGTAAGGTAAAGAAGCTAATTGGAAAGTATAGCGTAATCTAACATTTATACTGTTTCCATCTTCGTCCATGTCCATATGAAGTTCTTCAAGTATCATGCTGGTTTCAGTAATGGAAATTACATTAATTGTTGTATCGGCATCTTCAAACGATTCATCCTCCGCATCCATGACCATAAAAGAAGTAAACGGAAGTGTTGTATCTGTTCGCCATATCCAATCACCATTATCCGTAGAAACAATATTGTCCAAGGCATCAAAGTAAGTGAAGAGATAAGTACCATATCCACTGATTAACAAAGTAGTGGTTACAGCTTGTTGGCAATCCTCGCTAAACGAATTGGTTTCAAAATCATAGCAACGGTCATAGTACTCTTCTTCAAAAATAAAGCAAATATCTTGGTTCGTTTCATTTACTGTGCTAGCCCCTTCTAGGGAGGCTGTTATTTCAATTAATCTCCATTCATTTTGAATTTTTATGTGGTTGGAGTCTTCAGCCGCATCGGGGGCCAATTTTTCTTCTTTGTCCCCTTCTAATGAAATTGTTATCCCAGTTGTACAGAAATCTTCTGTTGACTGACCCAATTCGATTCGGAAACTAACCTCCTCGTTGGTCAAGTTAATTTCATCTATGGTTGCTACCGAACCTATTGTTGGGAAAGATGTTCCAGATAAATAATCAGCATCCATCAATACAATTTTATTTAAACTTGGTTCATTGTTGGTCACAATAAATTCAAGGTCATATTTTCCACGGTAGATTTTAGAAATTATATCGTCTGGTGACTCTGCTGTACTTACTGTAAGAATGTAGGATCTATCTTCAAAAAATTCTATTGCATCTATTGAACAATCATTTTGAACACTACCATTTTTATCGGCAAAATCGATGTTTGATTTTCGGATTTTCCATTTACCTACCAAATTAACATTCGTTATTTCTTGTTGTTCTTCAAGTGAAAGATGAGGATCAATACCTCCAGAAGATCCACAACCAACAATTAATAAAATGAAAAATGAGAATATAGTTTGCTTGAATGTTTTCATAAATGATATAGTATCAAACAAAAATACAAACAATTAGATAAAACTGAAAGGAGGCGTGATTAAATTAACTTAAACATCACATATAGAAATGGCGCGTCGAAGCGACTCAATGGGATCTTTTGCAGTTGGAATAAATTCTTGCGCCACATAACCTTTGAATCCAGTAGCTACAATGGCTTGCATAATGGCGGGATAAAACAACTCTTGGGTTTCGTCTATTTCATTTCGGCCAGGTACACCAGCCGTGTGGTAATGACCGAAATATTGATGATGATCCTGTATTGTTCTGATTATGTCGCCTTCAGAAATCTGCATATGATAGATATCATATAATAATTTAAAATTAGGTGAATCCAATCGTTTACATAGTTCTATACCCCAAGGTGTATTGTCACACATATAGTCTGGGTGATTAATTTTCGAGTTAAAGAGTTCCATTTGTATGACCACTCCCCTTTTCTCAGCTCTTCCAAGAATTTTCTTCAAGCCTTCAACCGAATTTTTTATACCGGTTTCATCATCCATTCCATTTCTATTTCCCGAAAAACAAATCAAATTTGTGTATCCAGCCTCAGCAACTAAATCAATGTGCTCAAGGTAATTATCAACCAATCGATTGTGATAATTTTTGTGATTAAATCCTTTGGTAAGACTAATTTCTGCTCCATTGCACATGGTGGAAATTAGGTTATTCTTCTTTAAAGTTGACCACCCTTTTGGACCAATTAAATCGATTCCAACCAAGCCCAATTCATTGGCTACCTGGCACAGTTCTTCTAAATTTAAATCGGGATAACACCATTCGCATACCGAATGATTTATGTTTCCTTTCAATTCATTTGAAGAAATTACTTTTTCGGAGCTATTAGTCTGCAAGGACAAAGGCAAAAATGCAGCTGCCGATGCTCCTGCGGCTGTTTTCTGAATGGCTTCTCTTCGATTCATATGGATATTATTTAGAGCTTAATTATCGTACATTGGAACGTAAAACAATGGAATGTAAAAGTTTTTGAGAGATCTTTTTTAGATAGACACCCAATTTTTCTTTTCGGCCAAAATAAGTCTCCCAAGCTTTTCTATCCAAAGCCTTAATGGCTTTTTGGCAAAAGACATCCACTGCTAGTCCGTTTTTTGTTGCAGGATCATCGTGTCCTAAGCTCGATCCATCTCCCGTTAAGGCGTTAATCGTTACATTGGTTTGAACAAAACCAGGACATAGAAGACTCACTGAAATATTGTCTTTTTGATGCTCCATGCGCAAAACATCAAAGAATCCATGCAAGGCGTGCTTTGCACCGGCATAGCCCGATCGAAAGGGAGATCCATATTTCCCCATCACACTGGTTACCACCGCAAAATGTCCTTGCTGGCGTTCGATAAAATGGGGTAACAATGCCTTGCTTAGGGCTACTGTCCCCAGGTAGTTTATATCTACTAGCTGTTTATAAACGTCAAAATTGGTATCCATAATCAATGATCTTTGACTAACCCCTCCATTATTGATCAGTAAATCGATTGTTCCAAAACACTGCTTGGCTTCTTCAACTTTATTTGGTAAATCTGAGAAATCCGTTAAATCCAAGGGAACAATCTCAATCTTATTTGAATTAAGGCAGCTATTCCTTACCCGCTCTAATTCTGTTTTTCTTCTAGCCGATAAAATTAATTTACTTCCCCTTTTTGCATACTGTTTTGCGAGCTCCTCTCCAATTCCTGAAGAAGCACCCGTAATCCAAATCACTTCATCTCTCATATATCCTTATGCCTATAATTGCCACCCTTTTCGGTAGTCACGGCCAACAAATTGATTGGCCTCTTCTAAATTTGTTATTTGCATTTGGTTTCCATCCCAAAGTAATTTTTTACGTCCAAAATAGTCAAATCCACGATCAGATTTTTTCCGTAACAAGTAAGATCGCAGGGCAATATTCCCCATCAACACTGTTTCTGTCAAGGGACCAGAATAATCAAAGGAGGAAGTCAAAGCCTTGTGCTCTGGACTGTTGAACCCGGCTTTAATTGCATCAATCCATTTGCGCTGATGTCCGTGTTCGGATTCTGTTTCCGGGGGTTGATTATAGGTTACCACCTCTTCTCCTTTTTTATACAGACGTGGATCATATCCATAAACTCCTGTTGTGATGATCCCTTTATCTCCAATCATGATGACTCCATTGGCATTTCCCGGACTTCCCAAGAAATCGTCTGCTGGAATTAGATCAGGATGAGCAGGTCGAATTCCTCCATCGGACCATTCCATCGTTATTGGACTTGCGTTCTTCGCTGTAGCGTCAAATTTTATTGACACAAATGATGACGGTGGACAACCTTCGGGCAAATGCTCTGGAGTCCATAAGTTTTTATACACACTGCCTAAGCTACATTCAACTGCAGTTGGGTAATTTAATCCTAAAGCTCTAAAGGGAATGTCTATAATGTGGCATCCCATATCCCCCAATGCACCTGTTCCATATTCCCACCATCCACGCCAGTTAAAGGGGTGCATGGAAGAACTATAAGGGGTTGATTTTGCTGGTCCTAACCATAGATCCCAATTGAGATCTTTTGGAATGTTTTCTGGATCTGGCTTTGGCATCGGAATTCCTTGCGGCCAAATTGGTCGGTCTGTCCACACCTTTACAGTGTGCACATTGCCAATTTCACCTGCATCGATCCATTCCTGAACTTGGAGTTGACAGGGATTTGAAGCTCCTTGATTCCCCATTTGGGTAACTATTTTTCTGTCTCTTGCTGTTTCGGTTAGCATTCGAGCTTCTTTGATGTTATGCGTCAAGGGTTTTTGTACATAGACATGAATATCCCGTTCCATCGCTGCCATGGCAATATTAGCATGGGTGTGATCTGGTGTAGAGATGGTGACAGCATCCAATCCTTTTTCATTGGCCATTAACTCACGAAAATCTGTGTAAAAATTAGCCTTAGGAAATGCTTTGCGTATTTTGGTTACTCCGTGTTTTCCATAAGGGTCGATATCGCAAAGAGCGATTACACGTTCTCTTCCACCTACGGAAGCATTGACAATGTCACTAGAGCCCTTTCCTCCCGAGCCAATTGCTGCTATTAATAACTGATCACTCGGAGCTGTATATCCAATACCTCCCAATACATGTCGAGGGACAATCATGAGAGTAGAAGCAGCTAGACTTTTCTTAATAAAATCGCGCCGTGAATTCGGTACAACTGTTTTTTTGTTTTTCATAGGGAGTAGGTTTATTCTTTAAAGCTAAGAAAAAAATAAAAACTAAGGAGCGACAAAGCTTCCCTTCCATTGATTTTCTTGCAATTTAAATACTGCACGTTGATGATTTGGTCGCATTAGCCTTAAAAAATCAATCTTTTCTGCTTTAAAAATTAATTTAATAAAATGATTTTTATTCAAATAGTTGATGTCATCCATTGACTTAATGGGCTGTCCTGGGGCATGGCTGGTCGTGTAGTCCTTTTGCGCATTCTCATGCTGTTGGGAAAAAGCGACTTCATCTTTGCTTCGTTCAATGCATTTTGCCCTTACGCGAACTTGTGTTAATTTCCGTGAATCATAAAACAACAATTCAGCAAAGGGAAAAGCGCTTAAGGATGCCATCTTTGGAGTCCGTGCATCAGTATAAATGGTAAATAAAAATTCATTAGGATCAAACTTGCGTAGGACCACCGTTCGTACTTCTGGAAACCCTTCTTTATTAACAGTGGCCAGATAGAAATTGCGATAGGGATGCTTTTTGTTGGTTTTTGTTTTACTCCATTCCGTAGAACAATCGGCTAAAATGTTATCGAGCATTCTGATTGTTTTTCATCCATTCGGAAACACGATCAACGGCATTTTTTTCGATGTCCTTCCAAAATAAATTGATGTCTGCAAAATGATAATTCTTGACAAATGAAAGGAAAAAACGTTTGGGAATTTTTGGAACACTGGACCAAAGCAAACCGTCTACAACTTGGAGTTTTAAAGCCTTGGGATAAATAACCCCATCACCATTCAATACTCCCAAATGTTGATCAAAATCTGTACTTTTTGAAGCATCCCATGTAATTGGATTTGTTGTTGTTGCTCCCTTAAACCACTTTTCGTAGGTTGGAGGATAATTGTTCATTTTGTAGGTGTTCCAACTAACATATCCTCCTGTTGCTAGAGGATCTTCCATTTTTTTTAAAGACGTAAAATCCTCTGCTTGGATTTTGACTCCGGGAATATAAGCAGCGACCAATTGCTGCTGCAATGGTTTCCCATCAAAAAACTCTTTGAGTAGCATGGCACACATTATACTTCCCTGACTGTGAGAAGCAATCATAATGGGTCGTCCTTGATTGTGATTTGTTAAATAATACTGGAAAGCCTTACGCACATCCGCATAGGCAATGGTTCGCGAAAGTTCCTCCTGCTTATTGTAGGGTGGAACATATATTTTATAATGCGATTGACGGTAAAAGGGAACATATAAATTCCCCGCCTTAGCAAAAGCTGAAGCTTGAAACTTAACCGATTGTGCAAGAACTTTTTCTCTGATTTCTTCCCGAGAAATATCTGCATTCCAAGACGGATCTTTCTTTTCGGTTAACAAGGTTGGATAAACAAAAAAGACGTCGGTCTCCTTTTCCACAAAATCGCCCGTAATTTCTTTGAGTCCCGCAGGATAATTCCCAGGTAAAACAGCCCAGTAGCTTTCATCTTCATAATTTGGGGCTTTTGGGGTAATGGTATTTTCGAAGGAGACTGTCTTGTAAACAGGTTTACAAGAACTAAAAAGCAGTAGTGCTAAGGCAAATAAAATAGTTCTGTTCAATTTTTTTTCTTTCTTAAATATACAGTAAAATGATAAATTAGCGTTAAAATAAAAGAATAACGACAAAAATGAGTGGTAAACACAAAATGTTTACCTTTAAAATCTAAAACAATAGCGCCATGAGAAAGTTGAATCTATTATTCCCCGTCCTACTTATTTTTTGCAGCATTGGTTGTGAATCTTTTGGAAAAAAAGAAACCCATAAAGAGATTAGCATTGAAAAAAAGAAAATCAATGATACCTTGGTAAAAGCCACCGTGACAACAACATTCAAAACAGGGAATGAAGTTTCTGAAGAAGTTCAAATCATTCAAGGAACACCCGGAGAAGTCAATACTCAACTTGAGTTATACAAGACAAAGATACTTCATGAAAACGACAATAAAAGCAGTGATAATGACCATAAAAAAGAGGTAAAAGAAGTAAAAAAATTAAAATTTGCGCTTAATCCAAAAAGTGGAAGCAATACCAGTGGAACAGTTCTGTTTACTGAAGAAGATGGAAAAGTATCATTGGAAGCACATATCAATGGACTTAGCCCTGGTATACATGCCATTCACGTTCATGAAAAGGCAGATTGTTCCTCCGATGATGGGAAGTCTGCTGGAGGTCACTGGAACCCAACTTTTGAGCTCCATGGAGCTTGGGGAAATGAAAATGGATTCCACCGTGGGGATATTGGTAATTTTACTGCAGATGAAACAGGGCATGGAATGATTACATTTTCCACTGATTTATGGTGTTTGGGTTGTGATGATGATACCAAAAATCTTCTCGGAAAGGCCATTATTGTTCACCAAGGAGAAGACGATTTAACTTCTCAACCTTCTGGTGCTGCAGGTGCCCGGGTGAGTTGTTCAGGAATCATACAATAGTTTGCCTACTCATCTCATAGACTTTCAATACAAATGTCTTCTCAAAAAAACGAAGCCGATTTTGTTGCCCTTTTGAATGAAAATCAAAACTTGGTACACAAAATTTGTCGTATGTATACTGACAGTAAGGCTGCACATGACGATCTCTTCCAAGAGATCTCCATTCAGCTTTGGCGTTCTTACGACCGTTTTGAAGGAAAATCCAAGTTCTCAACTTGGATGTATCGTGTTGGATTGAATACAGCCATAACCCTTTATCGCAAAGAGAAGAAAAGAATCGATAATGGTGTTTTACATGAAAATACACCACAACTGATTGTTCAAGAATACGACACCGAAATTGACGAACAATTGGACTGGCTTTACAAGAAAATAAACAGCTTTTCTGAAATAGATAAGGCTTTAACACTCTTGTACTTAGAAGATAAAAAATACGATGAAATTTCCGAAACATTGGGGATCTCGTCGATCAATGCAAGGGTAAAAATGAACCGCATTAAAAAAAGATTGAAAGAAATGATAAATGATAGAAAAGATGGATGAATTTAAATCATTAAAAGAAAAATGGGCGAATCAAAAATTCGACAAGCAATATACTGTTGAGGAATTAAATGGTTTTTTGCAGAAAAAATCGAAAACCTCAATCAAATGGATTTTTTATTTGAGTGTTGCAGAGTTTTTCCTTTACATAAGTTTTCCATTCATTATACCAAACTATTATGAATCATTTGATTATTATAAAAGCTTAAACCTCTTTGAATTTTCAATTGCGACTTCAATCATTGGCTATATTATCTTGGTCTATTATATGCTGCGCTTCTTTAAGAATTATAAACGAATTTCCGTAACAGATTCAGTTAAAGGGCATTTGAGTACAATTTTAAATACCCGAAGAGCGGTGAATCAATACATATATTTCAATTTGGGAATATTACTGATATTTCTGATTGTCGTAATGTTTTCTGCGTTTAAGCTTGATGAGAATCTCATTGCACTTCAACAAGAAAATAACTCTGTAATAATGATTGTTTTCATTATTGGTCTCCTTGTTTCTTTGATTATTGGCGTCTTCGGTCTGCTCTACTACTTTGTGTATGGCCGTTTTTTAAACCCTTTAAAAAAGAATGAAAAGGAATTGATGAACATTGACAACTAACTACCACTGGCGAGCCTTATTTAAGCGCTCTTGCTCTTCAATTTCTTCTGGAGACATTACCTTTAAAAAAGAGGTGTGCTGCTCTATCGCATATTCTAGCTGCTCTATAATTTCATCCATAGAAGCATTTTCATAATCAATTTTTAAAGGTTCTTTAATGACCATCGATTGAAGAATTCCTTTCTTTTTGATCATAAGCCCTTTTTTATCGAAGGACCTTCGAAAACCATCGATCACAATCGGAACAACTATGGGTTTGTGTTTTTTAATGATATGCGCCGTGCCTTTTCGCAAGGGCTTGAAGGGAGTCGTGGTTCCCTGTGGAAAGGTTATGACCCAACCGTCATTTAAGGCAACTCCAATATTTGATATATCGCTCATTTTTACCTGACGCTGAATGTTCTGTCCGGCCTCACGCCATGTTCGTTCAATG
>Ga0115564_10004881_pt1 | contig 10805 bp, 9 predicted proteins | sample COGITO_mtgs_1105_7_FD_88680 | JGI IMG/M metagenome (GOLD analysis project Ga0115564, IMG submission 88680) | Pelagic marine microbial communities from North Sea - COGITO_mtgs_110523 | ecosystem: Environmental > Aquatic > Marine > Epipelagic | place: Germany:Helgoland, sampling site Kabeltonne... | reverse complement strand
TGCAGCTGATCTTGCGTCAACCGATGCAGGTGGCCGGTGTTGAAGGCGAATTTGACGTGGTTGCCACAGTCAAAGGCGGCGGTTTGACAGGCCAAGCGGGCGCCGTAAAGCACGGCATCTCGAAAGCCTTGCAGCTCTATGAACCCAGCCTGCGCGGCGCCCTGAAAGCCGCCGGCTTCCTGACGCGCGACAGCCGGGTTGTGGAACGTAAGAAATTCGGTAAGCGCAAAGCCCGTCGGAGCTTCCAGTTCTCGAAACGCTAAGTTCGAACCTTCGAATTTATCATACAAACAAAGGGTTGCGTTTTCCGCAGCCCTTTTTTTATGCATATCAGAATTGTAGCAAAGGCAGTCTGTGTTGACGTTATGGTTTAGTGATTTTAGCATATCTGTAGTATTTTAGGTTGCTATTGGAGTGCGCAATTTGGGCGTCGTATATGTTCTCGTAAATTCAGCGTTCGAAAACTATGTGAAGATTGGTAGGACAACTAATTTAGAGCGACGCTTACGTTCGCTTGATAATACAAGCGTGCCGTTGCCGTTCCGTTGTGTGTTTGCAGTTGAAGTTGATGATGAAAACGAAGTGGAGCGTTTGTTGCATCAAGCGTTTGCGGACAACCGAACAAACACCACACGAGAATTTTTTCAGTTAGAGGATTGGCATGTCATAAGGTTTGGCAGAGAGACAGGGATTCGAACCCTGGGTACCCTTGCAGGTACAACGGATTTCGAATCCGTCCCGTTCGACCACTCCGGCACCTCTCCAAACCATACAGTTCGGCCTGTCTGGCTGCCAGATAATCAAGAATTCGCCGATTGTCCACCGGGTCGCTGTGGCAAATTTGCGATGCGGCTCAACCGCCCGCGCCTATCCAAGCGGCGGCCTTTTCAGCGATCATCAAAGTGGGGGCATTTGTGTTGCCGCTGGTGATGGTTGGCATGACGCTCGCATCCACCACGCGCAGGCCTTGCACGCCTTTCACACGCAGATGCGGATCTAAAACCGCTGAGGGGTCGTCCATTCGGCCCATTTTTACGGTACCGACCGGGTGAAATATTGTATTGGCGATATCGCCTGCGAGCCGTGCCAAATCTTCATCGCTTTGGTGCTGCACCCCCGGTTTAAATTCTTCTGGTGCATAGCTCTGCATGGCCGGTTGCGCCATAATGCGCCGCGCTTGACGCAGGCTGTCGGCCGCAACTTGTCGATCTTCAGCGGTGCTGAGGTAGTTTGGCATAATTTTAGGGGGATCTTGGAAATTGGCAGAGCTGATCTGCACCTTGCCGCGGCTGGTTGGGTTGAGATTACAGACACTGACGGTGATGGCGGGAAAATCATGGAGATCTTCGCCAAAGGCCTCTAAACTCAAGGGCTGCACATGGTATTCGAGGTTGGCATAGGGTCGGGCGGGATCTGAGCGGGTGAAGGCGCCCAATTGACTGGGGGACATGCTCATCGGGCCTGAGCGGTTCAGCAGGTATTCCGCACCGATTTTGAGCCTCCCAAATAGGCTATTGGCCAGAGTGTTGAGTGTCTGAGTGCCATTGACTTTGAACACCGCGCGGATTTGTAGGTGGTCTTGCAGATTTTCCCCCACCGGCGCATCGCGGATCACCTCAACCCCATGGGATCGCAGTACATCTGCAGGACCAATTCCGGAGAGCTGTAGGATTTGCGGCGAATTGATTGCGCCGGCAGATAAGATCACCTCGCGCTTGGCTGTGACACGGACAGGGTGCCCCGCGCGCATCACGCTCAGGCCCGTACACCGCAGCTGGCCATCGTCTCCGCTCTGCCAGGTGAGTTTCTCTGCCTGTGCTTCGGTCCAGATCGTCAAATTGGGTCGTGACCGGGCCGGGCGCAAAAATGCCTTGGAGCTGCTCCAACGCCAACCAGAGCGTTGATTGACATCAAAATATCCGACACCGGCATTGTCACCGGCGTTGAAATCGCCGATTTTTTCAATCCCGGCCTGCTCGGCGGCATCGGCAAAACCGTCTAGCACATCCCAGCGCAGACGTTGTTTTTCCACACGCCATTCGCCACCAGAGCCGTGCATATCTGAAAACCGGCTGTTGTCGCCGGTTATCGGATCGGCGCCTTGATCTAGTCGGTAGTGATTCTCATGGGCTTTGAAATCTGCAAGTGCGCTGTGCCAAGACCAGCTGTCATCGCCCGTTAATGCAGCCCAAGCGTCATAGTCTCGCGCTTGGCCGCGCATATAGATCATGCCGTTGATCGAGGAGCATCCGCCCAATACCCGGCCGCGCGGATAGCGCTGTGTGCGATTGTTGAGCCCCGCGTCTGGTTCTGTGTGATACATCCAATCGGTGCGCGGATTGCCAATGCAATACAGATACCCCACCGGGATGTGAATCCACGGATAGCTGTCTGCCTTGCCCGCTTCGAGCAGCAAGACACGTCGGGTCGGCTCCGCGCTCAGGCGGTTGGCCAGCAAACAGCCGGCCGTGCCGCCGCCAATGATGACGTAGTCGAAGGTGGCGGATGGGTCTGACATGATTATTGATCCCCGTTGGCTGGCAGGAGCGCGGAAGCTGCACCCCTGCGGTCACCTTCAAGCAATGTCTCGCAGATTGCAATTGATCGCGCCTGTTGAAGCGCGGCCCGTGGTGATCGCCCGAGCGGCGATGCGACCCCAAGTTTGCAGCCGATCTGCCACGCGCCCCATTGCAGTCATGGCGAAGCTGGTTTTAAGTCTAGCTTGGATTCTATGCCAAGCGCGCGTGTTTGGCACCGTGCCGCGGCGCGATCCATGAAGGTGGCGTAATGACCGGGACGGCTTTGACATGAGTGAAATATGGGCTGGAATGGCGGAGGCATTTCTGCTAATATGGTCCCGCGACGCAGATCTTATCGAGATCACTGTGAGATCTTTACAAGTGAGTTTGAGCGCTTTGGTGATCGCCTCTGCCGTGGCTCTGCCTTTGGGGACATGGTTGGCCATTCGCCGGTTCCGCCACCGCCGCTTTGTTATCGCAACTTTGAATGCTCTGATGGGCTTGCCGCCTGTGGTGGTGGGCTTGATCGTATATCTGCTTTTGTCGCGCTCAGGCCCGTTTGGCGTCCTGGGGCTGCTGTTTACACCTGCCGCCATGATCATTGCCCAGGTGATTATTATCACGCCTCTGATTGCTTCAATCACGCATCAAGCCATGCGCGAGCTGTGGTCAGATTATCATGACCTGCTGATTTCCCTCAACACCACCCACGGCCAGAGAATTGCCACGCTGATTTGGGATGGGCGGCGCACCTTGATGACCGCAGCCTTAGCTGGATTTGGCCGCGCCATCGGAGAAGTGGGCGCCATCATGATTGTGGGCGGCAATATAGATCACGTCACGCGGGTCTTAACCACGGCCATATCATTGGAAACCGGCAAGGGAGATTTCGCACTGGCCCTTGGGCTGGGGTTCGTGCTCATCGCTCTGAGCTTAATGGTTAATCTGGCGATCCACAGCCTGTCGCGCACAGAAAGGGAAGGCAGATGGTGAGCCAAGACCTATATGCCCAATTGCGCGGTGTAGTGGTGAGACGTCGCGGGAAAGCTGTTTTGGGCCCGATTGATCTTGATCTATCGGGCGGCGGCTTCACGGTTGTTTTGGGGCCAAATGGTGCGGGAAAAACCACGTTCCTTAGGGTTTTGCATGGGGTTGAACGGATCACCAGCGGTTCGGTCACCTGGTCGGAACCGGCCAAAACAGCGCAGCAAGGCCAAGCCTATGTCTTTCAAATCCCGATTATGCTGCGGCGCTCTGTGCGGGCCAATTTGGCCTATCCGCTGCAATTGCTGGGCCTTCCGAAGACCGAGATTGCGGCGCGCGTGGCGCATTGGGCGGCGCGGATTGGTCTGAGTGCTGCTCTGGATTTTCCAGCGCCGCGTTTGTCAGGAGGCGAGCAACAAAAACTCGCCCTTGCGCGCGCCCTGATCCGCCGGCCTGATACATTATTCCTGGATGAACCCTGCGCCAATCTGGACGGGCGATCGACCCGCGAGATCGAAGAGATCTTGCGCGAGGCCACCCAAGCTGGTGCGCGGATCATCATGACCACCCACGACCTCGGCCAAGCGCGCCGCCTTGCGGATCGGGTTTTGTTTCTCAATAACGGGCAGCTGGAAGAGCAGGGGGCGGCTGACAGTTTCTTCACGGCGCCCAAGTCACCTGGCGCTACCGGCTTTTTGAATGGGGATATCATAGAATGATCCGTAGCCTATTGATCGCACTCAGCCTGACAGGGGCTGCCGTTCAGGCCGAAACGCTTCGGCTTGCTGCGACAACAAGTTTCAACAACTCCGGTCTGTCGGACGTGCTGTTGCCAGCCATCGCGCGGGATATTGGGCTGGATGTACAGCTCTTGGTGGTGGGAACTGGGCAGGCCATTCGGTTGGGCCAGTCTGGCGATGTGGATGCGGTTTTAGTACATTCCAAAGCCGCCGAGCTGGCCTTTGTCGCTGACGGCTACGGCAGTCACCGGCGTGAGGTTATGTATAATGATTTTGTTCTGATTGGCCCATCTGACGATCCTGCGCAGGTAAGCGCGGCCAAATCGGTCACCGAGGCCCTAAAGAGAATTGCCCAGGTTCAACCGACCTTCGTCAGCCGCGGCGATGACAGCGGCACGCACCGAAAGGAGCTTGCGCTTTGGGATGCGGCAGATCGTGATCCGGCAGATTTCACCCAATGGTACCGGGAGGTCGGCGCGGGGATGGGGGGCAGTTTAAACAGTGCATCAGCCATGAACGCATATATTCTGGCAGATCGGGCCAGTTGGCTGAATTTTGGCAACACAGGCAATCTTTCTTTGCTCTTTGCCGGGGATCCTAAGTTATTCAACCAATATGCTTACCTGCCGGTCAACCCGAAACGCCATGCGCATGTGAAAGCCAAAGCCGCGCGGGATTTGGAAGGCTGGTTGGTCTCATCGCGCGCCAAACAGATCATCAACGGCTATGAAATTGGCGGTGAAGCCTTGTTTGTATTCAATGCCCGCCCTTAGGCCCTTGTGATGCTGACTTACAGCGCAGTGTTTTTCTCGGCTTTGATGGCTGCGAGCATTTTGCCGATGCAATCAGAGGCTGTCTTGGTGGGGTTTTTGCTTGCCGGACAAAAACCTATTGCCAATCTGGTGATTATCGCCACATTGGGCAATGTTTTGGGGGCCTTGGTAAATTGGGGTTTGGGACGGGCACTTCGGCGCTTTGAAAGACGGTCATGGTTCCCCGTTTCAAAACAACAAATTCAGCATGCGCAGAGCTGCTACCTGCGCTATGGGCGGTGGTCTTTGCTGGGAAGTTGGCTGCCGATTGTGGGTGATCCGATCACTGTGGTTGCTGGTGCGTTTCGCGAGCGGTTTTGGCCGTTTGTGGTGCTGGTGACACTGGCCAAGGGTGGGCGATACATCGTTTTGACGGCGATGACTGTTCCTTGGCTTTGAGGCGATAGAGGGTAGGTGGTGATGGCAATTTTGGAAACACGGGCTTTTGGCCTGATCGCGGCCATAGCCACGGTTACGATTTGGGCGGGCTTTATGCTCATCACGCGCTTTGCTGTGAAAAGTGATTTTACGGTAGAAGAGCTCTTAGTGTTGCGGCTTTTGCCGGGCGCTATTGTCATGATACCTTGGATGTGGGAATTGGGCGTCATGCCGCCAAAGATGGCCTGGCCGCGTGCGGCAATGCTGATGGTCGGCGCCAGTGCTGTTTTCCCCTATGTGGTCTCGAAGGGCCTTGCTTTCGCGCCGGCCTCAGACGGCGGGGCATTGGCGCCTGGGATGTTGCCGTTTTGGGCAGCCTTGGCGGCTTTTGCCTTGGCTGGCGAGGTGCCCGGACCGCGCCGCCGGATAGGGTTGGCGATGATCTTGCTGGGCGCGCTGCTGGTCAGCCTTTGGCCCATTCTGCAAGGCGGCAGTGATGGCGCTTGGCGCGGTCATTTGATGTTTCTGAGCGGGTCCGGTCTTTGGGCGATATATTCTGTCGTGTTTCGCCAAAGTGGTCTCAGCCCTGTGCATGGTTTGGTGATCGGGCTGTTTTGGGGGACTTTGGCGGCCATTCCGGTGCTTTTGTTGAGCGGCAATGTGAGCTTTGCCCGCGTTGCCTGGACGGATCTTTGGATCATGGTGGTTATTCAGAGTTTTATTATTGGAATATTGGCGATGGTTTTATTTAGCTATGCGGTGAAATTGCTGGGCGCTGCGCAATCCTCGGCCTTTGGGGCATTGACCCCTTTGTTGGCACTCATGGGCGGTGTGGTATTTTTGGACGAAACCGTCACAGCTTTAAAAGTTTTTGGTGTGATACTTGTGGCGGTTGGGGTGTTTCTTGCCTCGGGTATTTTGCGAAAAAATCGCCCGCGGCGCGCTTAAATGAGCGAGCTATGACTGGCTATCCAGATAGGTTTGATAATCCTGCGGTGTATCAATATCATAAGATCCACCTCCGCGGGCGCTGCTAAATTCATGTAAAGCTGATTTGAACTTGGCAATCACCGGTTTGGCACCATCATCTCCCGAGATGTGAGAAAAAGCGGAAAACGTGTCGCGGTGAAACAATGTCGGATGCGCGGGCTTTCCGCCCGGGCTCAGTGAGCGCCAGATCAAGCAGTCCGAATGCAGCCGTCGCTCTTCAAAGAGTTCAATGAAATCTGACGGCGCAATCTGCGGCAAATCGGCCAGCACAACGCAGAGATGCGAGACCGTATCGGGCAAATCTGCCACCGCCGCGCGCAGGGTGCCGGACAGCCCCTCAGCGCTGTCGGGATAGCTGACCCTACGCAAAGGCAAATCTTCCAGCGTTTGCCACCTTGGGTGTGGCTCTGGGGGCAGGGCCACCACTGTCGGCACACAGACCTCTAGCACACGCTCAGCCAGATGGCGTAAAAGTGAGCGCCCGTGAATGGGCAACATCAGCTTATCATCTGGCGACATACGCCGCGAGGCACCGGCAGCACAGATCAAGATCTTTGGCTTAAAATTGGCGGCATCTACGGTTATAACAAAGGCTCCAAAAGACGTTTTGCCGGGCGCAATTGACCGAGGATTTCAATTTCAGCCTGTAAGTCATCCGTCACCGCAGCGCGTGGCACTAAGGCAAAGGCGATGGATTTCTCGGCATGATGTGAATAGCCGCCTGAGGTGCAAAATCCCTGAACCGTGCCATTGATAAACACCGGCTCATAGGCCACGACATCAGCATCTAGCGCATCCACTTCGAAGATGACCAACTGACGCTCTGGCGGGGTGAGACGTTCGGCTTCCGCGGCGCTGCGTCCGATGAAATCAACAGGTTTGCGGAAGCTGATGAAACGATCAAGACCGGTTTCGGCTGCGGTATAGTCGGGCGAAAACTCTGACAGCCAAGAGCCGAAAAACCGATCCAAACGCAAAGACATCATCGCGCGCATTCCGAAAGGGGTCATGCCATGGGGTTTTCCGGCCTCCCAGAGCCTGTCCCACAGCGTTCGTTGCGCCATTGGGTCACAATATAGCTCAAAGCCATGATCACCCGTATAGCTGACCTGTTGCACAAGACAGGCTGTCGAGCCGACCATGAGCTCTATGACATCGAGGAATTTGATCTCAGCCACATTGACCGTGGTGCAGCTCTGGAGCACCTCCGCCACTTTAGGTCCGGCGATTTGAAAGCCTGTGCGCTGATCGGAAATATTTTGCAGCGTGACGCCGGGCGCCATATTTTCTTCGAACCAGCGTTGGTGATAGGCTTGGCTGCCGTAGCTGGCGGTGAGTTGGAACAGGCCTTCGCGGATACAAGAGACGGTGAAATCGCCGATGAGCTTGCCTTTTGGCGAAAGCATGGGCGTGAGTGACAGACGGCCAGCCTGCGGAATGCGCCCCGCCATGATCCGGTCGAGCCAGGCGCGGGCTCCGGTGCCACTGACCAAGAATTTTGAGAAATTATGCACCTCATTGATGCCAACGCCGCTGCGAACGGCCTTGACCTCGCGCCTCACCGCATCCCAGGCGTTGGAGCGTCGGAAAGAGGGGGTTTCAAAATCTGGCTCCCCAGTTTGGGCGAAATAATTTGGCACTTCGAGTCCAAATTGCGCGCCCCAGACCGCGCCCATGGAGCTGAAATGGTCGTACATAGGGGTACGGCGCAAGCCGCGGGCGGCGGGCAGCTCTTCATTGGGATAGCTGACCGAGAAGCGCCGCTGATAATTCTCAATGACCTTGGGCACCGTGTATCCCGGCGTGATCCATGCGCCAAAGCGGGCGCAATCCATCGCGAAGACATCGCGCTCCGGCTCGCCCTCTACCATCCATTGCGCAAGGGTCAGCCCAACGCCGCCGCCCTGGCTGAAGCCGGCCATGACAGCGCAGGCGGACCAATAGTTGCGCATACCGGGCACCGGCCCCACGAGGGGATTGCCATCGGGCGCAAAGGTGAAAGGGCCGTGGATCACAGATTTAACACCGGCCGATTCAAGTGCCGGGAAACGCTTATACGCAAAGGCGATGCTGTCTTCGATCTTGTCAAAGTCATCGGCCAAAAGCTCATGGCCGAAGTCCCAGGGCGTGCCATTGACGGCCCACGGACGGCAGGGCTGTTCATAAAATCCGATGCAAAGGCCGCGGCCTTCTTGGCGCAGGTAGCTCTCGCCCGCGGGATCCATCACATGGGGATGCTCGCCGCCTGCGTCAATCATAGCGGCAATCTGAGCCACATCTTCGGTCACGATATATTGATGCTCCATTGGGAGAAGTGGGAAATAAACGCCCGCCATGGCCCCCACTTCGCGCGCCCAAAGGCCGGCGGCATTGACAATATGCTCTGCGTGAACGCTACCTTTATCTGTCACAAGGTCCCAAGTGCCATCGGCCCGTTGTGTGGTGGACAGCACTTTGCAATGGGTCTCAATATGCGCCCCGCCCATCCGAGCGGCCTTGGCATAGGCATGGGTTGTGCCGGACGGATCGAGATGCCCGTCAAGCGGGTCATAAAGCCCACCGATGATCCCGTCGGTATTGGTCACCGGAGCGATTTTGGCAATCTCATCAGGGCCGATGATTTCAGTCTCCAGGCCCATATAGCGGTGTTTGGCGCGCTCAGCGACCAGCATATCAAAGCGATCTTGATTATCCGCCAGGGTCACGCCGCCCACATGATGCAGTCCGCAAGACATGCCGGTCAGCGCCTCAAGCTCTCTGTAAAGCTTGATGGTGTAGCCCTGTAGCGCTGCCATATTTGTATCGCCATTGAGTGTATGGAAACCGCCGGCCGCATGCCAGGTGGATCCAGAGGTCAGCTCAGAGCGTTCAAGCAGCATCACATCAGACCAGCCCAATTTGGTCAGATGGTACAAAACGGAACATCCGACTACGCCTCCGCCGATGATTGCGACTCGGGTGGTGGTTTTCATGATTGGGCTCCTGCTGCTGTATTCAAAATATTATGGCGCGGCCCGCGGTAAAAGAATAGCATTTCCCGACATAAAATGACCAAAATTCGCGCAGGTGATCGCGCAGCCGTGTTTAACGGATCATGTAATTGATCAGATAGTTCAAATCAGACATTCGATGTCGCCTTGGGGCAATGGTCATCTCGTAGCATTGCCGATACTCTAACAGAGAGACTATTACGAAAGAGCCCAAAATGCGGACCCATGCTCAAGCAGTTGTAATCGGTGGCGGTGTCATTGGTTGTTCTATACTTTACCACCTGACCAAGTTGGGCTGGAGTGATGTTGTCCTTTTGGAACGTGACGAGCTGACGTCCGGCTCTACTTGGCATGCGGCTGCCAATATTCACGGTCTCCATGACAGCACCAATATTAGCCGCATTCAACACTACACGATGACACTTTACAATGAGCTGGAAGCGGAGACCGGGCAAAGCTGCGGTGTGTTTCAACCGGGAAGCCTTTATCTGGCCCAAACAGAAAATCGTGAGCATCAGCTGCGCCTGCAGGCGGCTAAAGCCAAATTCTATGGGATGAACTTTCATGAGGTCAGCCGGGATGAGGCGGAGCGGCTTCATCCTTTGGTCAATTATGACGGGGTGCGCTGCATCATGTTTGAACCGGATGGCGGCAATGTAGATCCCTCCGGTGTCACCCATGCCTATGCGGCTGGCGCGCGGGCGCGGGGGGCCGAAATTCATCGTTTCACCCCGGTGTTGGGCACAGAGGCACAGGCCGATGGCAGCTGGATTGTGCGCACGCCCAAGGGCGACATTCACACTCAATGGGTGGTGAATGCGGCCGGCCTTTGGGGACGAGAGGTGGCGGCCATGGCCGGCATCACCCTACCGCTTCAGCCGACTGAGCACCAATATTTCGTGACTGAAACCATTCCAGAGGTGGCCGCGATGAGCCGGCGCTTGCCATCGGTCGCCGATCGTGACGGGGAATATTATCTGCGCCAGGAAGGCCAAGGGCTCCTGATTGGCGCCTATGAGAAAGATTTGCGGTTTTGGGCAGAAGAAGGCACGCCGCTTGATTTTGCCCATGAGCTTTTTGCCGATGATCTAGACCGGATCGAAGACAATATGATGCGTGCCATTGATCGCGTACCGGCTGTCGGGACAGCTGGGATCAAGCGGGTGATTAACGGGCCCATGATATGGTCACCCGATAGCAATGTGCTGTTTGGTCCGCATCCGGATCTGACGAATTATTTCTGTTGCAACGGGATCATCCCTGGCTTCAGCCAATCGGGCGGCATGGGCTTGATGTCGGCGCAATGGATGGTTGAGGGCGAAAGCCAATATGATATGTTCGCTTGGGATGTCGCGCGTTTTGGCGACTGGGCCGATAAGGCCTTTACCAAGG
>Ga0115564_10004878_pt1 | contig 10810 bp, 9 predicted proteins | sample COGITO_mtgs_1105_7_FD_88680 | JGI IMG/M metagenome (GOLD analysis project Ga0115564, IMG submission 88680) | Pelagic marine microbial communities from North Sea - COGITO_mtgs_110523 | ecosystem: Environmental > Aquatic > Marine > Epipelagic | place: Germany:Helgoland, sampling site Kabeltonne... | reverse complement strand
CTCCCGTCCGTGGCGACTTGAATTTGATTGGATAATTCGGTTTTCCAGAAATTTTACATAAAATTTTGGCCAGTTCAAGCACAGTAGTTTCTCGTCCCGATGCTAAATGAAAAACATCACCTCCCTTTAAAGGAGCTTCAAGGGCCATTCCGATACCCCTACACAAATCATCAACATGTATATAATCTCTCGAAGCATCTCCAGATCCATAAATTACAATGGGCTCATTATTCATGAGGGCTTTTATGAAGACGGTCACTGCCCCTTTTTTATGAGCACTATGAGGGCCATATACATTACCAAACCTAAGGCAGATCGTTTCAAGACCATAAGATTTAGCAAAGGCATGACAATATGCCTCTCCACAAAGCTTACTTGCTCCATAGGGAGAAATAGGCTTTGGAAGAGCAAGCTCGTTAACCGGAGGAGTTGTGTTGCCAATTAGAGCGCCACCTGTCGACGCAAAAATAAAACGTTTAGCGCCTGCTGATACTGCTGATTGAAGAGCATTGAGAGTACCTTGAGCGTTGACAGTAAAATTGGCTAATGGATCTTTAATTGACTCAACTACTGAGCCATAAGCAGCCAAATGGACCACATCAGAAATACCATCAAATGCACTTTCCAAAGATGGTGGATCAAGGATATCACCCATAAACATAGCAGTCTCTTCCCCAACCCAACCGGAAGGCGACGACCGTTGAAGGTTGTCTAGAATTCTTACGTTTCTTGTTTCACTAAGTTTTTGAAAGAGATTCACACCAATGAATCCCCTTCCACCAGTTATCAGTGTCTTAGGTCTATTATTCATTTCCATTTTGTCCAATAATTTATTTTGAATACATCTACAAATTAGCAAACATTGATGCTTCTCTTGCTGCTACTTAATCAAATACCTATCTCCACAAAGAAACGCATGGAATTTTACTACGATCACATCGGTCCACATATTTTTTTGCTATATCAGACACCTCATCAAACAACCCTGCGTCTAAAGTAGTAGGCTCAAGTCCTAAAGCAAGAAAGTGGTCGTTTTTTACAAACAAGTCGTTTTCATCAGCTTCATTACGCGGATTAGAAATATAGTCGATCTTTACGCCAGAAATATCTGCAATCTTTTTTGCAAGATCGCGCACTCGATGTGTCTCAGTCATCTGATTCATGATCTGAACACGATCATCTTTTTGAGGCGGATTTTCTAATGCAAGTTGAACGCACTTAACAGTATCTTGGATATGAATAAATGCTCGAGTCTGTCCTCCACTTCCATGCACAGTTAAAGGATAATCTACAGCCGATTGCATCAAAAATCGATTGAGTACCGTTCCGTAATCTCCGTCATAATCGAAACGATTGATAAGCCGAATGTCAAGTTTGGTTTGCTTTGTCTGCGTTCCCCAAACTATACCCTGGTGTAGATCTGTGACACGCGTTCCATCATTTTTGTTAAAGAATTGAAATAATAATTGGTCTTGAGTTTTTGTCATATGATAGATGCTTCCAGGATTGACCGGGTATAAAATCTCGCTCTCAATAAGATTTCCATCATCAGATTCTGTTTTAATTTTCAAGTAGCCCTCAGGAATAGCCATTCCCGCAGTGCCATATCCGTAAACCCCCATAGTTCCAAGATGAACTACATGCATATCCTGCCCACTATCAGCTATCGCAGATAACAAATTATTGGTTGCATTCAAATTATTATCCACAGTGTAACGCTTTTGCACACTGCTCTTCATAGAATAAGGGGCAGAACGTTGCTCAGCAAAGTGTACTACAGCGTCTGGCTCCCAATCAGTTAGCAAATTAACTAAACGCTGATAGTTTTTGGAAACGTCAAAATTATGGAAATTTATATCCTTACCTGATACCTCTTTCCATGCCACTAGTCTCTCACCAACTGATTTTATTGGCGTTAACGACTCACATTCTAACTCAATATCTATCTTTCTCCTTGAAAGATTGTCAACAATCGTAACCTCATGACCCGCATCCGACAAATGCAGGCTAGTAGGCCATCCACAAAACCCATCACCACCTAAAATTAAAACTTTCATAATTAACCTTTTATTGTTAAAATTTTATGTTTATACAACATTTTTAAACTTACTAGCCAGTACAAATTGATATACTTGGTCAGCCCGCGCTAGAATAGTATGGCCATCATCCATTAATCTCTTGTGGCCTGCAAGTCTTACAGACTCCCTCATTTCAGGATTTTTCTTAAGGTCACATACAATCTCAATTAGCTCATCGATGCTAGAGAAAAAGAAAGCTTCCTCCCTATCCTTGAAATAATTATTTGCCTCATTAGTGCGTTCACACACAAGAACACCACCCAACGCAATAATTTCTAATGCTCGTCTTGTCCATTCATCATTGTTTATCTTAGAAAAAAAACAAAGACCTGCAACAACATTAGAATAAATCCGACGATATTCCACATCATCTGCCCATCTAATCGGCGATAATTTTCCTATCTCCCTACCTTTGATTGCAGTCTCCCAGCCTTCTGGGCCACCCCTTAAAATAACCCTAAGCCCCCTACATGACAAAGCATCAAGACAATCAACTCTCCAATCGTCCTCCCAATGCCCCAAAAATGCAGCATCTGCCAGAAAATCCTCTTGCTTCTTTAAAGGACTTGAGATGAACACTCTTTCAGGGTCATAGTAGGGTGGGCTATGCGCCACATAACCAGCTCCAGCTCTTTTATACACCTCAATATCCCGTTCCCGCCATACAAAATGACCATCATATATCTTTAATGTATTACGAAACTTCCAGTGAAGCCCGAAAGGCTGGCCTTTAGAAAATGCATCATCATTAAAATATTCTGTAACAAATATATTTTTTACCTGTAGCGATTTGATTGTTTTTCTATCAAACCCAAGTGGTAATTGGATATGTACCCATTCTGGGCATTCTTGCTCAGCCAACAACAATAAAGACCTTTGCATCTCTTTATTGTGAAATCCAATGTTAAATCGATTACATATTTTATTCCAGATACTTTTTACTAGCCCAACTTTAGGATAATGAATATGGGAGCTAAAGCGCACAACTGTGCATCCTAATTCTTCAAAGGAACGTATCCAGCCAGAATCTCGGTCTGGTGTCTTTTGGAGAGACCCCACATATATCATTTTCATAATATCAAACACTCACTTATCAGTATCAAATTTTCTTCCCTAGCATTAAAATTTATATTCAGCTGTTAAATCTTATTTTTTTAGATTGATTGAAATGAGGTTTATTGGCAAAATTTTCCATAAAAAACCAATACAAACAAATAAAACATATAGCCAATACATGCAAAACAGCCCTAACTTTCCAATTATTGAGCCTGTTTTTAAGGTCATAAACCCAAATGGATTCTACCAAGCCAAATTTCATTCAAAGTTATTAGTAAGGAAAAATACTGGAAAAGTAATTACCTTTGTAACTAAAGCAAAAAAGAAAAATGTTTTCGGCGCTGTTAAAGTTGTTCTTATACTCCAGGCTAGAATTTGAAAAAAATGATAATATTTATCGTCATCGGGCTGCTAAAACTGGAATTGACCATAAATGGCCGTCAAAAAAGAAATCATAACAAACAACACAATTACATAAATAAACTTAATTGTATTTGGTTTACTTGTTGTAACTTTGCTTATTAATAGTTCGCATCCAAAACACTATAAGATATAAGCCCTAAGTCTACAAAGGTAGTCTCTAAACGCTTTTCCCAAGAATGGTTTGATAAAGCCTTATCAAGGCCTTTTTTTGCAACTTTCTGCCTGTGAGTGGGATTTTTAAGATAATAAGTAATTTTCTCTAAGGCTTCTTGGCATGTTTCATAACACTCCATTTCATCACCCTCAATAAATAATTTACATAAATCTGGATTTCGTTGAGTTAAATATAAGGCACCACTCATGGGCCCATCAAAATCACGAAGTTTTAGTGTATAAACATTAAAACAATGACCGATGGCACCAACACCTAATATGATCTTTGCCCGCTTAGATAGCGATGCCATTTCCTTCGCATTGATATGCCCATTGGGCCATCCACACCCATAGCATTCAACATTTACACCATTTTTTGTAAGATATTTAATTATCTTCCCACGCACACCATACTTGTTACCTATAAACAAAACGTCAATATCTCGGCGCAAGCTATTGGTAGGAGCAAAAACTTCTGCAGAACTTGCAAGAGGCCAAAAGAGGGCAGGGCAACCTTCAACACCGTACCAAAGGCAAGTTTCAGGGGACGTAGTCAGAACGAGACTCACTCCCGAAGCTAGGCCAACCGATCCGAGTCGAATATCTCCTTTTGAGCCCCAATTCAATGGTAACCGGTCATCCATAGAAATATTTATGACCGGAATGCCCATTTCTTTAACAGATAAAAGAGCATCTTTTGAAATTCGGTTTGCCCACATTTGTCCTATTAAAACATCTACACCACCCAAACCCTTTAAGTTCTCAATTTGTTGAAGCAATGAAGCATCATTTACTTTTCTAATATGGTCAAAAGCTGAAGGATCAGATCCAGAACAGCCGCCATTCCAAGTCCCATACTTTCCTTCAAAATCATGAAACACAGTAACATGCGCTAGTCGCTGCAACGCCTGTAAAAGTCCAGATTTATCTTGGTCAACATTTGATCCCACCCAAAATATGCGCAGTGATCCAGGAGATCTCGCAATATACCCAGGAATTTTCTCTTGATGCCAACTCCTGAACTTCTCAACAGTTAAATCAGCATCATAACTAAAGCCAAGATTTGCTGCACGTTGCTGGTAATCATTACCAAGCTTTATTAAATCACGCTTAAGCTCATTACTTTTTAATTGCGCATTAACCCAATTCAAAACACCAAAATTTTTAGCTTTTTCTTTCCAATTCATGTATCAAAACCGTTTTTTAATTAATCTTTTTTTTAGCACGAGTCATATATCCAAAGCACAGAGTTTCGTTTGATCCTTGATCGTAGCGCTCCATAAGTGTCAGCATAAATATGACTGGAACCACTAAAATTCGAGTCAATAGACCCAACCACTTAACACCATAGAACCTTCCAATTGTGCGACTGCGTCTAAGTTCTTGAGCAACAAAAGAAAACCATGTACCGTTTGATTCAATCGTCTCAATTTCAAAACCATTTTCAGGCAAATGATACTCCCACCAATAATGGTTGTAGCCACTAAAATGATAAGGCGCAAAATGAGTCAATGAACAAAAAGGTGCAGTGGTTAACAATATTCCACCAGGCTTAAGAATTCTAGAAAATTCTCTAATGGCAGCAACCGCGTCAGGGACGTGCTCTAAGACTTCAGTGCACAATATACAGTCAAAGCTCGCATCACCAACAGGGATAGATGTTATATCTGAAACAATATCAAGACCTTCATTATCCCAACTGCCAGATTGTAATCCTTCAACATCACCACCACCAGAATACTCACCAAAATCCTGCGATACATACTCTAGGTGGCTGCAATGATTTTTGAACCGCCTCTCTCCTGCACCTGCATCTAGAATACTAGCACCCTTTGGTAAACCTTTTAACTCCTTAATAACCCAGTTAATTCGAACCTCACTAGTATCCTTTCCTATTAGACGTAGCGCCATAATAAAGCCTCCATGTTTTAAATTAAATTTTGTAACATTTCTTAAATGTCATTTTTGGATTCCATACAGCAATGCGTGGTTAAACTATATTCAAAAAATTAAAGGTAAACATATATCACAAAGCTATGACCTGCTATAAACTGTTAGTGCGGCTTCTAATCTTTATCTAAGATATTTTTACAGTATTCAAGTATGCAATATCGACCAAATTTTATTATTGATTAGACCTCGCTCTGATACACTGATCCCTATGCAGTAAAAGCCTGCAGCCCAAAGGGCAACGAATCCAATAATGCCTGCTAATAAAGTCACCAGATTATCTACTGTGTTTGTTGTAGAAAGACCTAAACTCAAAAATATAAGAGGGGTACTAACTTGAATAGCTGGAAGAAAAGATTGGCGCCAAAGATCTCCAAGTGTAATACCAATAGAAGATAGACTTCTACGCATCAAGAAAAAGAAAACAGGTAGTTCCATAAATGCAATTGCAAACATAACCCACTGCATCCCAAATAATTTCCCTAACAAATAAGCTAGACTGATAGCTGCAATACCAGCTCCAATAGAAATTGACATCCAATTATTCATATTTCCAGTTGCGACCACAATCATTGCGTTAATATGATTAATAACCTGAGTTATTGCATACGCTGCAAGAGAAAAGGACATCAAATGGCCTGCATATTGATCAACGCCAATCCAGGCGGATATTATACCCTCGTTGAAACAGACAATGCCAATTGCAAATGGGAAAGTAACTAGCATTGAGTAGCGGATTATTTTAAAATAAGCCCTTCTTATTTTGTCAAATTTTTGTAGTGAAATAAGTTCATTCATGGCTGGTCCAGCATTATCAGATATCCTAAAGATAAGCTGGATAACCATAAGCGAGGGTATTTTGGTTGTGTAAAATACGGCTACTGCCGCCGCACCATAAAGATGTCCTATCAGTATGCTGTCACTCCCAACTGTTAACACAATTGCAACGTTTACACCCCAATAAGTTATGCCAAATGCTGTTATTTCACGCATTAATTTAATGTTGGGTTTACTCCAATTTAATTTTAAAAAGGGGTTAAATTTATTGAAATAGTACCGCTTCAACAACAACGTTAAGCATTCTGACATGATGTTAGCCAAAACTAATCCGATCAAACCAAACTCATAATAAACAAGTCCAATCGATAATAATAAGCGACACATACCACCAATAATTCCAATAATATTTGCTATTGCCATATTCTGTGACGCTAACAAGCTATTATTATAGAGAATTAATGGAGTTCTAGCTATTGTCCAAACTGATAATATTAATAAACTATCACTTACACTAGAGAGGACTTGAGGACTACCAGTTATTAACCTTCCTATATTGACCGACACTGTAATTATTACTAATGCCATAAGTACATTAGTTAAAAGAATAAAATACCGGCCGACATTAAAGATCTCTTTAAATCTATGATAATTGTCATTAGCTCCAAAGCTCTGAGAAAGGTACCGCGTTAACGCAACACCAACGCCCAAATCTAAAACCAACCCAAAGCCAATAATCTGCATGACAATGCTATATGCGCCAAGTGTCTCTTGCCCAGAAACTTTTAGGACAATTGGAGCTAAAACAACTTGGAGTATTATTAAAACAGTATATTTCAGAATGTCTGTAATCAAGCCATTAGTAGCTTTAATTGTTCTCGTGGACATACCTTAATACCTCCAATTAATATTTTTTATTTTGATATTTTTTGTGGTATAAAATAAAATTAGGATTTCACCAACTTCAAACATAAGGGCTAGGTTTTAAACCAATATTTCAATAGTTCTAACAACAAACCAACCAGTCAAAATAACAACTTTTATAATATGCCTTTAATTGAAATTCAGCATAATTAATTTTTATCCATGCATATAATGGAGAAATCTTAACGACATTTAAGTCTGTTACCTCCATAAACTCAATTGCGGATCGAGATTGCGTCCGATACTTTTCAATTGCAAGTAATGACTTTTATATAATGCTAGATATCGTCATTAATTAATTTATTAAATAATGCATGTATAGTTGCTCTTGATTTGGGGTCCCGCATACCAACTGCCAAATTTGCACTCAAATAGCCCAACTTATTTCCACAATCATAGATACCTGCATCTGTCTCAAGGACATTTAAGCCTTCAAGACTCAAAAGTTTACTTAACGCATCCGTTAATTGAATCTCGCCGCCCACACCAGGCTTAAGTTTTTCGAGCAAATCAAATAATTTTGGTGACAAAATGTAACGCCCCAAAACTGCTAAATTGGATGGAGCATCTTGGGGGTCTGGCTTTTCAATCAAACCTTTTATAGAAATAGTCTTAAATGTACTGATTTTTTTTCCACCAGTGTCAACAATACCATATTTTTCAATACAATTGTAATCAACTTGCTCAACCATTACCTGACTTATCCCTGTATTGTTCCAAGCATTTACTAACTGAAGAAAACTGAAATCTTTTTCTCGAATTTTTTTGTCTAAAACCAAGACATCTGGAAGCAAAACTGCGAAAGGTTCATTATTTATAAGATGTTTAGCACATAAAATTGCATGCCCTAAACCTAACGCATCGGCTTGTCGTATTGAAGATATTTTAACCTCATCAGGAATAATCTTTACTATATCCTCAAGTATTTTATCTTTACCCTTTTTTACCAATCTATGCTCAAGCTCGTAATGAGCATCAAAATGGTTTTCAATTGCATCTTTTCCACTTCGAGTTATGAAGATAATCTCACGAATTCCACCATTTATGGCTTCTTTGACCACATGTTCAATCAGAGGCCTATCGTAAATAGGTAACAGCTCTTTAGGAATTGCCTTAGTAGCCGGCAACATACGAGTACCTAATCCAGCTACTGGGATTACTGCTTTATATATAGGCTTTACAAATTGCATTTTTTTACACCATTATCCATCTACAAAATACAAATAAATATAAAATATTTATTGTTTGTCATTAAATACCTCACCAATTTGTTTTTTAAATAATAAATCTCATCTCTTATTTCTAAATATTCTTTTTCTTGCGTTCAAGAAAGCTACTAGTCAGGATAGACTTTTCACGAGTTCTTTTTGGTGTCAGTAAATAAGCATACTTTGTTTTTTGTGAATTTTCTTTAAAATTTGAAAACTTAAAAAAACCCTTATTAATAAGTGCTATTAACAGATAGTGAGCTGAGCCATTAAAAATTCCAAGCTTCTAAGCTAATTCCCGCGAAGTCAATTAAGGGTTATTACTTATTATTTAAAACACTCTAATTGTTATAAACACTCTAAATTTATATCTTCTTGACACTCCTTATTTATATCTTCTTGACACTCCTTACGGCTGCCAACCATTGATAGCTACCGCACAAAGCTTTGTTCAAAGCTTTGTGCTTTTAATACAATAATTAATTGAGCTATTTTCATAATAGCAAAAACTGAATCTACTTAAATAAACAATTATTGTAAATAAAATTATTTATTTATGAGAGTCAATAAAAGTATTTATTTATGATACCTTCACATATTTCTATAAAAAGAATAATATATGAAAGTATCATAAAGATATCTATCCAAAGATTAATATTCTTGACAATTATATACTCAAAATAATATCTTTGCTTATATATACTCAAAATAATATCTTTGCTTAATTTTTTGGTAAATACTTACACATTATTATTAAAATGTGTTCAAATATGAGCGATAATTAAAAAGGTGTATTAATATGTCAAAAGAGTGGTTCATTTTACAATTTAAGCCAAATGCACATCATCAAGCAGTAAAAAATTTAAACCAACAAGGGTTTGAAACATTTTTGCCACTACACAATGCCACTAACCGAAATGCGTCCCGATTCATGAATGCTAATCGACCACTATTTCCCGGCTACATGTTTATCAAATTTGATAGAGCAGAATCCAAATGGCATAAGATAAATAATACTTATGGTGTATCACGCCTAGTCACTTTTAATTCTAATCTTCAATCAATTCCTGCCACATTTGTAAATGATTTAATGAAGCGATACGATTTATCAGGTAATTTAATACCTATAAAAAGATTAAAAAAAGGTGATCAAGTAAAGCTTTTAAAAGGCCCGTTTGCAAACTTTGCCGCAACTGTTGAAAAATATGAAGATAATCAACGCATATGGGTTTTAATGGATTTAATGGGTAGGAAATCAAAAATACAGGCCGCAATAGATAGCCTTCAATTATCAAATTAAAACATTTTTAAATTTTATTTGTATTTATTTACTGTACCCAATAGGGTTTTTTTTGTGCCAACGCCAAGTATCTTCACAAATCATCTCTATATTTCTTTCAGGTCGCCAACTCATTTTTTCAAATGACTTTGAAGAATTCGCCCAAAAAGCTGCTAAGTCACCATCTCGCCGAGGTAAATATTTAAATTTAATTGGAACGCCAGATATCTCTTCAAATTTACTTACCAATTCAAGAACAGTCGTACTTTTCCCAGCTCCAATATTTAATATTTCAAATCTATCCAGTTTATTTTTATTTAAAGCACTTGTGTGTGCGAGTGCCAAATCTACAACATGAATGTAATCTCTTGCGCCAGTTCCATCTGCAGTCTCATAATCACTGCCAAAAATATTTAAATGTTCACGGCGCCCATCAGCTACCTGCGCAATATATGGCATTAAATTATTAGGTACTCCCATTGGCTCTTCTCCAATTTGACCAGAATCGTGAGCTCCCACAGGATTGAAATATCTTAAGATAGTACCCTTTCGTTTTTCATCTATTTTTATCCAATCGTTAATTATATTCTCAATTATCAATTTAGTGCGTCCATATGGATTTACTGGGTTTGTAGGGTGCTCTTCGTCATATGGTAGATATTTCGGCTTGCCATAAACAGTAGCAGATGAAGAAAAAACAATATTATTACAGCCAGCTTTAGACATAGCCGTGAGCAATGAAATAGAACCACCAACATTTACATCGTAATACATCAATGGATCTGCTACACTCTGACCAACAGCCTTCAACCCAGCAAAATGAATGACTGAATCTGGTTTAAAAGTATTAAAAATTTTATCTAATGCATTTGCGTCACGAATATCTGCATTTGTAAATTGTAACTCACGATTAGTAATACCCCGAACTCGCTCAAGTGCAGCCTCATGCCCATTACAAAGAT
>Ga0115564_10004876_pt1 | contig 10812 bp, 9 predicted proteins | sample COGITO_mtgs_1105_7_FD_88680 | JGI IMG/M metagenome (GOLD analysis project Ga0115564, IMG submission 88680) | Pelagic marine microbial communities from North Sea - COGITO_mtgs_110523 | ecosystem: Environmental > Aquatic > Marine > Epipelagic | place: Germany:Helgoland, sampling site Kabeltonne... | reverse complement strand
TACAATAATCGTACAAGTTTTAAAAATAAAAACCATAATCACTTGTTTATAAAGTAGTTAGGGTTTTAAATGGTGGAGAAGATGGGATTCGAACCCACGACCTCTTGACTGCCAGTCAAGCGCTCTAGCCAACTGAGCTACATCCCCATCGTAATCTGATAAAAGTTGAACATTTTTGACTTATCTAAGATACTTTTTGTTCGAAACTTATCAAATTTTGGCAGCTATTTGACAATTTTTAAGATCATAAGTTGATATTCCTTTACTAGGTTAATCGTTTTTAATTGTACTTTAGGCTTTAGTGAATAGAGAAATAAATAACAAAAAGTTTTTGATTCTTACTCTTCTGATCCTTTCAGGAGAATTTATTTACTTTTTGCCATATGTCTTATCAAGAGTTTTTAGACCTACATTTTTAGACGTTTTTCAGTTGAATAATTTTCAATTAGGAAGTTTATTTTCAGTTTATGGTGTTGTTGCATTATTATCATACATATATGGAGGTGTAATAACAGACAGATATTCACCCAGAAAACTAATGTCATCAGCTTTGTTTTTAACTGCTCTAGGAGGTCTTGTTTTGGCCTCTTATCCTTCATATCAGACTTTGCAAATTTTGTATGGGTATTGGGGATTCACAAGTGTATTTTTATTTTGGGGAGCAATGATAAAGGCTACTCGTTTGTGGGGAGGAGATAATAATCAAGGAAAGGCGTTTGGGTTTTTAGATGGAGGCAGGGGAATTGTAGCTGCATCAATGGGCAGTATTGGAGTGTTTGTATTTACAATAGTATTAACTAGTGATATAAAATCAGCTTCAGTTTTAGAACGGCAAGAAGCTTTTAGGTATGTAATATTACTTTCTTCTTTTATGGTTGCTTTTATCGGGCTGTTAGTTTTAATTTTCCTTAGAAACATGGAGGATAAAAACACAAACTTTGAATTGCCCTTAAATACTCTAACTAATATTAAGGGTGTTTTAAAGAATGAATCAATCTGGTTATTAATGTTAATAATAATGTGTGCTTATGTTGGATATAAAGTGACGGATATTTACTCTTTGTATGCTTCAGAAGTTATGCTTTACGATCAAATTGAAGCAGCGGAAGTAGGTGCTTTACAATTATATTTACGGCCAATAGTATGTGTTGCTATCGGTTTACTTGCAGATAGAACTAAAAATATGTTTTGGATAATTTTTGGTTTTGTTACTATGTTAATTGGCGCTTTAATTTTCTCTTTTGGTATTATTAAACCTGACATGAATTTTATATTTTTCTTGTCTCTAGTAATTTTAGCTGTTGGAACGTATTCAATACGAGCATTATATTTTGCAGTTTTAAAAGAAGCAAATGTCGCCTTTGCTTTAACAGGAACTGCGGTTGGGATCATTTCAGTTGTAGGGTATAGCCCAGATATTTTTGCAGGACCAATAATGGGATATCTATTAGACGAAAATCCAGGAATCATTGGACATCAATACGTCTACTTTATGTTAGTTATATTTTCGATAATAGGTTTAATAGCATCGATTAGATTTGCTAGATTAACAAAACCCTCTGGTTAATTTTACAAATTGTAAATAAACATATTTATTATCTTTAAAACTTATTCAATAAATTATGAAATTATTACAAGAGTTTAAAGAGTTTGCGGTCAAAGGTAATATGATGGATATGGCAATAGGAATTATTATTGGAGCATCATTTAATCAAGTAATTGATGTTTTAGTAAAACAAATTTTATTACCGCCACTTTCATTACTTTCAGACGGAATTAATTTAGATAACAAGAAATTAATTTTAAGAGAATCTCAAACAAACGCCCTCGGGGATATTTCTGTTCAAGAAGTAGCAATTAGTTATGGTCAGTTTGTTGAAACTTTTTTAGACTTTCTAATTGTAGGGTTTACAATTTTTATGGTTGTTAAATTTATTAATAGACTTAACAAAAAAGCTGAAGACCCTAGTGATAAAACAGTTTCAACTCCAAAAAACATTCAATTGCTTATGGACATGAACTCATTGCTCGAGGAACAAAATCGAATTTTAAAAGAGAAAAAATAAGTTATTCTAAAATTGATTCGTAAACCATAGCTCTAAACTTATCAGCTAATTTCAATCTGTAAGTTTCAAATGATTGCGTCATATAGATGTAAACCATATTTTGTTTAGGATCAGCTCTAAAATAAGTGCCAAACATTCCTCCCCAACCAAAAGTGCCTTTTGATCCAAACTTAGTGTCTTCTTCTTTGACAACTTCAAATCCTAACCCAAATCCTTTCTTTTTCCCAAATACTAATTTTTTATACTTAAGACCTAAAGAGTGATCTTGTTTCATTAAATCCAGAGTGCTTTTTTTAAGTATTTGTTCACCTCCTATAGAACCGTTATTTAGAAGCATTACTGAAAACTTCAGATAATCTTTAGTTGTAGAAAGTAATCCTCCAGACCCATTTAATAAAGTCACCTTGTTTTTGAATGGAGAATTAGATTTATTATCAAAAGAAACAAGCTCTTTTTTTTCTCCAACAACATACAAAGTAGTCAATCTATCAAGTTTGTTTTTTGGAAGTTCAAACGAAGTGTCATTCATTTTCAAAGGATCAAATATTTTATCTTTTAAATAGACATCTAATTTTTGATCGGATAAAATTTCTATTAAATATCCACAAATGTCTGTTGAAGAGCTATACCACCAAGTAGTTCCTGGTTCAAACCTTAAAGGTTCTTTTACTGACTCTTTTGTGTACTCTTCTAAGTTCATGCTAATCACTTTTCTATAGTCTTCAGGACCCTTGAAATTAAGACCTGCAGAATGCCTTAATAAATCAATTATTTTAACGTGATTTTTAACAGGTTTTACTTTTTTTCTTTTTTTAATTGTTAAGTTTTTAAACTCAGGAATATATTTGTAAACAGGATCATTTAAGTTAAACTTCCCTTCTTCATATAGCATCATAAGGCCAATTGAAACGATGGGCTTTGTCATAGAAGCTATTCGAAAAATATCATCTTCTTCAAGCGGATCGTTTTCTGAAATATCAGAACTTCCATAGCTATCAAAATGAATTAATTTTCCGTTTTTTACAATTGCAGTTTGAATTGCAGAAAGCTCGTTATCGTCTACATAGCTGTGCATTGCCTGGTTCAAAAGTGTTAATTTTTCAGATGAAAAGCCTTGTGATTCAGGAGAAGAAATTTCAAAATCTGATTGTGCGTTTGTAAAAACACCAGTTAACAATAAAAGAATGAATAGCGTTTTATTTAAGAGAGTTTTTAATAGCAAAATTTAAAGTTTAATATTCTCTTAAAATTTATTAAAAAAAAAGCATATAAATTCAAATATTAATATATTTTTGCCGGAATTTTTTAACAATAGTATATAATGAAAAATCAGGATAACGGAAACGCTCAGTTAAATTCACTAAGAAATGAATTTAATCATAGAACTGGAACTAAATCTTATTTAGGGAGAACTAAAAGAGTTACTTGGACTGGCGTAAGAAGATTTAGAAGTATTTAAATAAAGTTTTATTTAATATCTAACATCCATTTTTTTGGAACCCTAACAAACACATTTTTTGAGTAATCATCTTTTTCAAAAAACAAACCAATATCTCCATTTTTAAGTATTGTCATTGACGAATATGCAGATTTACCTTTGTAGATTGTTTTATTATTTTTCCAGCTAATGCCTTGGTCGTAACTAATGCTTATCGAAAGATTTTCTCTTTGTTGTGAATTAAAAGCATTTGAAAATAATAATAAATTTTTAGAACCGCTGTTATAATTTATTAGACTAGCATTACAGGCCGGATCCAATAAATCTTTGTTTTCAAAAGAAAACCAACTTTTACCCTTGTCTTTTGATAGATGAGAATATCTAAATTTATTTGAATTTACTCTCGAATTTACAAGCCAATCTCCATTTGATAGTTCAACAATTTTTGATTCGTCTGCTGGATTTAACGGAGAATCAATTAAAAACCAGTTTTCTCCGTGATCGTTACTGCCAAAGACATGTGTTCCCTTGTTAAGGTTTACTAAACAATGAAGTAGAGTTCCGTCTTTAGTTTGAGTGCCTCTTCCGGATGTAATAAACATAAAGTCTTTTTCCCAATTTTCTTTGGTTATTTGACTAGTAATATCTTTAGGGTCTGACCAACTTTTTCCATTGTCAGAGCTTTTAATTAGCATTAGTCGATAAACATCTTTAGCCTTATCAAGATTCATATAATTATAAAACATAAAAATATGTCCTGTTTGTTTATCTAGAATCATTGAAGGATCTGATGCAGATTCCCCATCGGGATAATCAATTATTTTTTCAATTTCAGTCCATGTGTTTCCATCATCATAACTTTTCCTTAGAACTATATTGATGTCTCTGTTCCATTTTAAATCTCCACATGAATTATTGCGCTCATCAATTGCAGCAATTAAAGTTCCATTTATTGATGTTATTATAGAGGGTATTCTGTAGCATGCTATTTCAGAGCCTAATGAGCTGTCAAATAGATTTTCGAAAATTAATTCTTGTGAATAACTGGATATCCCAAAAAATATAATTATAATTTTAAATATTGATTTCATTTTAATTTTTTAGTAATAAATCAATTAATTTACTTCTTACATTATTTTCATAAAAAGATTGGTTTTTTCGACTTGGGTACACTCTATTTGTTAAAAAAACAATTGTCAATTTTTTTTCTGGATCAACCCAAAACATTGTCCCAGTAAAACCTGTATGTCCAAAACTATCTTTAGATAAATTTTTATTTGGATATTCTCCATATTCATCATTCGAATAAGGCTTGTCAAATCCCAAGCCTCTTCTAATTTTACTATTTTTAAAAGCATAAGAAGTGAATTTATAAATAGTAGCTTGTTTAAACAATGTGCTGTTAGGTCCTAAAAAATTCAAAAGACTTCCTACGCTTTGTGCATTTCCAAAAAGCCCAGCATTTCCAGAGATACCACCCATAAAACTAGCTGCTTCATCATGTACAAACCCATGAACTAACTCTTTTCTAAAAATAGAGTCATACTCAGAGGGTACAATTATTTTTTTACTAAACACATTTGTTGGGTTAAATAAAAGTGTAATCTCTTTTTTATATATAAATGTATTATAAAAGTAATTGTCGAAATTAAGCCCGGTAACTTTATGAATCAATTTTGGCACATAAAAAAAGAAAAGCCCAGAGTAGTCATAGGCATTCACTGTATTTAATTTAGATTTTCTTATTCTTTTGAATAGCTTTTTAGAATAGGAATTTTTTAAAAACAAATTATTATTCATTTGAACAGAGAATCGTTTATGCATTTTATTGCGCACAATTGACCTTTTTAAGTCCCCGTTTCTTTTTTTGATAAAATTTTGGTGACTGATGTAAGGCACCCATCCACTAGTGTGGCTCAAGCTTTCAAATATTGTAGTGTGTTTTTTATTTGACCTTTTTAATTCAGGAAAATAATCCGAAATTTTGTCATTTAGTTCTAATTTATTTTCATCATATAATTTCATGAGTGAAAAAGTGGAGGCCAATACTTTTGTTAATGACGCTAAATCATAAAGATGTTTATTATCAACTTTTATAATTGAATCATAGGTGTGAAATCCATATGACTTATTTATTATAATAGAATCTTCATATTTTACGAAAAGCTGAGCTCCTGGAAAATTTTTTAAAGTTATACTGGAATTAATCAAACTGTCAATTTTTTCTAATTCCACAGTTTGGAATTGAGCTTTGGAAACAAATAAAATCAATAATAAAATTTTAAATTTCATTTATATTGGGAATTAAGGTTTCAATGTCTCCTGCAAGTTTTTTTTGTTTAATAAGTTCCTGGTGTAATTTCAGAATTTCTTTTTTATATTTTGGATTATAAAATTCGTTTTTTAATTCATATGGGTCTTTAATTAGATCATAATACTCCCAAGCTTTTTCAGATTTTACTTTGCTTGTGTTATTTTTGTTTAGCCCTTCACCATAGAAATAAATCAATTTATTTTTTTCACTTCTAATTCCTAAGTGAGCTGGCCTTACAGGGCTGTGTTCCCAATATCTATAATATGTAAATTCTCTAATAGGTAAATTATTTTTTGATTCCAAAGCTTTTTTAAAGCTTTTGCCTTGAAATGATTTAGGAGATTTAATTCCAGCATAATCAAGAAATAATGATGGAATGTCCAGATTTAAAATTAAATCATCAATTCTTTGAGATTTTAAAATTTTATTAGGATAACTAATAACAAAAGGCATTCTTGAGGATTCTTCGTACATCATTCTTTTGTCAAAAAAGCCATGTTCTCCTAAAAAATAACCTTGATCTGATGTATAAATTATAATTGTATTGTTGATTTGATTAGACTCTTTTAAATGGTCAATAATTTTTTGAAGATTGTCGTCAATTGAGGCAGCACATCTCAAAAAATCTTTTACAAATTTTTGATATGAGAAAGATCTTATTTCTTCTTTTGACATATTCTCAATTGAAAAAGGCATTCCGGGGTATTTAGTATCAGAGTTGTGATCTTTGTTTTTAGAATAATTTAACCATCGATTGGTTAAAATTTCTAACTGTTGACCGTCAAAACTCCTGCCAGAACTGGATGGTAAATAATCATGTAGAGATTCTGGCTCTGGAATATCAATGTTTTTCAAAAACTCATTGTGTCTTTCAGGATAATCAAAAGGCTCATGAGTGGCTTTAAAATGTGTCATAAGGAAAAAAGGTTTAGTTGATTTTCTTTCCATAAGCCATTTGATTGTTGAATTTCCTATGACATCGGATGAAAATCCGGGTTCTTCAACCCCACCTTTGTATCCATCCTCCCAATTTTCTTTAGTTTTAAAGACAGGATTATTGTACTTGCCTTGTCCAGGCAGAACTTTATAGTAGTCAAATCCAGAAGGTTCTTTTTTTAAATGCCATTTGCCAATTAAAGCAGTTTGATATCCGTTATTATTTAAAATTTTAGCAACATTAAGACTATCCGGGCTTAAATGATCGCTAAGCGTGTAAACTCCATTTAGGTGACTGTATTGCCCAGTTAGAATCGAGGCTCTGCTTGGAACACAAATAGAATTTGTACAAAACATGTTATTTAGCACAGTGCCATTATTTGCTAAATATTTTATAGCATCATTTTTAACGTAATTATCTAATATTCCATTATAAATTCCCCATGCCTGAGAGGTGTGGTCATCAGCCATAATAAATAAAATATTTGGTCTTATTTCAGCTTTATTTGTATTGCAGGAGTAAATAGAGAAAAATAACAACAATACAATAAATAGATTTTTCAAAGTTTTAATAATTGAATAAAACATAAAAACATGTGTAATAAATATTTAATTTAGAAAAAAAATTTGATCCTATATTAAAATGAGTAACATTAAACTTTATTTTCTAATTTATATTATAAGCTCAAATTTTATATTATCTCAAGACATGGAAAATAATTTAGCAAACGAAAAAAGTTTATACTTAAAGCAACACGCTACAAATCCCGTTAACTGGTTTCCATGGAACGAAGAAGCTTTGTCTCTAGCTAAAAACTCAGATAAATTACTTTTAATTAGTGTAGGATATTCGTCTTGTCATTGGTGTCATGTAATGGAAGAAGAGAGTTTTACAGACGATGATGTTGCAATTGTTATGAATTCAAATTTCATTAATATTAAAGTTGACAGAGAAGAAAGACCAGATTTAGACGAAATCTACATGAAAGCATTGGTTTTAATGACAGGAAGTGGAGGATGGCCAATGAATATTATAGCTCTTCCAGATGGCACACCAATATGGGGAGGAACTTATGTCCCAAAGACACAATGGATTCAGGTTTTGAATCAAGTTAGTGGGTTTTATAAGACTAGAAAACCAGACGTCTTAGAATATGCTAATAGCGTAAGAGAGGGTGTGAAAAAAGAAGCTTTAGTAAAAGCATCTCCAAGAGACGAAACATATTCAAGTGAGCTACAAATTGAGCTAGCTGAAAAAGCCTTTAAATATTCAGACAAAATAAATGGAGGGATTGGCAGTGGCCAGAAATTTCCTCTACCCTCAATGTTAAATTTCTTTATGAGATTTTCAAATGAGTACAGTAATCAAGAAATGAAAGACTTTGTTTACAACTCTTTATTGCAAATCTCAAGAGGAGGAATAAATGATAGAATCGATGGCGGTTTTCATAGATACACGGTTGATAACGCCTGGCATATTCCTCATTTTGAAAAAATGCTATACGATAATGCCCAGCTCTTGAGTGTATATTCAAATGCTTTTAAATTATTTAAAGAAGAACGTTTCAAGTCGGAACTTTATAATATTTACAGATTTCTAGAGACTAAGATGACAGGAAAGGATAATCTTATTTATTCAAGTATTTCTGCTGACACAAATTATGAAGACGGAACAAAAAGTGAAGGCGATTTTTATATATGGCAAGTAGAAGAATTAAAGAAAATTTTGAATGAAGATTTTGAGTGGGTTTCAGAATATTATAATATAAATGAAACAGGCTATTGGGAAAATGACAGTTATATTTTTTATCAAACGATTTCTGATAAAGATTTTTCTAAAAAAGAAGGTATTACATTAAAAGAATTTAATAATAAATTAAACGATATAAATTCTTTATTGAAAAAAGAGAGAGAAAAAAGAGTTCACCCGATAATTGATTCTAAAATAATTTTTTCATGGAATGCATTAACTATTAGAGGTTTAGTTGACAGTTATAAAACAACAAAAGATCCGGTTTTTCTAAATAAAGCTCTTTTAATAAATTCTTCATTATCAAAAACTATGATTGATAATAATATAATAAGACATACTAGTAGCAGTCCTGCTGAGGTTTTATTTTTTGAAGACTACAGCTATTACATTGATGCCCTTATAGGTCTTTACGAAATTACCTTTGATGAAAAATATTTAAAATTCGCAGATGAATTAACAGTTTTTTCTAACGAAAAATTTAAAGAAGAGTCTGGGTTTTACAGATTTTCAACCAATCAAGAAAGTTTATTTGCAGATACATTAATTAACCTCCAAGATGGCGTAACTCCATCTGCAAATTCTGTAATGAATTTTAATTTATTTAGACTTGGTCATTTTAATGGAAATAAGGAATATTTATTACATTCTAAAACAATGATAAACAACGTGAGCGAAACTATAAAAGATAGAGTAACAGATCATTTGTTATGGCTTAACAACTCACATAATTATTCTCAAAAGTTTTATGAAATTGCAATCTCTGGTAATAATGCTATAGGAAAAGCAGAGGAGGTAATGGAAGAATATTTGCCGAACGCTTTAGTAGCGGCATCTAAAAGCGAGTCCGAGCTCTATTTGCTAAAAGACAGATATTTCAAGGACGAAACCTATATATATGTGTGTGTAGATAACACTTGTAAGTTCCCAGTTACAAAAGTTTCAAAAGCATTAGAATTAATGAAAGATTAATTAAAGTTAACTACCAAGTTCTTAAAGTCATCTTTATAGCTTCCACCAATTTTATAAGGCTTTTTGTTTATGTAGGCATTGCTGCCGTCAATTACATCAATTTTTTGAATAGCCGCAGTAGTAGATCGGTGTATTCTAATAAACTTATTTCTAGGTAAAGATTCTGTAAATGAAGTTAGAGTAGTGTGAACAATAAAGTTTTTGTTTTTAGTGACTATTTTGATATAATCTTTTAAACTTTCTATGACTAAAATATCATCAAAATTTATTTTAACATTTAATTTGTTCACTCTTACGAAAACAAAATCAAGATCAAGGCTTTTTTCATTTCTAACTCTTGTAATCACTTTGTAAGCTTTTTCTACAGCTTTTTCAAATCTTTCAAATGGAATAGGCTTCATTAAATAATCTAGTACATTTAAATCGTATCCATCAAGTGCATAATCTGAATGTGCACTTGTAATAATTGTTTTAGGGGGAGTTTCTAAGCTTTTTAAAAAACTTATACCGTCAATAAATGGCATGTTAATGTCCAAAAACATTAAGTCAACTTTTTCTTTTTTGATAGTGCTTAAAGCCTCGTTAGCGTTTGGAAAAGTTCCTATACAATCTAAAAAATCAATTTTTTTAATAAAATTTTCAATTACTTTAATTGCTAGTGGTTCATCATCTAATATTATACAATTGATCATAGTTTAACTTTAAGGTGTGCAATATATTTATTTTTTTCTTTAATTATATCTAGACTGTAAAAATCGGGCCCATAATTTAATTCGAGTCTTTTTTTAAGGTTAGTAAGACCTATTCCACCAATTTGTGCTTTTATTTTTTTTGTTTGTTTTTCAAACGAATTTTCAACACGAAAGTCTAAAAGAGTTTTTGTCGTTTTCAGAGTAATATCAATGTATCCATTTTTAGTTGAGTTTCTTGCTCCATGTTTAAAAGCATTTTCAACAAGAGGGATTAATATGAGCGGTTTGATAAGTACTTTTTTTGTTTTTCCATCAATTTTGAAATTTACTTTAAGAGCCTCGTCGTATCTTAATTTTTCAATATCAATATAATCTTTGATGTGAGAGATTTCGTTTTTTAGTGTTTGAAATTCTTTGCCAGTTTCGTATAAAAAATATTTCATTAAATCAGAAAGTTTCAAAATTAAATCAGGAGCTTTATCAGACTTATCAATAGTTAACGAGTAAAGATTATTTAATGTATTGAAAAAGAAGTGAGGTTGAATTTGGGATCTTAAATATTTTAATTCGTTTTCCAATAGCATTTCAGATGTAGCAGCTAAGTATTGTCGCTGTTTAGTCCAGTCGATGGCTAATTTTATGGC
>Ga0115564_10004875_pt1 | contig 10814 bp, 6 predicted proteins | sample COGITO_mtgs_1105_7_FD_88680 | JGI IMG/M metagenome (GOLD analysis project Ga0115564, IMG submission 88680) | Pelagic marine microbial communities from North Sea - COGITO_mtgs_110523 | ecosystem: Environmental > Aquatic > Marine > Epipelagic | place: Germany:Helgoland, sampling site Kabeltonne... | reverse complement strand
AGAGTACATTGATGAGCCTTTTACAGTTGAATCACCCGAACCACTGTGGAAAACGCTGCCCATATTTATACTGTTTTTACCATGGACCATCGTATTCCTAGCCATGGGACTGTTAACTGGACTTCTATTCATCCCTCTATTCCCATACATTCCGCTATCGCTCAAAGATTGGAGTGCTAGCTTTTGCAACAAGTGTCTCTTGATTTGTATCCGAATGCCCGTACGTACACGGATTGATGATCCAGAATCTATGAATGCTAAACTGTTTCTCCCAACACACACATGTCTCTTCGAGAGCCTTGTATTGCTTGCAAAACTGGGACACTTTAGACCAATGGCAGCTGAATTCACAAAGAAGATTCCAGTATTCAATATGTTTACCGATTCTTTGACGCCACTTTATGTGAGTAGAGGAAAGGGTGGAGAAAAAGGTGGAGGCCTGGTCGCACAACTCATTGAAAGCTTAGATGAAGGTGTGTATCGACATGTTATTTTTCCTGAGGGAACGTACTCCAATGGAAAACACCTGCTGAAATTCAAATCCGGTGCCTTTGTTCCTGGACATCCCGTCACTCCGATCGCTTTCAATTTTCCTGAATATACTCCTTTTTGGAACAGAGAAGAATCAAGTTTTGTGGTTCAACTGTACCGTATTTTATCAAGGTGGTATACCCCTGTAGAAATCCACTTCTTGCCATTGTATACACCTTCAGAAGAAGAAAAACAAGACCCCAAACTGTTCGCTGAAAATGTTCGCATCCTTCTCAGTAAGGCCACTGGACGAACACTCTCACAGTACGATGTGAAGGATTCACCAAATTATCGTGTCGACGTCAACAAAAAGGCGAGCAAATCTACATAAGATTGACCACCTTATGATTATGTTACAAACGGTAAACATGTGGCTTACTGTATGTGATGTATGTTAAAAATTGGAGATTCTCTATGTTCAGAATTCGAAGTTTGTCCATTGCGACATGGATGGTACTCTGTTCCTGTACTGAACAAAAACCCCCACAAGACAACACTCAAGACAGTCCCACACTTACGGACACGGCTTTGAACAATGAACCCAATGACTCTGCAGAGACAGACTCGAACCCCAATGAGGACAATGTTGAAGATACAGGAGCGCACACTTCAGAACCAAGCAATGAACAGCATCAAGATTTGGATGCATTGAACCAGCATTTTTCCAATCACTTTCAAACGTGGTTAGCCAACAGTTATTACAATGACAGCGACCTCACTAGATTGGACCTTCAAGGTGGTAGCTTTGGTGGTTTTATTGACGAGACATACCCTCTAGACCACGAACCGGTTTTGTTCATTCATGGAAATTCAGATCGTTCTATTGGTGGAGTCTTGGGCGGATGGACAACACAGCGCAATCATTTTTTGGAAATGGGATTTAACAACGCCGAACTCTATGCAACCACATATGGCCCTGCAGATTCATTGTACGCCATCAATTATCGACACGATGCACAAACACTCAAACACATCCGTGACTTTATAGAGGCCGTTCTAGCATACACAGGCGCAACTAAGATCGATATCGTAACCCATTCCTTGGGTGTGACTTTAACTCGAAAAGCCATACTGGGAGGGTCCTTCACAGATGCAAATCAAACCACCATCCAACTCGGAGACCCCTTAACGGATCGAATTGATACATTTATCGGTATAGCGGGTGCAAACCAAGGTCTGGCATCTTGTATTGGGTCTGTTGCACCGACCTGCTCTGGAATTGATGGTCTCTACCCTGGAACGTTGTTGGCCTTTGAAGTGACAGGACAGTCTCAGATTCTCCAATCCATCAACAATCAAACTGCATATGAAGCCGAACATCGATACAGTATTTGGAGTCAAGCAGATGAAGTTTTGGGTTTTGGATGTATTGTTTGGGGCGTAAACACTGCACGAATACCCTCTGAAACGAATGAAAAGTTGTACATTTCAAAATCACACTTGGACCTCAAAGAAGACACTGCTGAAATTGTCTACGCAATGACACAAGAACATCGCATTCCTTAGATGAAAACTCATATCAAACCATCGTTTCCACTAGGAAAAATACACAGTTTCACACCTTTATTAAGGCCATTTATTGGTGATCTTGTTTGATAATCAATGGTTATCATCCGATGATACTCACAAAGAACAAGTCGATTGGTTATACTAATTGTGCTTACACATTCCGAATTCACATTTGCACACGGTATACCTATGTTTCCCATCGCACTGTGGTTGTTCGCCTGCCAAAACGAACCCAAATCATCCGAAACTCAAGAAGACTCTATCATCAATGAAGACACCTCAGATACAGGTGCATTGACAGAAGAAGACTTACTTGAAGGATGCATCAACGATGCCGACTATTTTGAACAAAAAGTATGGGCAGAAGCCCTAAGTCCGGTTTGCTATTCATGCCACAACGCACAGGGAGCCGCAAAGTATAGTGACTTAGTACTACAATCCAATGTGTTGCCAGGATACCTCGACACCAACTGGTCAGAACTAGAATATGTGGCTCGATTGGAAATTGACGACATTCCTCTCATCTTAAGAAAACCATTGGGAATGGATGGACATGGAGGTGGTGCCGTAATTACTGAGGATTCACTTGCATTTAGTGCGCTGTCTGGGTTTGTAGACAGATTGTCAAATCCTGTGGACGAATGTCCTGGAGATCAAGATATTCGTGTAGAGTCCAGTGACTTGGTACTGGCCACTCCCAAAGAAACCTTACGGAAGATCACACTCAACGTTCTAGGCACACTGCCTTCAAAATCCCACATTGCTAAGGTAGAGCAAGAAGGTGAAGCCGGTCTTCATCGGGTGCTCACCGAATTGTTAGACGGAACTCAAAGTGGCTATGCCACCAATACAAAAACACTCATTTCCAATCGTCTAATCACACTCTGGAACGATCTGCTCCTTACAGATAAATACATGGAAGGACAGACCGCCATCCAAAGTATGGACTACGATAAATTCCCCAATCTCTACTGGTATAGTGTCACCTATGACGTGGGAAATTACAAACGTGGCAAGGTGAACAGTTCCATTGCTCGTGAGCCCTTGGAATTAATGCGACATGTATTCATGGAAGATTTACCGTGGAGTACAATTTTAACTGCAGAATACACCATGATGAACTCTTGGTCCGCGATGTCCTATGGCATCAGTGATGAACGATTTGTAACTCCTGATATCAATGATCCCCAAAGTGATGTGTTCTACCCCATTGTTTTGGATATTCAGCCTCAAGTGGGCCTATTGAGTTCAGTAGCATTCTTAAATCGCTATCCCACGACCGACACCAATCGAAATCGACACCGTTCCAAAGTTCTATATGAATATTTCTTAAACACAAACATTTTGTCGTTGGCAAGTCGTCCGATTGATGCTGACAACTCAGCCATTCACAATCCCACAATGAATGACCCTCAATGCAATGTCTGTCACTCCGTCATGGAACCTGTGGCTGGAGCCTTTCAAAACTGGGATGACAACGGACACTACAATCCACCTGAAAATGGATGGTATGCAGAAATGTTTGAGCCTGGGATTGCTGGGGACACCATTTCCGTCACTGAAAGTGGTGATTCTTTGAGATGGTTGGCAAACCGTATTGGCGAAGATCCACGCTTTGCTCGATCCACAGTTGAACAAGTATTTCATGCCTTTACAGGACTCGATATTCTCCGTGGATATGAGTGGCCTTCTGATTCTACAGAATATGAAGCATGGAGGCAACAAGATGCCTTCTTCACCCGTGTGAGCAATGAATTCATCGAAAGTGACTGGGATATCAAGATCCCCATCCGAGAAGTCTTACTCTCTAAATTCTACCGTGCTGTAGATCACGACAATGCAAGTGAAGCGGAACTGATGATGGCTGGAACGGCTCGTCTATTGACACCAGAAGAATTGCATCAGAAAATCATTGCCGTCACAGGATATGAATGGGGCGACGAACTGATAGATGAAAATGATTATTTACTGCTCTACGGTGGAATTGACAGTGATGATGTTGTCGAACGACTCCGGGTTCCAAATGGTGTCATAGGAGCGGTTGCCTTGCGAATGGCAAACACCGTAGCGTGTAGAGCAACCAGTACGGACTTCGTATTGCCACTCCATCAACGCAGACTTTTCCCTTTTGTTGAAACCTCCTATCGCCCGTTTACCGAAGATGGCTTTGCCATTCCAGAGGCACAAGAACGCATCAAGCAAACAATTCAACACCTTTTCTATCGAATACTTGGGCAAGATTTACGACTCAATGACCCTGAGATATTGGCTGTGTATGATTTATGGATAGAACTACATGAGGAAGGCAATTCACTGATAGATTCAGGGGATGTCAGCACCTACATGACCTACACGTGCCGTGGATATGAAGATCCGATTACAGGCGTAGATCTACCCAGTGGTTTACAAGTTAGTCAAGATCCTGATTTTACCATTCGAGCATGGCGAGGTGTGATGGTGTACCTGCTGTCTGATTTCCACTTTTTGTTTGAATAACACCCGAGGTTAACATGACATCCCTTTCAAGAAGAAGCTTCATTCGCATCGCAGGATCTGGACTATTGGTACCATCGGCACTTACAGGATGGTCTCCCATTCAAAAAGCGCATGCACAAGAGCAAGTACGATACAACGGTACTTTTTGGTTAACCATTCACGCGTCGGGAGGATGGGACCCAACAATGGTTTGTGATCCAAAAGGGCGCGCAAATGAGACTGAAGTAGCACCAATCAACACCTATTTTACGGATGAAATATTGGAAGTCGGAAACTTTTTGGTTCCTCCGATTGATGGATTGGAAGATTTTTATACAGAGTTTCAAAATGAGTTGCTGGTGATCAACGGTATTGACGTAGGAACAAATGGTCATGAACAAGGAACACGTGCGACCTGGAGTGGACACACCGATCCCAATAGACCAGCATTTTCTGCACTTGTTGCCGGAGCACTTGATGATGCTCCCTCGTTGGCATTTATTAGCAACGGTGGCTATGATGCAACTGCAGGTGTTGTACCCGTTACACGCTTGCCAAATACCAGTACACTACAAGAATTGGCATACCCCGATAGACTCGACAGTAGCAATCCAGACTCCCACTTTTTACCACCCAGTGTCCAAGAGAAAATCCATGCGGCCCGACAAGCGCGACTTGGTCGAGTACAAAGTGTAAACCATTTGCCAAGAACACTAGATTCCATGCAAGTGTTGGAACTCGTTCAATCGGACAACTCGGAATTACAATCCCTTGTTGCTGCGATGCCAACTGAACTTCGTGACGATGATCTAGAACGTCAGATTCAGATTGCGATGGCGTGTTTCTCGGCAGGTGTCTCCGTAAGTGCGAATGTTTCTATCGGTGGATTCGACACCCACAACAACCACGATGCCACTCAAACGCCTCCGTTGTTGCGCGTGGTTCAAGCTATGGCTTTTGCAAGACAAGAAGCCGAACGACTGGGAATAGCCGATCGGTTTAATGTTGTCGTCGGTTCAGACTTTGCCCGCACTCCATACTACAATGATGGAAATGGAAAAGACCACTGGTCTATTGGATCCATGATGTTTATGGGTTCTGATATTGAAGGTGGACGTGTAATCGGTGGAACAGATACGGACCAACTGCCTTTGGCTGTCAATCCCGAAACGCTTGAAATCGATGGTGATGGGGTCATCTTGACACCAGGTCATGTACATGCGGCTCTTCGCGAAGTCGCTGGCTTAAACACCAACCCTATCGTAACTGGGTTTGAGGTAGATGAATGGCTTCCTTTATTTGGATAAATCGCACCGCCGCTGTCCTTTACAAAATATTAGGAGTGGCATTACTCCTCAATATCGGGTGTGCAGAAAATAAAAATCCTTCTGCAGAAGACAATACTGTCAACAGCGACACCGAAGCTACAAATACAGATGATACAGCCGCAGTAGACTCTGCTGAACCAGAAATGGAGATTGGAGAATGTGGCGATGGCGTTGTCAATTCCCCAACAGAGGAATGTGATGATGGCGAAGCCAATGCAAATAGTGCCGATGCCTGTAGAACAGATTGTCTATTGCCAAAGTGTGGTGATGGCATCGTAGATGAAGACGAGAGTTGTGACGACAACAACCTTTGGAATATTGATGGATGTGACGAAGACTGTGTGTTGGAGATTGGAGAATTCGAGTTGGAACCAAATGATTCGAATCTTACGGCAAACCTTTTGGGAAACAGTGGAGTACTGCGAGGAATGCTGTGGGAACAAGACACAGATTGTTACACCTTCTTATTTGAAGAAAACGACTATATTGAACTCACGATCAATCCAGAACAAGAAGAATGCTCTCACTTGATGATGATTCATGTTTTGGAAGATGGAATCGAGGTGGATTCAGATCTACCAATCGATGATACGTGTCCAAGAATTGAACCCATCAATGACCCCAGTGCTCGGTACCTAATAGACTTTTCGGAGACTGAAGTCACGTATTGCCTTGAAGGTATCTTTGGAAGCGCCGTTGAGGAGTACAGTATTGAATGGGAGATATTTTCGAATAGCTGTACCTTGATTGAACCCATTTTAACAGAAGTAGAGGATGTAGATGGAGATGCGTTTGCAAACAATTGTGATGATGACGACGACGGAGATTCCATATTGGATGAAGATGACAATTGCCCCCTCCACAGCAACAATGGCAATGTTGAGTTCACACCCAATGTCGATGGATTTTTTGAAACGTGGGTTCTCACTTCCGGTCATACTGTCACCGCATTGCAAACCGGAACTTGTCAAACGGTTGATGACATCTATGAGATTTCAGAAACCGCCATTGTACCCTCTTTGCTGAATACACTCATAAACTACAATGAAGACCCAGTATCTTGGTCTTTTTATGAAAGTCCAGACAGACATATCGATTTCAATTCGATTCTTGGACTGATGGATATAACGCCCGCTCGAAATGTGTTTGCAGGTATTTGGGTATACAGTGATACCAGCAGAATTGTCGATGTACAATTTGGACCCGACGATGCTGGACGTGTGTGGGTCAACGGTACTTTTGTTGGGGAATCACAACTCTGTCAAGGTGCAGGGGTAGATAGATACACTTTTCCCTCTAGTTTGACTACAGGATGGAATTACATTCTCACACAGGTACACGACAATGGTGGTGGATGGGGTATGTACTTTCGACTCACCGAAAATGGCACTCCCATTACGGACCTAATTTTGTCTCCTGTACACACAGGCATCTTTCAGGATGTACAGAGTGATATTGATGGAGATGGGATTGGGGATCGATGTGAGCTTGCCGACAACTGAGTCTGTCTTGTTCAGTTTAGCGATCCATACAGCATCGAAATCCGTCATCCATATTCTTCCAACCACTCAAGCGATGGCCGTGACGACTCGTACAATCTTGACCATAGAACGTATGGTTCCACATAGTCCCTCCACGTAGAGTACGCCAAGTGTCCGGAGATACAACAACGTTTTTGGCAAAGGGTTCTGGAAAGTCGCTCCATGGATCTGATACCCACTCACTTAAAGAGCCATTTAGATCGTATACTCCTTCTGGGGTTTTACAATCTTCCTTTTCACCACTTTTAGTATATGGAACATTGCGACCTTGGGGACCTGGACCTTCAATAGGTGTATTGCAGGTTTGTCGATTGCGATGCTTACCATAAGAATACATCCGTCCTTCTGTTCCTCTACACGCCAATTCCCATTCAGCGGACGAACACAACCGTTTCCCAACAGAGTCGCATAATGATACGGCCTCTTCCCAGGTAACAGAGTGCGTGGGGTATTCTCCTTTGATATTAGGGTATTCATATCGATCCATACAAAACCCTTCCACAGAAACCTCTGAGGAAGCCTGATGCCAAGAACGAGAAGGATTTGTTACTCCAATAGCAAGTGCTGTTTTTTCAAAACTGGCCATATCAGTTGGACAAGTCTTTTCTTGCGTACAGGAAAAAAGAGATATTAGAATAAAAACCATAAGAACTTCACAGGAAATGGATCAATGTTTACACTCTTCTTTGTACTGCTCTCAGGCTGTTGTCGCAATGAAATCCCACCTATTTTGGATACGCCTCAGTTTCGAGAGGCTGAAGCAAACGATATTTGGAGTGTTCCACTGACCGATATCATATTGGATTCCAGCCTAAGTTTGGACGAATTGACGATACAAATTCAAAGTTCCAACCCTGAAGTTATCGCTACGATAGAAGATGAATGGCTCACACTGAGACCAACCAGCACTCCCTTTAACGATACCACCTCTGTTGAAATTACCGTATATGATCAATGTGACGAAGTTGGTGTAGAAATATTTGATGTGCAATTTGGGACAGGAGATGCTTCCAACAATACGTGTACACAATCTTTTGTCTACGAAGCACCTGCCGGGACGACTGCTGTTTTCATCGCTGGAGATTTCAACGAATGGAATACAACAAGTCATCCATTGACACAACTCAACAACCGTTGGAGTATCGACCTGCAACTTGAAACAGAAACGGCATATAAATTTGTTGTAGAACACGAAGGACAACAACAATGGACTTGTGATCCAAATGGAGATTGGTTTCAGTGTGATCCCAATCAAACCTTTGAAAACACTTGTGAACTAGGCTTGTCTTCCTGCAACTCAATTGCGACACCACAGTGTACAACATACGTTCTAGAAATAGAAGATTGGGAGATTGTCGACACTACGATCCTTTTATCTCTGCAGTCCGAACAGACCTTGGAAACCATAAATGTAGAGTACAATGGCATCATTGATTCTTATAATTGGACCTCCACATTGTCCATCCCACTTCAAAATGTGGATCGACACACCATAACCATTACAGGAATCTCAACAGATGGTGATGCTTCTTCCCCAATTCATCTTCCGTTTTGGACCGATGACTTTGATTGGAACAGTGCCGTCATGTACTTTCCATTCGTTGATCGATTCGCCAATGGTGATCCCACCAATGACCTAGAATATGAGACCAATTGGCCCACAGGAGACTATCTTGGTGGTGACTGGCAAGGTATCATTGACAACCTTGACTATCTTGACGCAATGGGTGTCAATGCTCTTTGGATTAACAGTCCACTCGACAATCCCAGTGGAACCTTTGAAGGGGCCTGTGGAATGAGCATTACTGGATACCATGGATACTGGCCTCAATCGAATAGTGTTCTTGAAGAACACTTTGGGTCAGCCGAGACCTTGCACACATTGATAGAAGAATCGCACAATAGAGGAATACGAGTATTGATCGACTGGGTTGGAAACCATACTCATGATCAGCATCCCTGGTTTGAAGAACATCCAAACTGGTACACCACTGAACATCTTTGTATGGATAACGACAACTGGAATCAAGCACCTGAAACGTGTTGGTTCGCACCTTATGTACCGACAATTGATTACAGTCACCCTTCTCCCACCGTTAAGAGTGTTGAAGACATCATATCCTTTGCCATAGAATACAATATAGATGGACTCCGAGTAGATGCTGTCAAACATATGCCCAAGGCCGTCCACTGGAATTTACAGCGTCAAATCGACAAACACATTGAACATTCATCCAACACTCCCTTTGATTTTTATACAGTTGGAGAAACCTTCAGTGGAGATCGAGAGTTGCTTCGAGAATATCTAGGACCAGACTTACTCGATGGACAATTTGATTTTGCGCTGTATTGGAAAATATTAGAAGTCTTGGCTCGAAATGAAGGGGAACTAATTGACTTAGAAATAGAATCACAGCAATCATTGTCCTTCTTTGATGAACACACAATGTCGAACTTCTTAGGAAACCATGACGTTGAGCGCTTTATTAGCCATGCATCCGGAGACGTCTCTTCACTCTATGGAGATGGATTGTGTTCAACTGGAGAGTGGCGTGTAGACGCAGAGAATCCAGATTGGGATGAGCCTTATCAACGCTTGAAATTGGCTTGGACTTGGCTACTCACTCATCCCGGTGCCACTCTGATGTATTATGGTGATGAAATAGGATTGCCTGGCTATCATGATCCAGACAACCGCCAACTCATGCAATGGGATTGGAATACTCGACAGGCTTCTGTTCAATCATTGGTACAAACTATTTCATTGGCCAGACAACTCTACCCTCAACTCACCTCAAAAAATAGAACCGTATGGTGGGAAAGTTCAGACACACTTGCCATTTCAATGAGTCAAAACAACCAGTATGCTTTGATCGTCATCAATCGAAGTGGTCAACCACAAACTTTGACCAATGGTCTTTCTTGGGCGGGTCTTCCGAGCGTTGGAATCGTTCGAGAGATACTGACGGAGCAGAATGTGACCCTTATAGATGATGAACTTACGTTTACAATCCCAGCCTTTACATCACAAGTTTGGATCTGGGAATGGTAAAATCAAAAAGTATGCTTTTAAAGAGAACTATTTCTTATTTTTGAAATCATAATTGAATAACAATTCGGATTTTTGTAAATATCCATTACGTTTTATTGATCAACTTATGCATATGTTGTATTTGGTAGTTGCGATTATTTTCAACTATACATTTTAAAAAACCATTTAAAACATTGGACTGTTTCATGTTTAAAGAAATAGAACTATTAAACTTTCGTGGAATAAAAAATAGCGGTAATATTTCGTTGGCTCCACTGACTGTATTTACAGGACCTGAAGGTTCTGGAAAATCCAGCATTGGACATTTTTTAACGATGCTCAAACAAACAGTCATGACCACAGATTCAACTCTTGCACTCTATACTGGTGATATGACTT
>Ga0115564_10004872_pt1 | contig 10818 bp, 12 predicted proteins | sample COGITO_mtgs_1105_7_FD_88680 | JGI IMG/M metagenome (GOLD analysis project Ga0115564, IMG submission 88680) | Pelagic marine microbial communities from North Sea - COGITO_mtgs_110523 | ecosystem: Environmental > Aquatic > Marine > Epipelagic | place: Germany:Helgoland, sampling site Kabeltonne... | reverse complement strand
TGTTCCGCATTCATTGTTAAATCGTCCGAAATCGGGATTCTCTTTACCCATATACGATTGGTTGAAAGGAGATTTGCGAGATATTCTGGAAGACGTACTTTCGGAGAGCAATGTTAAAAAGCATAATATATTGCATGCACCGGCAGTCCTAGAATTGAAACGACAATTTTTGAATGACGAATTAGCAGATAAGGCTTTATTGTGGAAAGTCTTTATATTCTTTCAATGGTTGAACAAAAGCTAAATGTCTAAACATGTATTATACATATACGCCTTTCTAATAAACTTCGATGTTTATTCAATAATACCTGGGTTACCTTTATCATATGGAAAAGCAACTCTATTTATATTTGTGATATTTTTTTTAATCGAAAAAAACTTAAATGCGAAATTCAGTATCGATCGGTTTCAGTTATTAATTCTATTGGGGATGAGTGGTGCTAATTTGGCAATGCTGTTTTCAGGCATATTGGCTACGGATACTGTTCAATTAAACTTTAGGCTTTTTCAAAACATTTTCCTCGTCTTTTTGATAATAGAAACAATATCAAGCTCGAGAGAGCTAGATAAATTGATGCTCTATTTCATTTTTGGTAGTATCTTTCAATCACTCTTGGTGTTAATGGGATATGGAATTGGAGGAGATGAATTACGGTTACTTATTTTTAATGATAATCCAAATACTACTGCTTTAAGATTCTCATTAGCATCCGCATTACTTTTGTATTCTATTTCAAAGTCAACCATAACAAAGCTGAAAAAGTTGTTTTTTGTAACCCTAGTATTATTGCTTGGTTATATGATAATTCAAACAGCATCACGATCAGGAGTAATTACCTATCTGGCAGTAATTATTATATTTTTATTCAGGCCACAGGAATGGAATAGATCTAGCATTCTAACTATTTTTTTATTCTTATCAGTTTCAAGTTATGCGATATACAGATTAATTATAGAAGACGCCTCAATAATTTTACGCATGAGTAACTCAATTGAAAAGGGGGATTTAGCAGGTAGGGAGGACATCTGGGGATGGTTAATGGGATTAATAAAGGAACGTCCCATCTTTGGTATTGGTATTGAAGGTTACCATACACAAAGTGTTTTACATTATGGGAAGTATATTAGTCCGCACAATGCGGTATTAGAATTGTTAGTGAAAGGGGGAATAGTTTCTTTGTTATTCTTTTCGTTTTCATTGGTAAAGGTTTTAAAGAATATTATTAAATCATGGTTGAAAAAAAATCCTTTTACAGCTAGTCTAACCATTATATTAATAGTTATAATATCTACAGCTCAGTTTTTAACTATGAAGATCGGGTGGTTTGTACTGTCAATAATACTGATTCAATTAAAACATGAAAAATATAGTATTTCTCATACCAAATAAAGACTTTGGGGGCGCAGAGAAAATGACATTATGGTATTACAAGTTATTTCAAGAATTCGGTCACTCAGTTAGCCTGTTGATACTAGCGGATACTGGCCACGGTATTGATTTAGAAAATTATAATCCAACAATTTTAAAGTCTCGTTCATCGATGTCCTCAGTTTTTTCTTTGACGCAGTCAATTAAAAAACTTAACCCGGATATAATATTTGTAAGCCGGGAAAACGCGCTTGTTACGGCGATACTTCAGAAGTTCTTGTTTGGAATAAAGATAATTTATCGCCCTCCCACTTTATTACGTAATGAGTTGTCAAGAAATTTAAAGTATAAACTTCTCCGCGCGTTGTTGACATATTCGTATGAATATATAGATCTTTTCGTAGCGCAGTCCCTAGAAATACATACCGAGCTGAAAGAAAGGAAAATACCTGTGTCAAAATTAATACATATATCAAATCTTAATTCAAGGAAAGTAAAGACATCACGAAGTACAAATGGAATCTCTCAGGTTGATACGGTAACTTATCTGATCGTAGCCAATGTGAGTTTTGTGAAAGGCTTGGATGTTTTGATTGATGCTTTTGATAATATGATTGATGATTACCCTAATTCAGAATTATTGATAGCTGGAAGAGTTGATTCAAACTACGCTATCGACTTAAAGACAATAGTCAATAAAAACAAACGAATTAATGAAAAAGTGAAATTCTTGGGCTGGCAGTCGGATGTTGACGATTTATTTGAAAAGGCGGACGTAGTAGTACTTTCATCAAGGATGGAGGGTTTTCCAAACGCACTAGTGGAGGCAAATGAGCACAACAAGCCAATAGTGTCTACAAGGTGTTGTGAATCAGTTCATGAATTAGTAGTAGACCGTATGAATGGTATTTTGGTTGAAAAGAATAACAGTGAAGATTTAATGAGAGGTTTGATTGATGTACGAAGTATTGATTATCAGGCATTACAGTATCGAATAAACGACGACACTTTACCATATTTAAATGTAGTTATAAATAAACTCTAATGGAACTTGTTTCAATAATAATGCCCCTATATAATTCAGAGAAATTCATTGAAGAATCTATTAATTCAGTGCTTGAGCAAACTTATAATAACTGGGAATTAATTGTGATTGATGATAATTCAAAGGATAACTCTAAAGGAACAGTAAATAAGTTCTGTAGCAGGGATGCTAGAATTAATTTAATATCATTGAAATCAAATAGCGGTGCTGCTTTTGCAAGACAAATTGGCATTGATGAAGCACGGGGTGACTATTTAGCTTTTTTAGATAGTGATGATAAGTGGCATCCTGAAAAGCTTTTGAGACAGATATCATTTATGAAAACATTTAATTCTACAATAAGCTGCACTGGATATCAGTCGTTTATTCAAAAAAAGGGTGTCGAAAGAACATTTTTACCCCCGAAAAAAACAGATTATAAACGGGTGTTATATGATTGTCCAATTGGTAATTCAACTGTAATTATAGACAAACAAAAGTTCAAGAGTATAAATATTCCAAATATTCGAAAGCGTAATGATGACGCTTTATGGTTATCTTTATTGCGAAAAGGTGGCTATATTGATGGCTTTAAGGAAGTGTTATGTATGTATAGAATAGGCAATAATTCCTTGTCTAGTAACAAATTATCCTTGGTATATTATCATTGGAAATTGTATAGAGAATTCGAGAAAATGTCAGTTTTAAAATCATTAAAACATATATTAATATGGATAATTATAAAAGTTATAAAAATAAAATGAAAGTAGTCATACTAGCTGGTGGCTTTGGAACACGAATAAGTGAGGAAAGTCATATGAAACCTAAGCCCATGATTGAAATTGGTGGTAAGCCTATTTTGCTGCATATCATGGAGATCTATTCTAAGTACGGTTTTAAAGACTTTATAATCTGTGCAGGATACAAACAAGAGATGATAAAAAGTTATTTTTCGCAATACGGTCTTTATGAGTCGGATTTAAGAGTAAACTTGGCAACAAACGAATTGACCTATTTGAATTCTTCACATAAGGATTGGACAATTACAATAGTAAATACAGGTCTCGAAACAATGACTGGTGGTCGTGTAAAAGCTATAAGTCATTTAATAGATGATGAGAATTTTTTACTCACCTATGGCGATGGGGTTAGTGATGTTGATTTGGATGCTGTTATAAACCTACACATAAAGAATCGCCCGACGGTGACATTAACTGCGATACAACCGGGTGGTCGATATGGTAAGTTGGGTTTCCAGGGTACAAATAATATTTCATCTTTTGAAGAAAAACGCAAAGAGGATGGAGGTTGGATCAACGGCGGCTTTATGGTTGTCAACAAAAAGATCTTTGAAATCATTGAAGGGAGTCATACTGTATTAGAGCAGGAGCCTTTAAAGAAATTGGCAGAAAGCTCTCAATTAGTAGCATATAAACACCATGGATTCTGGCAGAGCATGGATACATTAAGAGACAAAATTAGTTTGGAAGAATTAATCTCGAAAAATGAGGCGCCATGGATATAGTTGATTTTGAAAGTTTTAGAGGAAAAAATGTAATAGTTACAGGACATTCGGGATTTAAAGGAAGTTGGTTGACGGCTGCTTTACTTCATTTTGGGGCTCGGATTTACGGGTTTTCTTTAAAGAAAGACGTCGAACTAGAATTTTGGGATGCCTTTGATTGTGAAAAGGACTTAGAGGTAAGCGATCGATTAGACATCACCGATTATGAAAAAGTTAAGAGACGGTTTGCGGATATAGATCCTGATTACGTTTTCCATTTAGCTGCCCAGCCATTGGTAAGAGAATCGTACGTAGATCCCTTGGGTACTTATCAAGCCAATACACTCGGAACTTTGAATATTTGTGAAGCTATTCGCCAAGGTTGCTCAAAGGCTTCAGTCGTTTTTATCACGACCGATAAAGTTTATGAAAATAAGGAGTGGATCTGGGGATACAAAGAAATAGATCGATTAAACGGATTTGATCCCTATTCAAATAGCAAGAGTTGTGCAGAGTTAATTATTCAGACATACAAACGATGTTATTTCGATAGCTCAAACATTAAGGTTTCTATTGCTCGTGCTGGAAATGTTATTGGAGGAGGAGATAACGCTAAGGACAGGATAATCCCGGATTGTGTTAGATCCGTATTAAACAATTTACCGATAATTGTTAGAAACCCACATTCTGTAAGGCCTTATCAGCACGTATTAGAGCCAATATTCGCTTATTTACAAATCGCCTTGTATCAAACCCAAAATCAAGCGCTTTCTGGAGAATTTAATATTGGTCCACAGACGGAAAACACAATAGCAACAGGCGAATTGGTTTCTGAGTTTTGTGCTAAATGGGGGGATAATGCTAAGTGGCAAGTAAAACCGATTGAGGGCGCGCTGCATGAAGCATCGCTATTAAAACTTGATATATCCAAGTTCCAAAAGTTATACAAATGGAGTCCCAAATGGAATATTGATAAAACAATATCAGCTACCATAGATTTTTACAAGAGCAAATTAAGTGGTGAACCTGTGAAAGAAATAATGAAAAGGCAGATGTTAGATTACTTAAATCAAGATGTATGATGGAAAAAACTAAAGCTACCATCATTGTCTCATCCCCCGATAGTTATTCAGATGTGCTGTCAATTTTTTTAAAGTGTTTCGAAAGATTTTGGAAGGATTGTCCGTATGAACTCATTATCGCTAATAATGGGCATAATTGGAGCGGTTATAAAGTGATTAAAAGTGATAATGATAATACTTGGACGAAAAGAATTTTACACAGCTTAGAAGAAATAGATTCTGAACTATTGATTTTATTCACTGATGATTGTTTAATTTCCTCAGAAGTAGATTCTTTCAAGTTTACCGAGTTGCTAAATAGATTCGAGGATTTAGACTTAAATTATCTAAAGTTATATCCAAGTCCCAGGCCTACTGGTCCTTGGATAAGTCGCAAGTATGAAATCCGGGGTATAAAATATAAACAGCCGTATGGGCGTTCATTAATGGCATCAGTATGGAGGAGGAGTCATTTTATACAAGAGTTTTCAAACTCAATGACTGGTTGGGAAATAGAGGAAAAGTGGCTCACAGAAAGTCTTGAAAGCAATTCTGACATAATAAAAAACTATGCCGCAATCACCACCAATTTGTGTAATGCCAAGCACGCGGTTGTCAAGGGCAAATGGTTGCCGAGTGCAGTGCGCAAATGTAAGTCATTAGGTATTTCGGTTAATGTGGATGAAAGAGCTGTGTTAAGTGTTGGTCAAGAGATATTTTTATTTTTTAAGAGGAATATAAGAAAATTGATTTCGAATAAATTTCGAATATTTCTTAAGAAAGTCTTCTTGAGCTTTGGTATTAGTTTTACTACGAAGAATTAGATATGGAAATAAATATAAAAGATTTAGAATTAATTAGCGGAGTTAACTTTTCTGACGAGCGCGGAAGATTGGTAAAACCATTCAGTAGGAAATTCAGTTCTGAACTACACAATATAGATTTCAAAGAGACATGGTTTACAAGGTCTAGGTTAGGAGTGATTCGCGGTATGCACATGCAGACGGAGCCTTTGGCAACGCGAAAGTTAGTCAGTGTTCTAAAGGGAAAAATAATAGATGTAGTCCTGGATGTGAGACCTGATTCTGAGACATATGGGAATGAATTTGTAATTGAAATGGACGAGATAGATTCTTTTACTTTGTTAATTCCAGTAGGCTGCGCACACGGATACGAAGTTCTCGTAGATGATACAATCGTCATGTATATGGCAGATCAAGTGCACAGCGAAGAGCTAGACATTGGCTATCACTTCAGATCATTAAATTACCAATGGATAACAGAAAAACCAATTATATCAGAAAAAGATAAGACATTACCAAAATGGAAAACCCAGTTATAAAGTACGCTCAAGCGTCTACAGATCACGAAGAACTTTCAAAAATCCAGGAGGCCTTAGAATATGGATATTTTGGACAAGCATATTTAACAGAGCAGTTTGAAAAAGAATTAGCGAATTATCTTGAAACGGATAGATATGTTGTGTCCTGCAATACAGGAACTTCAGCACTTCATCTTTCCATGGAGGCTTTGGGTATTACAAATGGGGATGAGGTAATAGTGCCATCCTTTACCTTTGCGGCAACCATACAAGCGATTATAGCAACGGGTGCGTCACCTGTTTTTTGCGATGTCGACGCGAAAACAGGACTAATAGACCCTGAGGTGGCTACGACATTAATAAACACTAAAACAAAGGCGATAGTAGTGGTTCATTATAGTGGTACGTCTTGTGATATGAACACTTTTCTTAGGCTTAAAGATCAATATGGAATACGAATAATAGAAGACGCTGCTCACGCAATTGGCACAAAATACCAAGGTAAATTTATAGGAAGCTTTGGAGATATAACATGTTTTAGCTTTGATTCAATCAAAGTAATGACATGCGGTGAGGGAGGAGCAGTTGTCACTTCAAGTAAATCGCTCCAAGACAGGATGAGAGCAATGCGTTTACTTGGGATTGAAAGAGAGAATGATACTTCCAAAAACTGGAAGAAGCGTTCGGCTGGTTATGAAATTTCAGGCCCTGGATTTAGATATCATATGAGTAATATAAATGCGGCAATAGGACTCGTTCAATTGACAAAATTAACCTCATTTATTCAGCGCCGTAGAGATATATGTGAGATGTATATCGACAAACTGAGAGACATTTATGAAGTTGAATATTTAACTGATAATGTTGCTTGTATAGCGCCATTTCTGTTCACAATAAAACTTAGTGGAGGGAGAAGAGACGAATTGAAATTATATCTGCGAAATAACAATGTAGAGACTAATATCAGTTATGTTCCCAATCATTATCATAAATACTTTGATAAATTCCGCACGTCCAATCTTAAAGAAACGGAGGATTTGTACGATAGAATTTTGTGTTTACCATTACATCCTAACCTCCAAAATAGTGACGTTGAAAAGGTGTGCTATTTATTAAAATCTTTTTATAGTGCAAAAAATTAATAAATCTAATTGTAAAGAAGTATTAGATTTTATTCAAAGTGAAGCGGTCTATAATGTCTATATTTTAGGTGATTTGCATCATTATGGATTTGAGAATGATTTTTTAAGTCTTTATGTAACAAGTGGCACTTCTAATAGACCTCGAGGCGTTCTTATGCATTATCGAGATAATTTTGTTTATTATGCTAACAGCGGAGTATCTCCGTCAGAGAAATTGCTTTCATACCTTTCGATAAATTTTAAAAACCACTCTTGTATTTCTGGTAAATCTAGCTGTATTGCTGAGCTAAATAGGTTCTTAAAATTTAGTAACGAGCGTGTAACAATATTAATGTTAGCCACCCTTCAAGACAAATCTGACTTGATCTTTCCGCATCCCCTTCAACTAGGAATTGGGGAAATAAAAGAATTGACGCGGTTTTTTACTAAAATTCCGGAATTCAGACATAAATATGCTGAAGTTAACTTAACAATGGAGCGCCTCGAGCAAAACTTTAAAGAAAATCGTGTCTTTGCTATCAAGGACGGTTATGAAATTAATGCTACTGTCACATTAACTGCGGAAACGAAAAGCGATGCTGTCATTACGGATGTTGCCACATTACCTCAATTAAGAGGAACGGGCCTAGCTCGTCGTTTATTGTCGGCGGTTTTAGATCTACTTTCTTTTGAAGGTAAGTCGCGTATTATTCTTTACGTTGATTCAATTAATGCAACGATGTTGTATTCATCGGTTGGATTCAGGCAAATTGGCAATTACAGTACTTTAAGGAAATGAGAATTCTGTTAATAGGGTATTTTGCGAATGATGAGATAGATACTGGGGGTCAACCGGTAAAAACAAAATTATTACTTGATTATTTGAACCAATGGGACCTTGAAATTTATCGAGTAGATACTTTCTTTGTTCGCAATAGGCCTACATATTTCTGGAGAGAGTTATTTAGAGGCATGTTAGTATCAGAGCATATCCTTGTACTTCCCGCAAGGAATGGTGTTAAGTATCTACTGCCATTGGTCTTAGCTTTATCTAAAATATTTGGGAGAACAATTCATTATGTGGTTATTGGTGGATGGATAATGGAATTACTAAGGAAAAGGAGCTTATTGAGATATATAGTTTTCAGATGTGATAAAATATATGTTGAAACGAATATAATAAAGGATCAGCTTGTTGACTTTGGTTTTTCAAGAGTAATTGTTATGCCCAATGCAAAACCGTTAAAACCCCTAAGAAAGACTTATGCTATTAATAACCTTAAGTTCGTTTATTTTTCTCGAGTGATAAAGGAAAAGGGTATTTTGGACGCAATCAGTGTAATAGTAAAACTAAATTTGGAGCATAAGTCAAATGCAACTTTGGATATATATGGACCTATACCGGATGATTTTAATAAACTGTTTCATAAAATAGTTAATAATCATAGTGAAATCAGGTATAAGGGCATAGTAGATCCGCTAGAAAGCATAGCAGTTCTTAAGAATTATTTTATGATGTTGTTTCCAACCAGATATTATACGGAGGGCGTACCTGGCACAATAATAGATTCACTCGCTGCTGGACTGCCAGTGATCACATCAGATTGGGAAAGCAAGAGTGATGTGTTAAAAGAGCGCGAAACATGTCTAACATATGATTTTAAGGATAACGAAGATTTTTATCGCGTGTTACATTTTGCTGTGCAAAATCAAGCTTTAATTAATCGTATGAGGTCTAAATGCGTTAAAGAATCGTCTAAATTCCTTCCGGAAAATGCTTTTGCACTTTTGTTAAATGAACTTAGCTAAATTCATTGCGGAATTTAAATATTACTTTAATCATTGGTATCACATGATTAAAGGAGATAGTCCTTTTCATGTTGAGCAGGGTGTCGGTAATTTTTTTAATCCTCATCATCTACAAGGGTACTTCAATGATTTAACAAAAAAAGTTACGTGTCCAAGTGATATTGTATCAGGTCTCCCTGTGGTTCCTACCTTAAGCGGTGACCGGATACATTTTTCTATTGCGATTTTTCAATATGGCCTTGGATGCCATGATTTGCTTCTTGAGCGAAAGTCTGAAGACCTAGACTATAAATTTCGCTTAACTTTAGATTGGGCCGTGAGTACTTTAGACGAATTAGGGAGATGGGAAACTTTCAGTTTTATATATCCAGAGAATCCGTACTCAGCTATGGCCCAAGGACAAGGAATATCCTTGCTATTGCGGGGATTTCAATATTATGGAGAAACGAGGTATTCTGAAGCAGCCAAAAAAGCGGTTGAGTTTTTATTAAAACCAGTAAAAGATGGTGGCGTGTGTTATTATGACGGAAAAGGAGGTTTGATTTTTAAAGAGTATACTCACAAAGCCACTGTTTTAAATGGTTGGATATTTGCATATTTTGGGCTTTTTGATTATTGTTTAGTTTTTCCTGAAGAAAAGAGAATGAATACTATTAGGACGAAGGCGCTTACGTCTTTACTAGGTTCACTTAACAATTTTGATAATAATTATTGGTCATTTTATAATGATAAAGGTTTGATAGCAAGTGGATTTTATCATAAATTACACATAGCACAACTAAAGGCATTGCTCGTAGCTCATGAAGACGAAACATTAAGAGTAATTATTAGAAATTTCGAGGAGTACGAGCGTAATATCTTTGCTAAGCTGTACGCATTTATGGTTAAGGTAATTCAAAAAATCGTTAAAATTAATAGGAAATAATGGACATGGAGTTAAAGATAGTTTCTGCATCACGCAGCGAGGCCGAATTAATAGCGACTATTCACAAAAAATCTTTTTCTCAACAACACTTCACTTCGAGTTTTTCTATTGGACTTTTGACTAGATATTATGATTTTTTCATAGCTAATAATTCCAAGTGCTTTTTATTTTATAGTGGACAAGAAATTGTAGGATTTGTTGTATCAGGTTTTAATACTAAGGTTGCTTTAAAAAAATTTAAACAACGTTATTTTTTATCTATTCTTTATTATTTATTGTTGAATCCATCACATCTCTGGAAAAAGTTCAATATGCCCAAACTAGGCAAAACAGGTTTTCAATCGTTAGCAGAATTTAGACTTCTTTCTATTGCTGTTGTGCCTTCTTTTATAGGCAAGGGAATTTCTAGACATATTCTATTGAAATTTGAACAAAACCTAAAGTCAGATGGAATAGACCTTTATGGTTTGTCTGTGCGAAAGGCAAATAATAGGGCGGTTAGGTTTTATATTAATCAAGGTTTTGAAGAAGAGTACAGGGGTGAAACCAATATATATTTTACCAAGAGTTTATCGTCTTCTTTTCTTGATAAAGATGTAGAATTCCCTATAAATAGGACAGGTAATAATTAAATTAGACCTGTTATGAAGAAGAGTAAATTCACAGAAAGTCAGATTATCAAAG
>Ga0115564_10004867_pt1 | contig 10823 bp, 10 predicted proteins | sample COGITO_mtgs_1105_7_FD_88680 | JGI IMG/M metagenome (GOLD analysis project Ga0115564, IMG submission 88680) | Pelagic marine microbial communities from North Sea - COGITO_mtgs_110523 | ecosystem: Environmental > Aquatic > Marine > Epipelagic | place: Germany:Helgoland, sampling site Kabeltonne... | reverse complement strand
TCTTATTTTTTCTGCATAAAAGTGAGTTCTTTTGGTGTAATCACTCGCTCCCAATATTATTGGAAACCTAAGGATTACTAATTTATCAGTTCTATAATTTTGCATACAATAACTTTCCATATTTCTTTTACCATCAGAATATGAAACTTGATCCCTGTCTTTTATTTTGTTTTTATATTTAATTGGGTTAAAGTCAATTTCCTTATAAATTGAATCTTGGTTAATTTCTTTTGGTAAGCCATAAGTGTAAGTTGAGGAAATTAAAATTAGCTTCGGAATTTTTTGTTGAAATTTTATTGACTTTAATAATAATTCTGAATCTGAATTTGAGTAATTAATAAAATCAACAACAACTTCAAATTGATTTTCTTTAAATAAATTATCTAAATCATTTTGGTTTTTCCTGTCAATCTTAAAAAAATTATTTACCTGTATTTTTCTTCTAGACGCGACAAAAAATTGATAATTACTATTGCTTAAAAGTTTAATAAACTGAATTCCTAAAAATCTGGTTCCTCCAATTATTAATATTTTTTTCATAAATTAAGAATAATGTAGGTTATTAAACTTGCTATGAATAATCACATCATAATAACTTTCTTTGAAAAAATAATGATTTTTTAAAGTTGCCTCGTATTTAAAATCTGCTGATTCGATAGCCTCAAATAAATGAGGTCTTAAATTAAAAGCATAGGTAAATATTTTATGAAAATTTAAATCATTAAAAGCAACCTCTTCAATTAATTTTAAAAAAATATTCCAATACATTGAAAATGATTTTTTTTCTAACTCAGTATCCATTATAAATGATAATTCAGCGTTTTTATTAACCCAATTAATATGAACTAGCCCACCATAACCAATGCATATATTATCTTTCAAAAAAGAAAACAAAATCTGATTTGGCCTATCTTGATCAAATAATTTATTAACTACATTGTTGAAATAGTCTTCTTGGTTTTTTTTTGTTAATTTTTTTTCTTGTCTTAAATGATATAATTGTTCGTTTCTCCACTTTAATATACTAATCCGGTCTTCATATCGAATAGGTACAATAGAGTATTTACCTTGGCAGAAGATTTGTTTTTTTAATATTCTATATTTGGTGCCAAAATATATAATCATTGTTGTTAATTTGATTTTAATTGAGAAAGAATGTTTAATCCACTAATTTTATTTGAATACATTAGATAGTTTTAGATGGACTTATAAAAATAGTTAAAGTTCTACCAAGCCCTAATTGGGCTAAATTTTTATAAAATGAATTTATTATTTTAAAAGGAGCTTTTGATATGAAATTTTCCATTTCCACTCTTGCCTTATGTGCACCTTTACCTAGTTTAGGATTGTTAACATAATTTGACCCTGAATGAAGCAGAAAAAAATCGATTGGGAAGTCTGCAATAAGATCAAGACAATCATATCCTGTATATCTTGCTATATTCATTAAACTATCATATGAAAAATATGAAAGGTGCTCTGGAGGGGTAACCCAAAAATCTCTGTTGACATAGTTTTTATTCAGCAATAAATCTTGGTAAGAAGAACCGTCATTTGGAACAGTAATTACAATAACACCCTTAATATTAAGTAATAATTTCAATCTTTTAAGCAGATGAGTGGGGTCTATTACATGCTCCAGTACATTGCCCAACCATATAACATCAAATTTTTCAAAATTTTCTATTTTGGTCTCTATAATTGAACTTATATCTCCTTTCTCAAAAAAACTCAACAAGTCGGGATTTAATGATGTAATTCCATATTCCGAAAAGTCAACACCATCAATTGACCAGTTTTTGTCATGGTAATGACGCATTACAAACCCCTCTCCACAACCGACATCTAATAATTTCCCTCTTTCAACAGTATTATATTTATTGACTAAAGAAGCCCTTTGTGAAATTTTAGCTGTTATATAACTGAATTCCTCATCTGAATAAATTGATTGGTAAGAATTACTCGTAGATTCCTGATAATAGCGTTCTGAATAATATTTATTTAATTCATAAACAGTAGGTTTTGGATCTATTTCTAAAAATCCTAATTCGTGCTTTCTTAATTTATGTGACATTAGTTTGAGTTTTATTTTACAGTGACTTTATTGATAAATACAATGTTTTTAGTTTAATCTTTTGAAACCAGAATGACAGATTGGCCCATCCAATAATGCATTAATATCCAGAACCTCAGACTCACATTTTCTAATTTTTTTATAAATATCGTTTAATAAATCAAAATAAGTGTCTAAATTTTTTGTTGTATGCTGAGTACATGCATAAAACTGTGTGCTTGCTAAAATCCCTTTTTTAAGCATCTCTTGAGTAATCAATGTTTTATAAGCAGCTGCATTATCATTATTAAAAGTATAAGTAGTCAGTGCTGGTATTCCTGAGACTGTAATGTCTAAATTATTTGCTTCTGCAAGTTTTAACCATCCTTTTTGCATTTTTTTACCAGTTGCAGTAATCTTATCCCATGACTTTTCACGTTCCATTACTTTTAAAGTTGCTAAAGCTGCAGTTGGCCCAATACGTTCAGTCCAAAAAGTACTACTTATAAAAGTGTTTTGTGCCGCTTCCATTACTGATTTCTTACCTACAACAGCTGTTATCGCATATCCGTTCCCAAGAGTTTTACCAAACATTGCCATATCTGGCTCTACATTATATTTCTTAAAAATTCCACCAAAAGTCTCCCTAAAACCAGAAGAACATTCATCAAAAATTAGTACAATATTCTTTTTAGTAGCTAAATCTCTAATTTTCTGTAAAAAATTATCTTCAGGACCAAAATTTCTTAAAACTTCCATTTTAATCACTCCTATGTTATTTTTTTTAACAATATCTAAAAGTTCTTCATAATTGTTATAGTGAAATGGAAACACACTATTTTTTAGGTTTTTAGGAACACCTTTAGGACTCAATCCAGGTATTAAGTGATTTGATAAATCATCTCCCCCGTTATGATTTGCAGATAAATACCAGTCATGCCAACCGTGATAGCCACAAATTGCTATGTTATCTTTTCCTGAAGCTGCCCTTGCAATTCTAATGGCAATTGAGTTAGCTTCTCCACCACTTCTAGCATATCGAACCATTTCTGCCCAAGGATTGTTTTCTATTAATTTTTCAGCTAAATAAACTTCTTCAGGACAATTCAAGGAACTCATATTCCCTTTTTTAACAGTTTCTAGAACCGCTGTATCAACTTCATCATTTCCGTATCCAAGTGAATTTGTTCCAATTCCCATTATTGACATATCTAATAATTCCCGACCATCTAAGTCCCAAACTTTACAACCTTTAGCTTTAGAAAAATAAGATGGCCATTGTTCTGGTAAAAACATTTCAGGTCGTTTTGAAAGCAACATAGTACCTCCAGGTATTAATTTTTTTGCTTTTTTATATAGATCTTGTCCTTTTCCCATTATTTATCAGTTTTTAAGGATTTTAAAAGTCCTTCGTTTCTAATTATATTAATATTTAATCTGGTCAAATTATTTTTTATGATATAATTTGTATAAGCAGACCAAGATTTATTAGTCCCTAAATTTTCAATTAATATTTTGATTAAATCAAAATCAGCAATCTCATCTACTGTCATTCTAATTTTCGAAAAATCAAATTGACAATCATAATTTAAAGATGTAAATAAATCGCCCCCATTAAAATCTGAGTTTTTTCGAATATAGGGAGTCACATGTTCCCGTTCTGAATTTAAGTTTGCTTCTTCCCATGCTTTTTTTAATGCAGAATATCTAAACACCTCTACATCTTGACCATCAGGAAAATGTTCTATAAGAGTATTTGTTACGTAATCCTTATTGTTTTTTATAGCATAAGCAATCACATCATCAACTAATTTAGGGTCAATTAATGGACAGTCTGAAGTAACTCTCACAATCCAATCTGGATTTTTATTTTCAATAGATTTATAAAATCGATCTAAAACATCAAATTCAGATCCTCTATATGAACTAACACCTAATTCTATAGATTTATTATAAATTAATTCGTCTTCAATGTTTTTTGTAGTAGCCACAATAATTTCCGAAACATTTTTACATTTTTTTAATCTTTCTAAGTGAATCTCAAGTAAAGATTTTCCTTTAATTTCCTTTAATATTTTTCCAGGTAGCCTGGTACTCCCAGTTCTAGCTTGAGTTATTAATATTATTTTCTGTTCCATAAAGACGGATTTAATAATTCTAAATCTTTAACTACTATACCATTAATTGTTTTGAGAGCGTTTTCTTTTATCTGAAAACCAGATGCTTTTATATTAGCATTTAATTGAGATATCGAATCAACTCCAATAATAACGTTATCAATATTTTTTTGTTTAATGCAATAACTAAGTGCCAATTCCTCCATTGAACAATTTGATCCAATAGAGATTTGGTTTAATAATTCTAATTCTGTTTTTAATTCTCGAACAATAGGGTTTTTATCATTAGTACTTTTGAAAAACAAACCTTGAAGAAAAGCGGATCTTGTATGAATTATTTTTCCTTTTTCCTTGAGCCTATTTATTAAATCTCCTCTAACATTAGAATTATCTAGCAAGTTAAATGGCAATTGTACTACAGTAATTAAATCTTCATTTAATAAGCTTTCTAATTGAGCATTAGTATAAACTGATACTCCAACATTATTAATTAAACCATTAGATTTTAATTCATTTAAAGAATTAAGTGCCTTATAATTGGATTGGAAAGATTCAAATGAATGAAACATTATTATATCTAGAGTTTTAACGTGTAATAAATCGAGATACTCTATAATTTTAGTTCCTATTAAACTAAGCTTTATTTTATGAGGAAATTTAGTAATAATTTTAAATTTTAAATTATCATTTTTATTGTGAAAATCTCCAATTAACTGATGAGCATTTCCATATGCCTCAGCTGTATCCAAAATTCTAATTCCGGAATTATAAGCGAACTTCATAAGACTTAATACCTCGTCTTTTTTAAGTTTCCCAATAGAATTGTTAATTCCATATTTTAAACCAAATTGAACAGTACCTAGAATTAACTTGTTATTCATTAGAAATGAATTTTAAAACTTCATTTATTACAAACTTTTGCTCATTAAGTTTTAAAGTTGGGTACATTGGAAGACTAATGCACTTAGAATAATAATTTTCTGAATGAATTAAATTAGCTTCTTCGTAACCTATCTTATTGTAATACGGTAATAAATGAACAGGTAGATAATGAATTTGACTAAATATATTATTAGATTTTAAATAATCATATAATTCTTTTCTGTTCTCAACCTCTATGATGAATAAATGATGTGCATTATACATACCTGAGGGTAATTCTTGAAATTTAATTTTACCTTCAAAAGCTTTTTTATACCTATGGGCTATTTTATTTCTAACCTGTACTCCATTTACATTTTTAGCTAATTGTACAATACCTAAAGCTGATTGAATATCGGTCAACCTATAGTTATAACCCAAATCTTTCATTTCATAATACCATCCTCCATGATCTTCTTCCATATTATCTTTGGTAATACCATGAGTTCTTAAAAGTATCAACTTGTCATATAATTCTTTAGAATTTGTAGTAATCATACCGCCCTCACCACAAGCAATATGCTTTACAGGATGAAAAGAAAAAACTCCAACATCTGAATAATTACCATTTCCACAGAAGTTTTTTACACCTTTACTATCAATAAAATATCCACCGGGTGCATGACAAGCATCTTCTATTATCCATAGATCATTCAAATCAGCTAAAGCTCTAAATTTTTCCGTATCCAATGGAAGTCCTGCAAAATCAACTGGAATAATTCCTTTAAAAAATCCTTTAGGCTTAGAATTAATTAATTCTTTCACTGATTCAATATCCAATAAATAAGTTTTAGGATCAATATCAGCAAACCAAACCTGACCACCAACATAACGTATACAGTTTGCTGAAGCAGCGAAAGTAATTGGAGTAGTTATTACTCTGTCACCTTTTGATAGATTAAGTGCTAAAACTGATAGATGTAAACCAGAGGTTGCATTATTAACTGATACAGCATACTTAGCACCAACATATTCTGCAAATTTTATCTCAAATTCTTTAACTTTTGGTCCTTGGGTTAAATAATCAGATTTTAATGTAGAAACAACAGCATCTATATCAACTTGATCGATGCTCTGCCTACCATATGGAATAGATTTCATCTTATTGAAATTTTGGATCTACAAATTTTTTAATTAATTTTTTTAAACTTTCTACAGTTTCCCAATTTGAGTTTTCTCCAGAGTTATATTTAAATCCTTTTTCTACTTTTTTGGCTTTAAAGTTATTTATAAAATCATTCAATGACCATGAGGGAGTTGAAGGGAGAATTGTATAATATTTTCCTAAATCATACGTATTATATGAATCTGATGAAGTAATCATTTCTTCATGGATTTTTTCACCGGGTCTTATTCCAACTATTGGTTTTTTACAATCAGGTCCAATTGCCTCCGCTACATCTAAAATTCTGTATGAAGGGATTTTAGGAACAAAAATTTCTCCTCCCCAAGCATTTTCTAAAGCATGAAGAACCATGTTTACTCCATCAGCAAGTGAAATATTAAATCTTGTCATTTCTGGATCTGTTATAGGTAAGGTGTTTTCATTATTTTTTTTATTTATAAAAAACGGAATAACTGAGCCATTAGAACCCATTACATTCCCGTATCTAACAACTGAAAATTTTATAGGATTATTTCCTCTGATATTATTTGCTGATACAAATAATTTATCTGAAGTTAATTTAGTAGCTCCATATAAATTAATTGGAGCACAAGCCTTATCAGTTGATAATGCCACAACCCTTTCAACATTAGATTCTAGAGAAACAGAAACTACATTTTCAGCACCACCTATATTTGTTTTAATACATTCGTCGGGGTTATATTCAGCAATATGAACATGCTTCATTGCAGCAGTATGAATTACATAATCCACCCCACTAAAAGCTCTTCTTAAACGATCCCTGTCTCGAACATCTCCAATAAAATACCTAATTCCAGGGTATTTCTGTTCAGAATAAATTTGAGACATTTGAAACTGCTTCTGTTCATCTCTTGAGTATATTACTAACCTTTTAATTTCAGGCCATTTTTTTAAAATTGTTTTAGTTAATTCTTTACCAAGCGATCCTGTTCCTCCGGTAATTAAAATTGATTTTCCGTTAAGATTTAAACTCATCATTTAATAATTTATATTCTTTAATAGTTTTTTTTATTCCTTTAATAAGCGAAATTTTAGCTGACCAGCCCATTAATGTTAATTTATTACAGTCAAGTAGTTTTCTAGGTGTTCCGTCAAGCCTTGAAGAATCAAATAAGAGTTCGCCCTCATATCCAACAATCGAAATTATCAGTTTTGCTAATTCTTTAATAGAAATGTCCTCACCTAAACCTATATTAACTAAACCTTGCTCGTTATAATTCTCTAACAAAAAATAGCATGCATCAGCTAAATCATCTACATGTAAAAATTCTCGTTTTGGACTTCCAGTTCCCCATATAGTGACATTGGGTTCATTTCTTTTTTTAGCTAATACAATTTTTCTAATTAGTGCAGGTAAAACATGAGAATTTTCAGGGTGATAATTATCATTAGTTCCATATAAATTAGTGGGCATTACTGAAATAAAATTACATCCATATTGAGACCTATAACTATCACATAATTCTATTCCTGCTATTTTAGCAATAGCATAAGGTTTATTGGTAAGTTCTAATGATCCACTTAATAAATATTCCTCTTTTATAGGTTGTTTAGCCATTTTTGGATAAACACAAGATGATCCAAGAAACATTAATTTTTTTACTTTGTTCAAATAAGCAGCATGAATAATGTTTGACTCAATCATTATATTATCATATATAAATTCAGCTCTATATGTATTGTTTGCATGAATTCCACCAACTTTTGCTGCGGAAAGAATAACATAATCCGGTTTTTCTACATGAAAAAAATCATTTACACTTTGTTGATTTCTCAAATCCAATTCACTTGAATTTTTAGCAATAATATTACTAAATCCCTCATTAATAAACTTGCGTTTTAATGCGGAACCAACCATTCCTCTATGACCTGCAATATATATTTTTGAATTCTTATTAATCATTATTCGTAGTAATTAAAAGTTTTATAACCTCCTTCGTTTAAATAACGATCCCTTTCAAAAAGTTTTATATCAGATTTCATCATATCATTAACCAGTTCTTTTAGAGATGTTTCAGGTACCCAGCCTAACTTTTCTTTTGCTTTAGATGGATCTCCTATTAAAAGGTCTACTTCAGTTGGCCTAAAATATCGAGAATCAACTGATAAAACTTCTTTTCCAATTTCTAACTTATATTTTGGATTAGAACATGACTTTACAACAGCTATTTCTTCAATACCTTTTCCTCTAAAATCTAATTCTATACCTACATGTTGAAAAGCCATTTTTACAAAATCACGAATTTTAGTAGTTGTGCCTGTTGCAATAACCCAATCTTCGGCATTATCGTGCTGAAGAATCATCCACATCATTTTAACATAGTCCTTTGCATGACCCCAATCACGCTTTGCGTCTAAATTGCCTAGAAAAAATTTATTTTGCAAACCTAAAGATATTCTTGAAACAGCCCTAGTTATCTTTCTGGTGACAAAAGTTTCTCCTCTAACAGGTGATTCATGATTAAATAAAATTCCATTACACGCAAACATGTCATAGGCCTCTCGATAATTAACAGTAATCCAATAAGCATACATTTTTGCTACAGCGTATGGTGAACGAGGGTAAAATGGTGTAGTTTCTTTCTGCGGAACTTCTTGAACTAATCCATAAAGTTCTGAGGTTGAAGCTTGGTATATTCTAGTTTTTTTTTCTAAACCTAATAAACGAATAGCTTCTAAAATTCTCAGAGTTCCAATACCATCAGTATCTGCCACGTATTCTGGCATCTCAAAAGAAACCTTAACATGACTCATTGCAGCAAGATTATATATTTCATCAGGCTGAATTTCCTTAATTAATCTAGTCAAATTAGTGCTATCAGTCATATCACCATAATGAAGAATTAATTTTTTATTTTCGACATGTGGGTCTTCATAAAGATGATCAATTCGATCAGTATTAATAAGGGAAGTTCTTCTTTTTAATCCATGAACTATATAACCTTTCTTTAGTAAAAGTTCAGAAAGATAAGATCCGTCTTGACCTGTGATTCCAGTGATAAAAGCTATTTTATTCATTTAATAAATTGTGTTATAAATTAGTGTTAATTTCATTATTAAAGTAATTTATTGTTTTAAAAAGTCTGTGATTAAGTTATTTCTTTTTTGAAACCTTGTGTATATTTTTTTCCTATTCTATAATACTCAAATCCTTTATTTTCCAGATCGTAAACAATATATTGATTTCGACCATCAAAAATAATTGGGGATTTTAATAATGATTTAATCTTATCAAAATCTGGAGATCTAAATTCTTTCCATTCGGTGAGTAATACTAGTGCATCCGAGTCATTTAAAACATCATATTTAGAATCTAAATATTCTATATTTTTCACTCCTTTTAAATAATGCTCTTTTGCTTCATCAATAGCCTTCGGGTCATATGCTTTTATTTTAGCACCTCTACTCACTAATTCTTTAATTACATAGATGGCTGGTGCTTCACGCATGTCATCAGTTCCTGGTTTAAAGGCCAATCCCCAAATACCAAAAGTAAATCCGGTTAAATCCATGCCAAAACGTTTGACTATTTTTTGAGCGATTACTAATTTTTGAGCATCATTCACCTGTTCAACGGCCGTAATCAACTCGGCAGAGTAGCCATTTTCTTTGGCTATTTTAGTGAGTGCTTTTACATCTTTTGGAAAACATGAACCTCCATAACCAACTCCTGGATAAATAAAACTGTATCCAATACGGCTATCTGAACCAATACCTAGTCTTACTTGGTTGGCATCGGCCCCTACCTTTTCACAAATGTTAGCAATTTCATTCATAAAGGATATCTTAGTCGCTAGCATAGCATTCGCTGCATACTTTGTCATTTCAGCCGAGCGGATATCCATGGTAATAAAACGGTCACGAGATCTAAAAAAAGGACTGTATAATTCTTTCATTTTCTTAAATGCATATTTAGAATCTGCTCCAATAACCACTCTGTCTGGCTTCATAAAATCTACAATAGCAGCGCCTTCTTTTAAAAACTCAGGATTAGAAACCACGTCAAACTGTAAATCAGAACTTCTAACATCTAATTCTTTTTGAATGGTTGCTTTTACCTTATCTGCTGTTCCAACGGGTACTGTGGATTTATCAACGACAACCAGTCTTTTCTGCATGGTTTGACCAATAGACTTCGCAACAGTCAATACATATTGTAAATCAGCAGAACCATCATCTCCCATCGGAGTTCCAACGGCTATAAAAGCTATTTCAGAATTTTGTAAAGCTTTATCTAACTCAGTTGTAAAAAACAGGTTCTTATTTTTTACATTATTTAAAACCATAGTCTCCAAACCAGCTTCAAAAATGGGAATGATTCCCTTATTTAATTTTTCTATTTTTATTGGATCAATATCTACACAAGTAACTCTGTTACCCACTTCTGCAAAACAAGTCCCTGAGACGAGCCCAACATATCCGGATCCTATAACTGTAATATTCATTTCTTATTTATCATTTACTGATTTCACTTGCTTTCTAAGTCCACTTGATGAAAATCGGTGATCTCTAGAATTATAATAGATCTCTATTCCTTTTTCAGCGCAATAATCTCTACCTGTATAGTTTTTATCTTTATACTCAT
>Ga0115564_10004866_pt1 | contig 10825 bp, 9 predicted proteins | sample COGITO_mtgs_1105_7_FD_88680 | JGI IMG/M metagenome (GOLD analysis project Ga0115564, IMG submission 88680) | Pelagic marine microbial communities from North Sea - COGITO_mtgs_110523 | ecosystem: Environmental > Aquatic > Marine > Epipelagic | place: Germany:Helgoland, sampling site Kabeltonne... | reverse complement strand
TCGTGATCGCACTCATGGTGGGGATGGTGCTCACCGCAATCATTGCCGGGAACTAATCTCCCCCGAACTCACCAGATCAGGCTGTGTTCTCAGCGTGTCTACGATTTCTTGGTGCCCATCTGTGGTGGAGTGCGCAGTATTACCAATGCCACGCACGAGGGAGACAGCAATGGCTGAAATCGAAGAGACAATCAAGAAGGACGAAAACGCTGTCCTGGGTTGGTCGGTGTGGCGCACCGCGCGCGTGGTGGCGTCCATCTTCGTTCTGATGACCGCCTCGTACTACCTCGTTGTCGGCTTCGACAACATCACCAACCCCACCAATCCCAACGCCAGCAACTGGCCGTTTGTGCAGGGCGTGCTCAGCGGCGATGGTGTGCCCGCCGACAGCGGTTTCGAATGGCGCTTCATTGACGCCACCTGGTTTCAAGCCGCCGGCTACATCATGATCATCACCATGGAGACCATCACCGGCATTTTGATGTTGATCGGTGGACTCCTCGGTTTGCGACGCTCAGGTTCCACGCATCGGTGGGGTCTGGCGCAAAAGTGGACCTTCGCCGGCGGCACCGTGGGGCTGCTCGTTTTCTTCTTCGGGTTCATCACCGTCGGCGGCAACTGGTTCATCATGTACTTGAACTCCAAATGGAATGGGTTGGACCCAGCCTTCCAAAACTCCGTCATGACCGCGCTCACCTTGATCTTCGTGGCCGCCGTATTGATCGGCAGCCAGATGGCGCGCGAACACGAAGAATAGGTGCCATGTAACCTGAAAGCCGTCCTGGCGACAGGGCGAAGGCGCGAGTGGCGGAATAGGCAGACGCGCACGGTTCAGGTCCGTGTGCCCGAAAGGGTGTGGGGGTTCAACTCCCCCCTCGCGCACCACCCATGGTTTCCGGTTCCTTCCCTCGCTGACTGGCGCCTTGCGAGGTGAGTTTCGGGACGAAACCACCTCGCAAGGCGCCAGTCAGCGGGGCATTAGGGTGTTGCTGCGGACATCCAGGTGTCCACTATCAACCGCGCGGCTTTGGCGGACCCGAGTTCCCCTGCCTCGACCTCATCCCACGCTGCAATTAGCAAGCCAATATATGACGCCACTAACCAGCGCAGTGGTTGATCTTTTCGCAGCCGTGCCGCCGACTGCGCCCGGAAAAAGTAATAGGCCAACGGCCCAAAAGCCTCCTCCCAATGGGAGTCAAGGCCACCGCTTTGTCCTGGTGAACCGTAGAGAAACTGAGCGTGGGCTCCGAGCGAAATGAGCCCCTTGGTGACATCAAGAAGTACCTCAGCGAGGTCACCCAGGTGATCTGTAGGGACACGCTCCATCACCTGACCCATACGTTGCAACGCATCGACACCTAGTGCCTCCAGCAACGCATCGCGCGTCGGGAATCGGTTGAAGATAGTCGTGCGACTGATGCCTGCGGCATGGGCGATGGACTGCAAGGTTGCGTCGGGTCGCTTCGCCAACACCTGTGCGGCCGTGGTGAGTATCGCCTCATTTCTGATCACCATGTTCAGAAGTTAACACGCATGTCCATATTGTCGATAGCGTCATTTCATGTCTTTAACGCAGCAACGCGAGGCCCTGCCTGATCGCCTCCGCGGAGTTGCCCTGCTGGGCATTGTGGTGGTTAATGCCGCTTTCCTTGGCATCAGCGGCTATGGATTTACCGCGGAATCCGTTCAGGGCCCCGGTAATTGGCTCACCGCACTGCTCGTCTTCACTTTCGCCCAGGGCAAGTTCTACCTACTGTTTTCGTTCCTGTTCGGTTACAGCGCATCCTTTATTTTGCGCGATAACTCAACTCCGCACCGCCGCCGCTACCTACGCAGACTCCTCGCACTATTTCTCTTCGCTCTCGCACACGCCGTGTTCTTCTTCGTCGGTGACATTCTCATTACATACGCAATCTTCGGACTCCTACTGTTGGCGGTATCGCGCACTTCAGACCGCACGTTGCGCCGATGGGTCTTCGCAGCTTTCGCGGTCGGAGTCGTGTTCATCCTCATCATCAGCACACTCAACGCAGCATTCCCTGACGAAAGCTCCGGCCTTGAAGGCCTCGATAGTGCGATAGCAACCGGCTCCTTCGCCGAGGCGTCACTCGCCCGTCTCGAGGCACTCCCACTCGTGTTGGCCATCATTATCTTCCTGCAGGGTCCCATGGCCTTTGCGGCATTCGCACTAGGTTTGATGGCCTCTCGGCGCCGACTCCTAGCTGACCCTGAAGCCCACGTCACCCTGTGGCGACGGCTGGCCATCTGGGGCTGGGGCATCGGCCTGCCACTACAACTGATCGCAGGCGTCCTGCAGGCTAACGACATTGCCAGCGATAGCTCCGTGCCATTGGCCGGTGCATCCGGTACGGCGCTGGGTTTCATCTCCGCCCCAATACTGACCGCTGGATACATCGGCAGCATCGCGCTAGCTATCGCGATCAAACCGCGCTTTCTGGCGATCATGGCACCTGCTGGTCGCATGTCTTTGACCGTCTACATCGGTGAGTCTGCATTGCTCTCTGTCGTCTTTGCGGCCTATGGGATGGGCTACTTCGGGCAGTGGGGAGCCCTACCGGTGGTTCTCACAAGCATTGCCTCATGGGCCATTCTTTCGATCTTCGCTCTACTATGGATGCGCAGGTTTTCACAGGGGCCACTAGAAATCGTGCTGGCTTGGATGACAGGAAAGACAAACACCTCAATTGAGCGCGCCGCATAAGTATGTTCAATCGCCCCATGGTGTCCCAGTGAACGGTGGGGGTGCGGTGTTTCCGCGGAAAGTCCCGGCGGTGTTACTCGCCGTTGCCGTGGTGGGCGCGGATGGAATCCCATGGCACTATGCGTTGCCTCGTACCCATCGTGTCGATAGTTGGGTAACCTCCGGTGCATGAGCGTTACCCCCGAAGCCTCAGTGGTGACCCAATATCAATTGCCTGCCAACGCCTCAGCGCAGTTCATGATGAATCAAGGACTGATCGATCAATCCCTGTACGGCACCGATGGATTCTTGGAAAGCGATCTTCGCTTTGGCCCTGATGGCACCGAAGCCACCTCGATCCGCAGGTTTACATCCATCGAAAAGGCGCGCGCTTGGCTTGGTGAGGTACATCAAAAAGACCTAGAGGCACCGCTGCAGTCCTTGGTCACGGCCGAACCGGTACGCAATATCTTGGTCAATAGCATGAGCCCTGATGACGCCAACGCATCGTCGGTTATCACCACTCGAGTTCTCCCTGGAAACGATGATTGGTTTACCGACTGGCAGAGCCGAATGGCAGCCGCCCAGCAGCGCTTCGCCGGCTATGTGGGCCAACGCACGCAGGCGCCCATTGCTGGGGTGAATAAGGACTGGGTCACCATCGTGGCTTTCCAGACACCCGAAGCCCTGGCCGCGTGGATCGATAGCGAGCAGCGGCAGACGCTCGTTAAAGAATCAGAGCGGCACATTGAACGATATGACGCACGACCCGCGGCCAGCGCTTTTGAAAGCTGGTTTGCCAAAAGTGACACCGGAGGCAAACCACCACCCGCATGGAAACTCAGCGCCATCGTTTTGCTCGTGCTTTTCCCGATTGTGATGCTTGAGATTTTATCTCTCAATCAAATCATTACCCCGCTTATTCAAGACGTCACCTCAATGCCAATAGCCGTATCGCTCTCGACATTCATTGGTAATGCCGTAAGTGTTGCCATTACCGGCTTTCTGCTCGTTCCCTGGGCATCATCATGGCTTGGTTGGTGGCTCACTCCCGCCCAGGAACGCGAACCAGGACAAACGCGCAAGGGGGCTGTACTTATGCTCGTGCTTTATGCGCTTACCGTCGCAATCTTCGCCATAGCCCTGTTCATTTGGCCCGATGCCACCTCGTGGTTCTCCCCCTAAAACCATTACTACTCACGGAGCCTCGTCATGACAACTGTTCACCGCGGCCACATCTTTCACATCACCGGCAATCCCGGTGTTCAAGGGGCCACCGACCACCTCGCCCACTTTTCCGACGGAGCGCTCGCCGTTGATGACTCCGGGATCATTACATTCTGCGGGGATTGGGCCGACCTACCCCAAGATTTCGCCTCAGCGACAGTCGTCGACCACCACGATGCCTTTCTGCTCCCGGGGTTTATTGACACCCACATGCACTACCCCCAGGTATGGCTTGGAGATTCCTACGGTGGCGGACAACTTCTCGAGTGGCTCAACAACTGCATCTTCCCTGGCGAATCACGGTTTGCCGATCCTGACTTTGCCCAACGCGCAGCCATTGAGTGGTGCGACCGCATGATCAAAGCGGGTACCACGAACGGGCTCGTATTTGGCTCGGCCTTTAGTCACGCCCAGGACTTTCTCTTCGAAGAGGCTAATAAGCGAGGTCTTCGTATCGTGTCGGGTCACGGTATTCAAACCACCGGCCCGGCATCAGCGAAGCCGCTCATGGTCAGTGAAACCGAAGCTATCGATATGACCCGAAATGAGATCGAGAAATGGCATCCCCTTGATGCAGCAGAGCGTCGCAATGCCCTTGCATTCGTGGCCGTTGTGCCACGTTTCAGTCTGTCGGTAACCCCAACAACCCTGGCTGGCCTCGGCGAACTGTACTCGGAGTATCGAGATCGCGGTGTCTACTTCACCTCCCACCTCAATGAAAATGCACGGCCCGGTGATGGCGAGATCGCCACGGTCAAGAAGGAGTACGGCGTCAACACCTATCTGGACACCTACGACGGGCATTTTCTGCCCGGGTCCAAAAAAGGTGGCGAATCCCTCCTCGGGCGACGAAGTGTCATGGCCCACGCGGTGCACTGCCAAGATGTCGAGCTCGCTCGAATGGCAGAAACGCACACCTCAATCTCACACTGCCCCGTTTCACAATGGTTTTTAGGTTCGGGGACGATGCCATGGAAACGCACGACTAACTCCGGTGTCACCGTGGCGATTGGCAGCGACTGGGGAGCGGGCGATGAATGGTTTGTCCCTCAGATTCTCAACGCCTGTTACAAACAGCATATTTCTGAGCGCTCCCCGGTGGGTATTGATACGCCAATCGCAGACACCGAAGCGGTAGCACTCCACCCGGCCGAATTGCTGTTCACCGGAACCCTGGCGGGGGCACAGGCACTTGATCTTGAATCGCGCACCGGAAACCTCGACGTTGGTAAAGAGGCTGATTTTGTGGTGCTCGACCCCACCGAGTGGAACATGATGAACGCAACGTTACGCAACCGAACCATCCTTGAGGATCCGATTAAGGATCGTGATGCCCTGCTCTTTCAACTACTGATGCTGGCCCGGGAAAAGGCACTGGTAGCAACATATGTGCGTGGGCGCAAACTAGAACTCAGCCCATCACAGATGCCCTGACCCAACTTGTCAGTCATCACTGTCGTCCGAAGGTTTGCCGATGTCGATCCAGCTTTTGGTGCCTATGCGGGCCTCAGCTTAGTCAATGGTGGTTCAGTGAAGCGCCTCGGTTTCATCGGCGATGTCAACCTCATTCGACCCCACCGTTCTCTCCTCCCATGATCCCCAAGCCATTCGCACCTCGACGGCAATTCCGCTCAACACGGAGGTGCCACCTAATCGATCTACGTTCGCGGTGTCAACGAGCTCATTCACATTCGCCTCACCCCAGCCATGCGGAATGCACACGCACCCCGTTGACACATCGTCCGTGACGACAGCCGGCAAGGTGATTCGACCTACCGCACTCGACACTCTCACGTGATCGCCATTATTCACACCGATCCTCTGCGCGTCCTCAGAATTGAGCAAAGCGGTTGCCGCATTTGATCCACCGGTCAGAATCGAAAGGTCCTTCATCCAGGAGTTGTTACTGCGCAACTGGCGACGACCCACCAGGGTGAATTGCGCGGGCTGATCTTGCCGGCTCAGCACGGCTTGCGCGGTGATCAATTCATCGAGCAACACCTGCGGGGCAACCTCAATGCGGCCCGAGGGAGTGCGTAATACCTCGGGGAGGCGCGGTTGCAGGGGACCCAAATCGATTCCGTGGGGCTCATCAATCAGATGCTGCAGGGTGAGTCCATCGGGGTGAGTCCCGAACCCATCGCCGTAGGGACCAGACCGGATGCGCAGGTCAAGTAAGCGATCAACTCCCCTGCGGTGTGCGACAGCTTCGAGTAGTTCAGCCGGTTCCTGACCATAGGCGCGAGACGCCTGATCCGAACACGCCTGCTGTGCAATGGTCATCGCAATAAAATCCTCAACCTGCTCGACTGAGGGTTCCGTGCCGGTCGCGATGCCAACCGCGACTGCAGCAAGAGTGAGCAGCACCTCCGCCTCATCCTTCTCACCTTCGGGCACCGCCAGGACCGCTGGAGAGTATCGGGCCTGATTGCGCACAGCGAGGTTGTTGAACACCACATCGTGGTGCGGGCGAGTCAGCGGGGAAGCCACCGGCAAAACAACATCGGCAAGTTCAGCAGTGTGGCTCACGAAGGGATCCACCACGACGAGCAAATCCAAATCATTGAATGCGGACGAAAGTCGATTGCTGTCCGGGGTCGACATAAGCGGGTTTCCCCCGACAACGAACATCGCCCGGATGTGCTCTCCTGTCTGCGGATCCGGAGTGTCGATCTCCTCCGCCATCGCCGAAGCGGGGAACTCGCCGAGCACACTAGCCAAACCCCGAACCCGAGTGCGCCGACGACCAGGAATGCTCACCCCTCGGCCCACCCCCGGCGTGCCCTCGGTTGACGGGCCGCCAGCCACCGGTAGCGGGAACATCACGCCACCGGGTGCATCAAGAGCACCGACGCAGATGTTGACCACGTCGATCAACCACGAAGCGAGTGTGGCCATCGGAACCACAGCCCCATTGATGGTCAGGGCAGACGTGGTTGTTCCCATGCGGCCGTATACCGCCGGGCGCTGCGCCGATCTCAGTTCCACGGCAACCCTTTTGGTGACATCTGAATCAATGCCGGTGATCGACGCCGTAGCTTCCGGGGTGAACGGCGCAAGCGCGTTGGTAAGTGCGCGCCACTGTTCTTCGTCAATCCACGGCTTCGCGGCCCCAAGATCAGCATCGTGGGTGAGTAGATGAGCCAATGAGGCCAGCCACAAAGCATCGCTACCTGGCCGGATTGACAGATGCTCATCGGCGACCGCCGCTGTGCGCGTGCGGATCGGGTCGACGACGACGAGGTGTCCGCCACGCTCGCGAAGCGCACGCAACCGTCGGGGCATATCCGGCGCTGTCATGAGAGAGCCGTTGGACACCAACGGATTAGCCCCGAATACAAGGAAGTAGTCCGTTCGATCAACATCGGGCACCGGCACAGACAGAGCGGTTCCGAACATGAGCGCCGATGCGGCCTGCTTGGGCATCTGATCGACGGTGCTGGCGGAGAAGCGCTGCATCGTTCCGAGAGCCTTGACGAATGCGGGAAGCATGAACGTGCCAGCAAGACTGTGCACATTGGGATTACCGAGGTACATCCCCACGGCATCTGCGCCATGGTCGTGGATGATCGGGGAAAGGCGCGATCTGATCACACCAAAGGCCTCATCCCAACTCGCGGCACGTAGTTCACCTGAACTGTCGCGCACCAAAGGCGTCGTCAGCCTGCGCGGATCAGCATGCAATTCGCCCAGCGCCACACCTTTCGGGCAGATGAACCCACCAGAGAAAATATCGTTAACATCTCCGCGCACCTTGGACACCGAGCCGGCACCATCAAGGGTGAGAGTAAGTCCGCAAGTAGCTTCACACAGTGGGCAGATCCGTAGCGCTTCGGTCATGGAGCCACTGTGTCAGCCTCAAGTGCGCACCGCTAGGTCCTGGTGAAAATAGTCACGTATGCCGGTGATGCTTCGAGTCACTAAAGATCGTGCCAGCTAGCTGGCCGCCCGGGCTGGGGGCGAGGACGGCGGCAAGACTGCCTCGCTTCGCGAACACTGTTTAGCAGATCTGAGGCCGCCGTTGCCGAGCAAATCATTGCCCTGCCGAAGGAACCGAGAGCCCTGGTGTATCTTTCCGCTGTGGCCCAGAGCGATAACGACGAAAAAACACCCGCCAGTTATATCCCCGATACCTCGGCCGGTTGGCGCGAGGTCATCGCGGTCATTTTGCTTTCTGTAACCGCGATTGCCACAGCGTGGAGCGGTTTCCAGTCCAGCAAGTGGGGCGGAGAAATGTCGATCTCGTTCAGCAAGGCCTCCACTGCGCGACTCGAAGCATCACGGGCCGACGGGGACGCCAACCGGCAACTCACCATTCAGGTGCAGCTCTACACCCAGTGGATTGAAGCTGCTGCCGCTGAAGATGAGCGCCTGTCCAACTATTTATCCGATCGCTTTCCCGAGCCGCTTGCCACGGCCTGGGCTGATTGGATTGCGCTCACTCCGCAAGAAAATCCTGATGCTCCCGCGACTCCCTTCGAAATGCCCTCCTACATCCAGCCAGATGCTCTACAGGCCATTGAGTCCGATGCTGAAGCGGACGCACTGTTCCAATCGGCGCTGGACAACAATCAACGCGGCGATAACTACACGCTGCTTGCCGTTGTGTTTGCCACCGTCCTATTCTTCGCTGCCGTTTCTGGTCGCGTAAAGAGGAATTCCAGCGGATGGTTTTTGCTCAGCGTTGGTCTCGTGTTGTTCATTGGTGCGGCGGCAACATTGGCGTTCTACCCCAAAATCATCTGATCACGTCAGGTCGAGGAATGAGCACCTAGGCGATCGACGTGATGACCGCCTCATCACCGCGCATGACAATAGAAATCTCCACCCCATCTTCAATGAGTTCATAATCGGCTGCGCTCACCGTAGCGATGGGCATGTACACGTCGTATAGTTCAGCACCCACGAGCGCGCCGGTGGCGATGATGCCGTCGGGCTCGGTCAAGATGATCGCGGCCGGTGCCAGCCCTAGGCGCAATAACTCTGCCAGCACATAGGTTCCTGAACTTGATCCTCGCCCGGAACGCATCACCAAAATGCGCCCGGTCACGACCGCGCCGTGTTGGGGGTGGTGCACGTCGATGATCTCACCGTTGTCGCCGATTCCACCCCAAAACGAAATGGGTTCATCAAGTTTCAAGATCGGAGCCTGTGCCTCACCTGAAGTAACGCGCCAGCCCACCAGACTCATGCGAACAACTCCCGGTCCCAGGTGACGATTCCGGTTGTGGCTGAATTCACGCATTCCTCCAGCGTGGCCAAAACCACGTCGACGCCCATGTTGCCCGGCGCATAGTGTGCCCACTTACCCGAATTAGTCATCACCGTCCGCGTGCCCGGGCGAAGAATTGAGGTCACGTATGTGCAGGTGTCCAGCACGAAGGTGACTCCCCATTCTTCAAGTGCCGCAACATGACCTCGAGTTTTCGCTTCAGCAAACACCGAGCGTCCGGTGGAAATGTAGAAGGCCACCCCCTCAGCCATCGGTGGTCCACCCGCCGTGGCGGCATGCGCTTGGGCGATCTCATCAACAGAAGCGTGTGGTGTTCCCAAACTCACCGCATCGAGGCGTTCCTCGCGCGCCGTCGACAACTCCTGGCGCGCTGCATTGAGACGTTGAGCCGTGATGTGATGGACGGGTGCATTCACGTTGGGTCCCAGCGCTTCTGCCAGTGTTGCGGCCTCAGGTGTTCGCCCCACTACATGAAAAAGTGCAACACCCCCAGATGATGCCGCCGCCGCTCCCACTGCCTTCAGCGCATCCTCCGATACATCTGATGGCAGACCCACTAATACCGGGTTTGAGGTACCCGCAATGGCACCGGCTAGGTAGCCGAGCAGCGGGTAGGTGACATCCGTCTGCAATGCAGCCTGAGAAAGCGAAGTGCAGTCCAGGACCACATCGCCATGACGATTGGCGTTGACGTGGAGACCACCTCGGGGTGCCTTACCCGTGATGGCGGCGGCGATATCAACGAAGTCGCCATACCTGTCGGTGCGTGCACCCAAGACAGAGTTGGCGAACACGATGGCGTTGGATTCGGCCCACGCAATGTGGCTTCCTTCATCGGGTCGGGAGTCCATTTGATAGGGCGCGCAGGTCCATGTTTGCCGGCAGCCAAGATCGACATAGGCTTGCATGAGTTCTCGCCCGCCCTGGGCCACCCATTTTTCTTTATCGGTGTTCTGCAAAATCAGACTTGGGTGGATGAGGTCAACCGAACCCACATTTACCGTGGTTGGGACCCGCACCTGCCCGCCGAGTTGAACGAGGCGCTGAGCAAAATCTAGGCCGGCCTGACCGTAGAAAATGCACCCATCAATATGCACCGACTCAATGTCGACGAGGTCTTGCGCACCACGGATGCGGCCTAGTTCGGTGATGATGCGCATCGATAGCGCGATGGCCGGGCCGTGATCCCCCTCGAGCATTGCCCGTTCCTGGTCATTGAGGGCAAGGGTCACACGGGCAACCGTACTGGGTCAGGGCATGGGATCAATGTGGGGGAGTTGTCGCACAACATCGGCAATAGCTTCGGGGATAGGTGCGGGCCGACGCGTATGTCGATCAACATAAACGTGCACAAACTGGGCTGTCGCACACAGCAGGGCATCAGCCTGGCGAAAAACACCGAGCCGGTAGGTGATGCTTGTGGTGCCCACGCGCGCGGTGGCTAACCCCACCTCAAGCACATCGGGAAAACCTGCCGGGGCGAGGTAGTCACAACGGCTGGACACAACCAACCCGATGCTGTCTAACGTGCTGACATCGACGCCGGTAGCTTCGATCAACCATCCATTAACTGCCGTGTCCAGATATGTGTAATACCAGGCATTATTGAGGTGCCCGTATTGATCGTTGTCTGCCCACCGAGTGTGCATCGTTCGGGCAATAGG
>Ga0115564_10004856_pt1 | contig 10832 bp, 8 predicted proteins | sample COGITO_mtgs_1105_7_FD_88680 | JGI IMG/M metagenome (GOLD analysis project Ga0115564, IMG submission 88680) | Pelagic marine microbial communities from North Sea - COGITO_mtgs_110523 | ecosystem: Environmental > Aquatic > Marine > Epipelagic | place: Germany:Helgoland, sampling site Kabeltonne... | reverse complement strand
GGAAGACCAGATATGGCATTATTTCTTTTTACTAAAGCCGCCCTTGAAAATGGCACCATAGATGTCTTTAATCATGGAGAAATGGTTAGAGATTTCACCTATATAGACGACATTGTAAAAGGAATTATAAGTGTGATTGATAATCCCGCTAAGAGTTCTGAAGATTTTGATGTAAATTATTCCTCCCCGAATTCTTCATCAGCGCCATACAGGGTTTACAATATTGGAAACAACAATCCAGTTAAATTAATGGATTTTATTACCGCGATTGAAAAGAAAATTGGAAAAACCGTGAAGAAGAATTTCATGGAAATTCAACCAGGTGATGTTCCTCAGACATACGCTGATGTGAATGATTTGGAGAATGATTTTAATTATAAACCAAATACTTCAATAGATTTTGGAATTTCAAAGTTTATTGATTGGTATAAGAATTATTATAATTAGTTTTTTAAGGATGTTTAAAACATTAAATAAAATAAGTGCATTATTAACTAATACTCAGAAAAAGAATTTATTCTTTTTAGCTGTACTATTATTAATAGGAGTCTTTTTTGAAATATTAAGTTTAGGGTTTATATTCCCATTTCTTAATTTTATTCTAAATCCTGATTCGATTCCTGAAAACTCTTTAACTCAGATACTTTCGAGTTATATTGACTTTTCGAATGTAGAAACCACAATTCTATATGGGCTTATATTTTTAGTTTTCATTTTTTTTATTAAGTCACTTATATTAATATGGATCAGTTATAAACAAAACAGATTCATATCTTTCTTTGTAAGTAAGATTTCAAATAAACTTTATAGTTTATACATGAATATTCCTTATAAATTTCATTTAAATAATAATTCAACTTCTTTGACAAACAACATTCAGGTTGAAGTGAAATTATTTAAAAGTTATTGCATGTCAATTATAACTATTACAGTTGAAGGAGCCTTACTTGTTTCAATATTATTTACAGTTATTTATTTTGAGCCTATCAATGGTCTTATATCTATTGCTGTTTTATCATTTTTTGCTATTCTATTTTTTAATTCTATAAAGCGAAAAATAAAAACATGGGGAGATCAAAGGCAGGAATTAGATAACTTATTATCTAAAAATGTAATTGAAGGATTGGCAGGAATTAAAGAAATCCTAGTTTTTAATAAATCACATTTTTTTACGCGATTAAACAAATCATTAAATAATTCAAAAGCAACTATTGAATCAAAAAATCAGACCTTAGCTAGTATCCCTAGATATTTTCTAGAATTTATTTCAATTTTAGGGTTGTCTTTTTTTATTCTCTTAATGGTTTACAGAGGCGTTGCAATCGAACAAATTATTTCTACTTTAGGTTTATTCGTTGCCGCTGTATTTAGGTCAATACCTTCTATAAATAGAGTAGTTTCATCTCTTCAATCGATGAAATATTATAGTTCATCTATAGATTTACTTCATAACGAGTTTAACCTTATAAGTGAATTAGCTCACTCGGATTTAGCTAATAATGAAGTTTTCCCTAATGGTGCCCTAGTAATAGAAAATCTGTCTTTTAAATATGATAATACTACAAACTTTATCTTAAATAATATTTCTTTTAATATTCAACAAGGTGATACTGTTGGAATAGTAGGACGTTCAGGAGCAGGGAAATCTACTTTAGTTGACCTTATAGTTGGGCTTCATCAACCTAGCACTGGAAAGATTTTAAACAATGGTCACGATATTCAAAATAATTTACAATCATGGAGAAATAATATAGGATATGTTCCTCAAAGTGTATTCTTAATTGATGATACCATTGCCAGTAATATTGCTTTTGGGGTTCATAAAGATAAAATTGATTATAATAGAATAAATTTTGCATTAGAAAGTTCTCAACTCAAAAGTTTTGTAGATTCATTGGATCATGGAATATCAACATCTGTAGGTGAAAGGGGAGTCCAGCTTTCGGGTGGTCAACGCCAAAGAATAGGTATTGCAAGAGCGCTTTATAAAAAGTCTAACTTTTTAATATTAGATGAGGCTTCTGCCTCCTTAGACACTCAAACGGAGAAAGACTTCATGTCTTCCATAAAGGCATTAAAGGGGGAAATGACAATATTAATTATAACTCATAAAACAGGAAACTTAAAGTATTGTAATGATATCTATAATATTGAAAAGTGTAATATCACTAAACTATAATTTGTTATGTTAAACGGGAAAAGTATTTTAATTACTGGAGGAACGGGTTCTTTAGGTAAAGCTTTAACAAGCTATATTCTAAAAAAATACCCTGATGTTAATAAGCTAGTAATATTTTCTAGAGATGAGCAGAAACAATTTATGATGGCTCAAGAATTTAATCCTGTAAATTATCCCTGTATGAGATATTTTATTGGTGATGTTAGAGATAAAGATAGACTCATAAGAGCTTTTGAAGGAATTGATGTAATTATACATACAGCAGCTATGAAACATGTTCATATAGCTGAATATAATCCAGACGAGTGCATTAAAACCAATATAGGAGGAGCTCAAAACGTAATTGAAGCATCACTAGCGAATTCTGTATCAAATGTAGTGGCACTTTCTACAGACAAAGCATGTGCCCCAATTAATTTATATGGAGCTACTAAACTAGCCTCTGATAAACTATTTATAGCAGCTAATAATATTAAAGGTTCAAAAAGTATCAAATTTTCTGTTGTGAGATATGGGAATGTTCTTGGATCAAAAGGCTCTGTTATTCCTTTTTTCCTTGAAAAGAAAAAGGAAGGTGTTTTGCCGATTACCCACTCATCAATGACTAGATTTAATATATCAATGCAAGAAGGCGTTAATATGGTTATGCATGCATTAGAAAATGCGTGGGGAGGAGAAATATTTATACCAAAAATACCGTCTTATAATATATTAGACGTAGCTAAAGCTATAAATGAAAATTGTGAGATAAAGATTGTGGGTCTTCGTCCGGGAGAAAAACTTCATGAGGAAATGATTACAGAATCAGATTCCTTAAACACATATGATATGGGAGCGTATTATGTAATCTTACCATCTAACCCAGTTTTTGAATTAGTTAATTATTTGAAAACATTTAATGCTAAAAAGGTCAATGAAGGATTTGCATATAATTCTCGAACAAATTCAATATTTGAGTCTATAAATAGCTTAAAAGTTAAAATCGATAGTTTTAATTAATTACACTAGAAATACATGTTTAATATCTCAAAAGATTTGTTATTTAAAAACTTACAGGACAATAATATAGAGTTTAGTCTGTTTAGTACATTAACTAGTGAAAGTTGGGACAATGAAATCTATAAAGTAAAAGAAATATCAATATCATTCATTTCATCAAATTTACTTTACGAAGTTGAATACTTCTCTTGTAGTCTAGATTCATCATTCTTTCTCTACACCAAAGATGGTGATGAAATTTTTATCATGAAATTTTTTATTTCAAAAAATCAATTAGAATATATTGAATTTTATTTCAGTGAGTTTTATGATTTAAAAAAAGGAAAAACTATTATTCGTGTATTAGATCTTTTTTTAAAAGATAAAAATTACAAAATACTTACTTCTCCACACATTAGTAATCTAAATACATTTTTGATGCTAAAGCTCAAAGGGGAAAATAAAATAAAATCAAGCATTGAATTATTTGTAAATCTAAATTTAAGTGGAGATAAACTTTGGCTGAACCTAAGAAAAAGCTACAAGGGTCTCATTAACTATACATCAAAAAATCTGGTAATATCTTCTGAAATAAATGAAGAAGTATGGAAAGAATGTGAAGATTTTCACATAAAAACTTCATCAAAAAGAACTAGAAGCCATAAAACTTGGGAAATTCAGTATGATGCAATTTCAGAGGGCAAAGCCAAACTCTCATATATAAAACGAGAAGGAAAGTTAATAGGCTTTTCCCTTTTTTATATTGGTAATAAAATAAGCTATTATGCAGTGGGCGTTTATGACAGGTCTTTATTTAAAAAATATGGAATATCTCATTATTTATTATGGCACCACATTCTTTACTTAAAGTCTAATGACTTTGACTATTTATATCTTGGAAGGTATTTTTCAGATGAGCTTGAAAACGACAAGAAATTAAACAATATTGTTGATTTTAAATTAGGATTTGCAAATAAACTTACTTCCAATATTCAAATAAATTAACAATTAAACCTAATGGAAAATAAAATTAATTTATTTGAAATCTATAATTACCATCCATATGATTCTTCAAAAGTATATATTGATGACCTTATAACTACTAGTGAGCAAAATTTAATTTACGAGGTATTTAAGAAATCTTTTTTATGCATAAATAAAGAAATCTATGATGAGCTAATAGATAAAGATTTCTTTTTTTCATCCAATAATTTTATTCTTTGCCCTCCTAATACATTAGTGTTTAATTTATTTATTAAATCAATTATTCTTGATAGAGTTCAAAGTCTAAACTCAAGTATAGAATTTTTTATTGGGGCTAATGACCAGGAATTAGATTTGAATTCAAGATTTGCTAATTTATATGCCATACTAGTGAAATCAATAAAGGGGAAATCGTCATTTACTCTAAATTATATAAAATCAAATAGTGTTAATTATGAGCAAATAACTTCGGCTAAAAATAAATTGTTATCAATATTAAATTTTAATGTAAAATATATTTTGTTTTTTTTCATCAATAAACTTAATTTTTTATATAAAAAAAAGATATTAAAAATTGGAGATAATTATATAATTAGAGATATTGAGGCAGACTTGCTCATGAAAGGTTATAAAACATTAGATATAAAAAAGGATCTTTTAAAAATATTTAATAGAAATAATGATTTAATTGATTCAAAGTATTCTCATTATGATGATAAATTAAAGAGTATAATTGATAAGAATTTGGAGAATATTGCTGGTTTATACTTTAAAGACATAAAACTTTACGAATCTTATTCATCTGTTTTATCTCTCTATTTGAATCAAATGATTAGTCAATTATTGCTTAACAAAAATTTGTTAAGAAAAAAAGTTTCTGAATTTAAAACGTTTAATATCTGTTTAGGGAATGGACTATTTGGAATCCCAGGTAAAGCAATTTACGATGCTTTAAAATATAATGGAATTGATGTTTTATGCTCTGAACACGGATTAACTGATGGTATAGCAGATAGAAATAGCGAACGAATTTTTAATGATGAATCTTTAACTTCGGATTATTTGCTTTGTTATAATGAAGCTTCAATAAGTGTAAGGTCGTCTAATTTGAATAGTAATACTATTCTAATTAATTCTGGTGGCAATAGTACTTCCAAAAAAATAAGGAACAAACTCTTTCAATCTATTTTTCTCAGAATTAAATATAGAATATTTAGTAAAACAGTCTTTTATGTTTCTGATACCATGGAATTCAATACAGGGAAGAGTTATCCTGGAGCTTCTAATTCAAATATTTTTCTAGATGAGAAAAATATTTTAACTGTGTTATCTAAAACAAATAAGAAAGTTATTTACAAACCATACCCCTCAAGACAATACTACGCTAATAGACTTAGTTTTTTATATGATCATATCAAACATTTTAAAAACTTTTTTTTCTTTCAAGAAGAAGAGGACTTTAGGTATGTTCGATCACTTGCAAACATAATTATTACTCAAGCTAATGAAAGTACTTTGGAATGGTGTATCGGCTCAGAAGTGCCCTTGGTTTATTTAGAATCATCTAAATATAATTCTTTGAAGGACGACAAAGTAATTGAAGTATTCAAAAAATCTTTTTTCTTTTTTAATTGTGATTATGAAAACTGGGAAAAAGATTTATTAGATTTTCTAAACCTGCCAATGAATACAATAGACAGGTTGTGGAAAGAAAAAAATGCCTTTAGAAAAAAATATGATAATTTATATTTCATGTCGAATAAAAAAAATGCTGGTAAAATAGGCAGTAAAATAATTTTAAAGCATATGAATGGTTAATATAAAAATAGAACTAAATAAGTTTTGGAATTTACACGAAACTAGAGATTCTAAGCTTTATTTAAAAGGTTATTTTTACTCTCATACAATTTATGAGCTTAATGATATTTTAAATTCTATCGAATTGGAATATTTGAATGAGTTTATAAATTCATTGAGAGGTAATTTCGCGTTTATTTTTAAAAACTCAAAGTATACTATTGGGGTAGTAGATAGAATTAGAAGTTCGGAATTAAATTTTTTCCAGTATAAAAGTGATTTTTATATTTCTCCAAATATTAGCAGTATTTTAAACTTAGAATTTTTTAAGAAATCTATTGATCAAGACGCTTTACTTCAAATAGCTATGTCTGGCTATACAATTGGAGATGATACTTTATATGATAATTGTAAATCATTGAGTGCTGGACAATATGTAATGATTGTAGATGATAAACTTGAAGTATTTGATTATTTCAAATATTTTGACGCCATAAGTAAACAGTCATATGACGAATTAAAAACTGAATTAACAGAAGTTACACTAAAAATATTTCAAAAAATTATAAACAAAATTGGAAATCGCCAAATTGTTATTCCGCTTAGTGCAGGAAATGATTCAAGATTAGTTGCATCAATTTTCCATCATTTAGGAGTAAAAAATGTACTTTGTTATTCATACGGGCAAAAAACAAATTTTGAATCCAAAATTTCTAAAATAATTGCGGAAAAATTAGGATATAAATGGGTGTTCATTCCAGTTTCCTATTCTACAGAAAGAAGTTTCTATAATTCTAATAAATACAAAGAATTTCTTAGTTATTCTTTTTCTAATACAGGGATTTCATTTATTCAGAGTTTATCTACAATTGGAAAGCTAAAAGAATTAAATTTAATTAATAAAAATTCGGTATTTATTAATGGAAATTCAGGTGATTTTATATCTGGGGGTCACATAAATAAATTATATGATAAAATTGAATTAACAAATAATATTGAAGATTCAAAAGACATTACTATAGATGCAATTATAGCGAAACATTTTTCTTTGTGGGGTTATTTAAAGACAACCGTTAATTTAAATAACATAAAAGAAAAATTATATCTGACAGTTTTTGAAGATTTTCAAAAAATCACTAATGAAAATATTCATTTAATCTATGAAAACTATGAATATGCTAATCGTCAATCTAAGTATGTGATAAGCGGTCAGAGAGTTTACGAATTTTATAATTATGATTGGATATTACCTTTGTGGGATGACGAGTACTTATTATTTTGGAGAAAAATACCCAAAGAGTTTAAAAAAGATCAATTACTGTATGTTGACATGCTAAGGTCTAATAACTTTGGAGGTGTTTGGGACAATAAACTTCCTGTAAATGATAAAAAAATATTTCCAATTTGGATAAGGCCATTAAGATTTTTGTTTAAAATATTTTTTTATTTCCTGGGCAAAAATGGCAGATTTTTATGGAAAAGATTTGATATAAGTTTTTTTTATTATTGGATGGACCCCGTTCTATTATCTTGCTCTTCAAAATATTACCATTGGATTAAAGATTTTAAAAAAAGACCAAGAAGCCCTATTTCATGGATTTCAAAAGATTATATAAATTTTATAAAAAATTCAAAGGTATGAATAAAAAATTCGCATTAATTGGCGCTTCGGGCTATATAGCTCCAAGGCATATGCAAGCTATTAAGGAAACGGGTGGAGAGCTAATTGCAGCATTCGATCCTTTTGATAGTATTGGCATTATGGATAGTTTTTTTCCTAATTCTAAATATTTTAATGAATTTGAAAGATTTGAAAGATTTGTTGATAAATCTAGAAATAATAAATTAACAAAAATTGATTATGTAAGCGTAGCCTCTCCAAACTTTTTACACGATAGTCATATTCGCTTTGCTTTAAAAAATGATTGCGACGTGATCTGTGAAAAACCATTAGTGTTAAATCCACATAATATTCATCAGCTAATAAAGGTACAAACTGAAACAAATAGAAAGGTGTACTCTATTTTACAATTAAGACTACACCCACAGATTAAGCAACTTAAAAAAAATATTGAAGATCAATTATCCCAACATCCTCATAAAATTTTTGATATTGAGCTTACATATATTACGAGTAGGGGGCCATGGTATGATATTAGTTGGAAAGGGGATTTAGAAAAAAGTGGGGGTATAGCGACAAATATTGGAATTCATTTTTTTGATATGTTATCATGGATTTTTGGAGAAGTAATTGATAGTAAGATATTTTTAAAGGACCAAAGAACGAACTCAGGTATATTAACACTTAAGAACGCTAATATAAAGTGGTTTTTAAGCATCGATAAAAGTTATCTTTCAGATTCGATTATTTTTAATAATTCGACTACTTACAGATCAATAATTATTGAAGGAGAAGAGATTGAATTTTCAAATGGATTTATAGATTTACATACTGAGAGTTATTCTAATATTTTAAAAGGAAATGGCTTTGGGATAGAGGAAGCTCTTCAATCTATCGAAATTGTAAGTTCAATAAGAAATATGAAAGTTTCTAAAATAGCATCTAACCATCATCCTTTATTAAAAAAATGAAAAATTATTTTATCCATAAGACTTCCTTTATTGAAGACAATGTCACAATTGGTCCAGAGTCTAAAATTTGGCATTTTTGCAACTTATTACAAAACACAAAATTAGGTTTTAAATGTTCAGTTGGTCAAAACTGCGTCATTGGTCCCAATGTGGTATTAGGAAATAATGTTAAAGTTCAGAATAATGTCTCTATTTATGAAGGAGTTGAGTGTGAAGATGACGTTTTTTTAGGCCCCTCAATGGTATTTACTAATGTTATTAATCCAAGAGCTTTTATTTCTAGGAAAAATGAATTCAAAAAGACTTTGATTAAAAAAGGGGCAACGATTGGAGCAAACGCAACTATTGTTTGTGGCAATACAATTGGAGAATTTTCATTAGTAGGTAGTGGATCAGTTGTTACTAAAGACGTAAAGCCATATGCATTAGTAATAGGAGTTCCTGCTAAGCAAGTTGGTTGGGTAAGTAAAGCGGGTAATAAACTAATATTTGATTTAAAAAATGAGGCTACTGATGATTTTGATTTGAGTAGATATAGATTAATTGATGAAACAGTTATAAAATTAAATTGAAAAAAATTTACATAATTTTCAGACTATACAAACCACTTGAAGCTTGTTTAATTGAAAAAAAACTGGTTCATAATGGCAGCCCTGCCTATTTTAATTTTATAAAGTATATACAAGATAGTGAATTGTTTGATCCTCATGTTTATTTGATTTTAGACAAGAAATCAAGTAGTCTTTATAATAATTTTGAAATAGAAATATCTGGAATAAAAAATAAAGTTAAAGTTTTTAGGTATATCAACTTTAGATTTTTGAAAAATAAAATAAAAACTGAATTAATATTAAATAGGTTAATACAATATGTTAAAATTTACTTTAACACAGACAAAAAACAAATTTATTATTTAGATAGAGATAATATATTGTTATCTCATTTATTAAAATTTAAAAACGGAACTATTTGTTTTAGATTACTAGGAATAACTAAAAAGTTGTTTCAAAAACTCTTTGGTGATAAAGAAAATAAATTGTTTTCGAATCCATTAAAAAATAATCAAAATTTAATTATTTGCACAAATGACGGGTCATGGTCCTTACAAACAAAGAATAACCTGAGTAATCCCAATTTTCATGTATTATTAAATGGTTGTGACTTTAAGTTTAAAAAACACAATGAATTAAATGATACTATTAAATTTTTATGTGTTTCTAGAATTGAAACCGGTAAAGGAATAGATAGTTTACTTCATATTATGAGTAAATTAAAATCTAAGGGATTTGATAATTTTAGACTTGAAATAGTAGGTTCAGGATCACTTTTAAACGAGATGATAAATTTATCAAATGAATTAGGTTTAAAACAGAATTGTGTTTTTCTAGGCCAAATGCCTCACAATTTGGTGATTAATCATTTGCAGAAAGCAAATATATTTGTTTCGTTAAATAAGCTTGGTTATTTAGGTAACAATGTTATTGAGTCTTTGTCACAAGGAATTCCAACTATTATTGACACCAATGGTCTAAGCATTCCATTGGAATTTAAAAAACCTTTTATTAAAATTGACACAAAAAATATTGACAAATCATCTTCAATAATTTTTGATTTTTGTTCCTCTGTAGATAACTATAGAAATCTACAAATTCAATCAAGATCAATTTTTATTGCAAAATTCAATAATTGGAAAAAAAGGATCAATGATGAAATTAATTTAATTAATGAATTCATGGAAAATAAAACTTAAAATATATGACAAGTAAACACGATTATTTAATTGGCGATTTTAATATCAATAGGAAAAAACATTTTTTTTCAATTTTTTACCAAGCTAGAGAGGCTATAGTTAATCCTGGTATTAGTTGAATGCTTGAATTTGGCATTGGACGAGGATCTACATTAGCACTTGTTAAACACTTTGGGGTCAAGCACACAGGAGTTGATTTTAATGATGAATTATTTAAACCCGATCATGTTTCTACAATACTAAATTATGAGGACAATAATAAGTATGACATGGTTAGTGCTTTTCAGGTATTAGAACATAACCCATTATTTGAATTAAAAGATCATTTGATTAAGATGAAATCATTCAGTAATAAATATGTATTCATTTCAGTCCCATATAGTGGAAGATGGATGAGTTTTAATTTCAATTTTAATCTATTTCCCTCTAGGTTTGGAAGAGCAAGTAAAAGCATTGTATTCACCTTTCCTAGACTTTTTTTAAAGAAAAAAAGACCAATTGAGGAATATTTAAAAAGAGAAGATAAATATAACCCTCATTGGTGGGAAATAG
>Ga0115564_10004854_pt1 | contig 10835 bp, 8 predicted proteins | sample COGITO_mtgs_1105_7_FD_88680 | JGI IMG/M metagenome (GOLD analysis project Ga0115564, IMG submission 88680) | Pelagic marine microbial communities from North Sea - COGITO_mtgs_110523 | ecosystem: Environmental > Aquatic > Marine > Epipelagic | place: Germany:Helgoland, sampling site Kabeltonne... | reverse complement strand
GACTATCCAGCCGATCTTCCCGATTGGTTTGTCTTGAACAATGCACTGTTGAGAGAAGTCCAGATAGAGGCACCCAACCTCGAGGATCGCTTTCGCTTTGCACGGCACCTTGCGCAAGATCACGGTTGGCAAGGCAACGACGACGCAGCGCAGATGGACCGCCTCTTGCAGCAATTTGCGCTCGCTTGCGATAGCAAACCACTTGTCGCTATGGACGCAATTGCCAAGATCATTGATGCCGAAGGCTTCGATCTCAATCACATTTCGGATGCTATCCGCGTGTTTCGCACAGGCTCGCGGCGCAATCCGTGGACGTCGCCAGTCTTGCGACGCCGGATGCTGGATGCCGAAGAGATGCTAAAAGGACGGATCAAGGGGCAGCCCCACGCGATCGAAAAAACACTCGACATCCTCGCGCGTTCAATCCTGGGCCTTTCAGGGGCACAGTCGGGTGCAATGCACACAAAGCCAAGGGGCGTCCTATTCTTCGTAGGGCCCACCGGCGTTGGCAAGACAGAGCTTGCCAAATCGGTCACCGAACTCTTGTTTGCTGATGAAACGCTTTGCCATCGTTTTGATATGTCGGAGTTCATGGAAGAGAGTTCGATCTCGCGACTGATCGGCGCGCCGCCGGGGCATCCTGGACATGAAAAAGGCGGACAACTCGTCAACGCAGCCCTTCGTCGCCCTTTCAGCGTTTTCCTGTTTGACGAGGTCGAAAAGGCGCACCCGCGGGTCTTGGATCTCTTTTTGCAAATCATCGATGAGGGGCGCCTTACAGATGCCCGCGGCTCGACGGCCTATTTCTCTGAAGCCGTCATTATTTTCACGTCCAACATCGGAATCGTGAAAGGATCCCATGCTGACAACATGGGGATGAATGTGCTGCCATCCGACACACATTCAGAATTGACCGTGAAAATCACAAGGGCCGTGCAACAGCACTTTCGCAACGAATTGCAACGCCCGGAACTGCTCAACCGAATTGGTCAGAATGTCGTTGTCTTCGATTTCCTTGGACCGGCAGGAATGAAGGCCATTTTCGACTCCCTTCTTGACCGTGTCATTGTGCGTGTCAGGGCCGAGCATGGCGTCGCAATAACACTGACGCAGGAGGCCCGTTTGAACCTTATGCAGCTATGCGTGATGGATTCCTTCGAAGGCGGGCGCGGGATTGCGAACCGGATCGAAACGCATTTCATAAACCCACTTGCCCGCCAGTTCTATTGGGAAGCTGCCAAACCCGAGATATCCATCGTTGGGATTGAGGTACAGGATGCGAAGACTGTTCTGATTTTGGATGGCGATGAGTTGAAGACTGACGCATCAATGCACCAACCCGTCCACCCAAGACACCCGTCAAAGAAAGACACTGGACGGCAGACAAAGCGTCCCAGAGGCGATGATAATCACTGGCGGGCGAGGTTCGAAAAGTTCCGTCATTGACGCACGCTGCGCTCTAACCGGCGGTAGGTACAACCCCGTGGTCTAGAAAATGAATGGAAATGGCAGGGTTTGACGCGCGCGCGCTGAGACCCTAAGGCGGGGCTTATGACTAGCAGCACCTCTTCCACCCCATCCACAGACCGCATCCTTGCCGGTGTCGCCCTGATGCTAGGATTTTGCGTAACTGCCCCATTGTTGGATGTGGCTGCCAAGCTTGCATCTAGCAGCGTGCCGGTAGGGCAGATCACGGCCGCACGCTTTATCGTGCAGTGCGCACTTATGGCGCCCTTTATCTGGATCATGGGCCTATCCTTGCGGGTGGCGCGAGGGCATTGGCTGGCGTTGCTGTTCCGCGCGATGCTTTTGCTTGTCTCAACCTATTGTTTCATCGCGGCGATCAGCGTCATGCCGCTCGCGGATGCGCTGGCAATAGTCTTCGTGGCCCCGTTTATTGTGCTTCTGGTGGGCAAGTTCTACTTGGGCGAAGATGTCGGTCCGAGGCGCGTGGGCGCTGCGATTGTGGGTTTTGTGGGTGTTTTGTTTGTGATCCAGCCCAGCTTTACGGCCTTCGGCGCCGTGGCACTGTTTCCGCTGGGCACGGCGGTCGGGTTTGCGTTCTATATCCTTGTAACACGCGGGCTGTCGCGGCGCATGCACCCAGTGGCCCTGCAATTCCATACGGGCCTTATCGCCAGCCTGCTGTGCCTGCCCGTGATAATACTGGCCCAAGGGACAGGCTCCGCGCTGCTTGATCCGGTTTGGCCCGAGGGCCTTGCGTGGCTCTGGCTGCTGGGCGTCGGGTTTTTCGCCACAGTGAGCCATATGATGATGACCTATGCACTGTCACTGGCACCTTCGGCCACATTGGCGCCACTGCAGTATCTGGAACTCCCGGTGGCGACCTTGCTGGGCTATTTGGTCTTTGGCGATTTCCCTAACGCGCTGACCCTGACAGGCATCGGAATTATCATTAGCGCGGGGCTATATATGATTCATCGCGAAAGGGTCACCGCCCGCCAACTGATCACCGAGCGCGCTGCTCCACCGATCTGAGGCGCTGGGCACTGTCTAATGAAAAAGGACCAAGGCTTCCGGTTCATCCAAAATGCGGTGAGCCAAGTTCAGGGGCCGTACCCAACCCCCTATCAGACCATTCACTCAGGCAAGTGCTTAAATTAGCGACGCGGTCAGAAAGGACGGAAAGCAGCCATTCGCTGCGCAGAGCCCCAAGGTCGGCTGTGCGGGTAGAAGCGCACTCTTGCTGCAAGTGTCCCAATGACCGCTTTTGTGAAACCCTCCACAAACCGTCCTATTTGACTAGGCTCAGGACCCAATGATTTCCAGCGAGCAGCATGATTGATGGTTCAAGAAGCCTGAAACCATTCAGAACTTGCCTGCACACCAAAGTCGTGGATTGACAGTGAGCCGCAGCAGATATCTTACTTTGCTAAATTGGGAAAAGGTCGCACGCATGTCAGACGTCGACATCATTGTGGTAGGCGCCGGCATCATCGGAACGAGTACGGCACTCTGGCTGCAGCTGCGCGGTCACAAAGTCATGCTGGTTGATCCAAATCCGCCAGGTTCAGGGACCAGCTCAGGTAACGCATGCACAATTGCAACCTATGCATGTATTCCGGTAAATAGTCCGGCTGTGCTCACCGGTCTTTTAGGCTTGATGACGAACACCAACAGTCCCCTCTCGATCTCGTATGCACATGCCTTGAGAAACCCGCGCTGGATATTGTCTTTCCTTTCCAATTGTCGCGCGACACCTAGTCGCAAGATCACGGAGCATTTAGCCTCGATCCTCTCGCATGCTGACGCTGGCCTGAACCCCTTGATCAAAGAGGCACAGGCGGAAGACCTGATAGTCAATCGCGGCCAGCTTACTGTGTGGTCAACCGCCAAAGGTGCCACGGCTGATCTGTCGTCACTTGCCCTGCGCAAGAGTTGTGGAATTTCCTTCACCGAAATGACGGGTGCTGAGGTTCGCGAAATGGAACCTGGCCTAACGCTCCCGATCGAAAAAGGTGTGCACTACCCCGAAGCACGCCACATTCGTGACCCCGAAGAACTGGTTCGACGGTTTCACGCCCGTTTCACTGCACTTGGCGGGCAAACGTTGTGCGCACGTGTCGACGCTACAGACGCTGATGCTGAGGGCGTAAAAGTAACAGCGGGCGATACGGTGATCCGGGCCAGCAGGGTCGTCATTGCGGCAGGCGCCTTTTCAAGAAAAATCAAAGGGTCGGGCGCAGAGCGGCTGCCGCTTGGCGTCGAACGCGGCTATCATGTGCTCTATGCTGGAGAAGCCCACCGCATTACTAGGCCGGTAGGTTGGGCCGAGGGTGGATTCTACGCCGTGCCAATGGCCAAGGGCCTTCGTCTGGCGGGCACGGTCGAGATTGCTGCCCTTGATGCGCCAAAAAACAAGAGGCGTATTAATCACATCGCACGTAAAGGCTCTGAAATGTTTGCGAATCTACCCGCGCCAACCAGTGATTGGCTAGGCTATCGTCCATCCATGCCAGACGCTCTGCCTGTTATTGGTCCGAGCGCAATTTCAGACCGGATCATTCACGCCTTTGGACACCAGCACCTTGGTTTGACGCTTGGCGGCATTACAGGTCGGATCGTTGCTGATATTGCTGAAGGACGCCAACCAAACATCGAAATTGGTGCCTTCCAACCACAGCGGCGCTATTCTGCCCTTTGACCGCTCGGCCAACACCGAGCTTACTCACGGGCCGGAGGAGAGGCTGCGCACCCTTGACCAGCCAAACGCTCGAGGCGTCCCAAGCGAAGTCCTGGAAGGGTACTGTCTATGGAGGGCTCCGTTTGCGCAAGAGCGCAACTCTTATGTGAATTTTCGAAACAGCTTGGTTTCGTCAAACATATCTTCCAGCCGTTCAATACGGCCTTTGGTTTGAGACCAGTTCAAAGTTTGCACAGATGAGACCATCGTTTCCAATAACAACATTGTCGTTGTCGCACTGTCCCAAGCCGAGGGCACGACGATCCGGTTGCTGAGGCAAACTGTCGCCATTTGATGCACCGGAGATCGCCATTGATCGGTTATCAGGATGATTTTGGCGCCGCGTTCGTGGGCAAGTTCCGCCAGTTTCAGTGTGTTGTTTTCATACCGCCGCATATCGAAGATGACGAAAACATCGCCTTCTTTTGCATCAAGCAGGTAGTGCGGCCATGTATTCGCCGTTGATTGCACGTGTGTCACGTCTGGCCGGACGACCTGCATGTGCAAGAACAGATACTCTGCCAGAGTGTGAGTGATCCGCCCGCCGACAATGAACAGGTGCCGGTTCACATCCGCAATCAGGTCACAGGCATGATCAAAGGCTACTGGGTCGATCTGGCTGAGCGTGAGGCGGATGTTTTCGATGACGGCTTCTGTAAACCGGTTGAGGATATGGCCCGAGGGCGCAGCTTCTGCCCATGTGTCATGCTTGGCGATGGGCGTTTTGACCTTGGCTTTCAGTTCCTCGCGGAGGGCCATCTGGAATTCTGGGTAGCCTTTGTAGCCCAGTTTTTGAACCATGCGCGCAACTGTGGGCACTGACACATCAGCATCCTTAGCAAGCGCAGTTAGCGGACCAAGGCCAGAGGCGGGGTAGTTTTCCAATACAGACAGTGCCAGCTGCCTTTCGGCGCGTGTCAGATCATCCAGCATGTCGTGGATTTGATCTGATATTGTTTGAGCGGTTTCTGCCATCGGCGCCTCCATTTTATTCACAAAAATAACAGCCCGTATTGATGTGTGATAAATATTTCACAATTGTGTTGACATGATCGCCATATAGCAAGCAGATTATCGTCAAGGGGTGGCTATGGCTTTGCATCAAACGCAAGAAACGGTTGTTGAAGTGTCGCGCAGCGCGGCGCAGTCGCGCATTGTTTTGGTGTGTGAGCATGCCAGTTTCAATATTCCAGAAACGCTGGACGGTTTGGGTGCCAGCTCCGCTGCAAGGCATAGCCATGCGGCGTGGGACCCTGGCGCGATGGCCGTAGCCGAACTTATGTCACGCGACCTTGATGCATCTCTTGTCGCGTCAAATGTGTCCCGCCTTGTCTATGATTGCAATCGCCCGCCAGGGGCGCCTGACGCGATGCCTGAGCGCAGTGAGGTCTTTGAAATTCCTGGCAATGTCGGCTTGACCGATGAAGAAAAGCAGGCACGGATTGCCCGCTACTATACGCCCTTTCGCCAGACACTAGCGTCAGAGATTGCCCGCCGCACAGATCCTGTGATTGTGACGATCCACAGTTTTGTGCCGGTCTACAATGGCGAAAGGCGCGACGTCGAAATTGGTATATTACATGATCGTGATAGCGTGCTGGCAGATGCGATGCTGCGAGTGGCCGATCAGACTTATGTGGTGCGCCGCAACGCCCCATACGGTCCGCAAGACGGTGTAACACACACATTGAAAGAGCATGCGGTCAAGCGTGGCTATCTGAATGTGATGATCGAGATGCGCAACGATCTGGTTGCAGATGAAGCAGGACAAGCCGCGATTGCCAAAACCCTGACAGCGTGGGTCAGGCAGGCATTAGAAACCTTGGGCGTTGATGCATGCTTGGAGTGATGCGCGGATATATTCGCGGCGTTGATGCTGTGAACTACCGGCTGGGGCGGGTGGCGATGTACGGGATCTTTGTGCTGATGGCGATCCTGCTTTGGTCGTCAATCAGCAAAACGTTCTTCCTGCCAACCCTTTGGACGCTGGAAATGGCGCAGTTCGTGATGGTGGGATACTATATTCTGGGTGGGCCGTATTCCCTCCAAATGGGTTCGAACGTTCGCATGGATCTACTCTACGGCAGCTGGTCTGTGCGCCGTAAGGCGTGGTTTGACGCAATTACGGTCCTTTTCTTGATCTTTTATCTATGCGTGCTGCTTTATGGCGCTGTCAGTTCGACTGCTTATTCCTTGGGGTATTGGAAAGATGCGCCATTTTCGTTTCTAGCCGGCGTCGTCATCGGTGTCGAAGAGGTCGGCACGATGGAACGTTCTTCGTCGTCGTGGCGCCCCTATCTCTGGCCGATCAAAGTCGTGATGATCGTTGGGTTTTTCCTGATGCTGCTGCAATGCATTTCAGAGCTTTTCAAAGATATCCTACGTCTTAAAGGGGCCGAAATCTGATGCCCTATGAGATGATCGCGACTTTGATGTTCTCGACCATGATGCTGATGCTACTGACTGGCCAGCGCGTCTTCGGGGCGATCGGGTTTGTGGCTGTTGTCGCAGCCTTGCTGCTTTGGGGTGACAGAGGCGGGTATGACCTGGGCTTTGCTGCCGCTATGAAGCTGATGAAATGGTATCCTCTTTTGACGCTGCCAATGTTCATCTTCATGGGTTACGTGCTGAGCGAATCCAAGATTGCCGATGACCTTTACAAGATGTTCCACGTCTGGATGGGCGGTTTGCGCGGCGGGCTTGCTATCGGGACGATTGGCCTAATGGTGCTGATTTCAGCGATGAACGGTCTTAGCGTGGCTGGCATGGCGATTGGCGCCACGATTGCACTGCCAGAACTGCTGAAACGGGGCTATGACAAGCGGATGGTTACTGGGGTTATTCAGGCGGGGTCATCGCTTGGAATCCTGGTCCCCCCGTCCGTCGTGCTTGTGCTTTATGCGATGATCGCAAGGCAACCGGTAGGGCAGCTATGGCTAGCAGGCGTTGTTCCCGGGCTGATGATGGCCGCGATGTTCATTCTTTATATAGTGATCCGGTGTTGGAAAAACCCTGCACTGGGCCCCGCGCTGGATGCAGCTGAACGCGACATTCCGATGGTGGAAAAACTGCGTTTGCTGCGCGCGGGTTTGCTGCCGTTGGTCATTTTTGCAGTGATGATGGTGCCTTTTGTGAACGGCTGGACATCGCTGGTTGAAAGCTCTGCGATTGGCGCAATTTCGGCGTTTCTTGCGGCTGTCTTCAAAGGGCGCATGACACGGGAAGTGTTTGAGAATTCGGTCCGCAATACGCTGGGCATTACCTGTATGTTCATGTGGATCATTCTTGCGGCCCTTGCATTTGGCGCCGTGTTTGACGGATTAGGCGCCGTGAAAGCGATTGAAAGCCTGTTCACCGAACGTCTTGGCCTAAACCCGTGGGTCATTCTGATTTTAATGCAGCTTTCGTTTATCATCATGGGGACTTTTCTGGATGATACGGCGATGCTGGTCATCGTTGCACCGCTTTATGTTCCTTTGGTCGGCGCGCTTGGGTTCGATCTGATTTGGTACGGAATCCTTTACACGATCACCTGCCAGATTGCTTATATGACGCCGCCGTTCGGGTATAACCTGTTCCTGATGCGCGCAATGGCCCCACCAGAGATCAGTATTCAGGATATCTACCGATCCATCGGGCCGTTCGTGCTGGTAATGGTCGGGGCGCTGACCCTTGTGATGGTTTTCCCGCAATTGGCGCTTTGGCTGCCCAACTACGTTTATGGAAATTAAATCCAAGAACTCCGCTAACGGAGCAAAAATCAAACTAGGAGAGTATCATGACCACAAGACGTAATTTTATTCGGAAAGCGGGCCTTGTTGGCGCTGCAACATTGGCAGCACCTTCAATTGCCCGTGCGCAGGAAGCGATCAAATGGCGCTTTCAAACCTATGCGGGATCGGCACTTGGCGAACATGTGACGAAGCCGGTCATCGACTATATCAACACGGCTGCCAACGGAGAGTTGGAGATTGAACTGTTCTATGCCGATCAGATCGTCCCGACTGGCGAACTGTTTCAGGCGTTGCAGCGTGGCACCATCGACGGGGTGCATTCTGACGATGATTCAATGGCCTCACCCACGCCATTGCAGCAATTTGGCGGGTATTTCCCCTTTGCGACCAAGCACATCCTTGATGTTCCTGTGCTGTTCAACCAATACGGATTGAAGGAAATCTGGGAAGAAGAATACGCCAAAGTCGGCGTCAAATGGTTGTCGGCGGCGGGGCAAGACCCGTGTAACTTCAACACCACCAAAGAGATCACAAGCGTGGCTGATCTTGATGGTCTGCGTCTTTACACCTTCCCGACAGCGGGCCGGTTCCTGACGCAATTCGGCGTTGTTCCGGTGAACATCCCTTACGAGGACGCCGAAGTTGCCGTGCAAACAGGCGAGTTGGACGGCATGGCATGGTCCGGCATTACCGAAGACTACACAGTCGGATGGGCTGACGTGACCGATTACTTCCTGACCAACAATATCTCGGGTGCATGGATCGGGTCGTGGTTCGTGAACGAAGAGCGCTGGGCTGATCTGCCAGAGCACCTTAAAGCCATCGTGATGGCTGCAACCGAGGCTGGACACACCTACCGCAACCAGTGGTATTGGGGTGGCGAAGCAGCCCTGCGCGCCAATGGTGACAAGCTGCAATTGCGCTCGGTTCCAGCGAACGAGTGGGCCGAAGTTGAAAACGCCGCCAAGGTATTCTGGGAAGAAGTGGCGCAAGAGGGCGAAGTGCACCAGAAGGTCGTCAACATCTTCAAAGAGTACAACGCCGTCATCAATCAGGCCGGCGCCCCTTACAATTTCGAGTAACACACCACAGAAAATAATCGACCATCCCGCAATGTCTGCGGGATGGTCCCAACGCACGCAAGGACACAACTCATGGCAGGCAATCTCACGTTTGAGGCACTCGAAGCAGCCGTCAAGGATGGCACGATCGACACTGTTCTGGCCTGCTTTCCCGATATGCAGGGCCGTTTGATGGGGAAACGCTTTCACGGCGTGAATTTTATCGAGACCTCGTTCAGAGAAACACATTGCTGCAATTACCTGCTGGCCACCGACCTGGAGATGGCCACACCTGACGGCTATGCAGCAAGTAGTTGGGAACAGGGCTATGGCGACTACGTCATGGCGCCTGATCTGACCACAATCCGCGTCTTGCCGTGGCTTGAAGGGACAGCGATGGTCCTGTGCGATATCCTTGATCATCACACGCATGAACCGGTGCCCCACGCCCCGCGTCAGGTGCTGAAGACGCAAATTACGCGACTAAAAGAACTTGGCTTTGATGCGATGATGGCCACCGAGTTAGAGTTCTTTTTGTTCGAAGGGTCTTTTGATGATATCCGCAAGAACGGCTACCGTGATTTAACCCCGATCAGCGGCTACAACGAAGACTACAACATCCTGCAGACCACCAAGGAAGAAGGCGTTATGCGCCCGATCCGAAATCATTTGTTTGCCGCTGGCCTGCCGATTGAAAACTCAAAGGGCGAGGCCGAAACTGGCCAGGAAGAGTTGAATATCCGCTATGCGGACGCCCTTGATTGTGCCGATCACCACACGATTGCGAAAAATGCGATCAAGGAAATAGCCTGGCAGCAGGGCCATGCCGCGACATTCCTGCCCAAGTGGGACCATAAGAAAGTGGGCAGCTCGTCCCATGTGCATCAGTCGCTTTGGAAAGATGGTGCGCCTGCGTTCCATGACCCAAGTGCCGAGCTGGGCATGTCCGATCTGATGAAGCACTACATGGCCGGCTTGATCGCCTATGCGCCAGATTATACCTTCTTTTTGGCCCCTTACATCAACAGCTACAAACGCTTTGCCAAAGGCACATTTGCCCCCACAAAAACGGTCTGGTCAGTAGACAACCGCACCGCTGGTTTCCGTTTGTGTGGTGACGGCACCAAAGGGATCCGTGCTGAATGCAGGATCGGGGGGTCCGACCTAAATCCTTATCTGGCGCAGGCTGCAATGCTGGCTGCGGGCATCAAAGGGATCGAGGACAATATGGAATTGGCCCCGCCTACCCGCGGTGATGTCTATGAGGACGCCAAAGCGCAAGACATCCCACAAACACTGCGCGCTGCAACCGAAACGTTGCGCAACTCGGTCATGCTTCGTGCGGCGATGGGCGACGATGTTATCGATCACTACACCCGTAATGCCGAATGGGAACAAGAAGAATTTGACCGCGTTGTGACCGATTGGGAAATCGCGCGTGGCTTTGAAAGGGCTTAAGAATGATCCGCTGTGTGTCCCCTATTGATGGGTCTATTTATGCAGAACGCCCTGTGCTTTCTACCGAGGCAGCAGAGGCTGCCGTAGCGCGTGCGAATGCCGCCCAAACCGCATGGGCCGCGCGCCCCTTGCAAGAGCGGATCGCGCTGGTGCAGGCGGGTGTTGCGCATATCGGTGCGATGAACGATGAAATTGTGCCTGAACTGGCGCATCAGATGGGGCGCCCTATCCGCTACGGTGGCGAATTCAGGGGCTTCAACGAGCGCGCAAGCTACATGGCCGAAATCGCGCAGGACGCTTTGGCCGATATTGTGATCGAGGATAGCGATGCTTTCCGCCGCGTGATCAAACGCGTCCCACATGGCGTTGTGCTGGTCG
>Ga0115564_10004850_pt1 | contig 10839 bp, 6 predicted proteins | sample COGITO_mtgs_1105_7_FD_88680 | JGI IMG/M metagenome (GOLD analysis project Ga0115564, IMG submission 88680) | Pelagic marine microbial communities from North Sea - COGITO_mtgs_110523 | ecosystem: Environmental > Aquatic > Marine > Epipelagic | place: Germany:Helgoland, sampling site Kabeltonne... | reverse complement strand
TAACATCAGATGGCACGGCATTGGCTAATTATTACGGGGGCATTGCCTACTTTACAGATCTTCAAGGACAACTCTGGAAATACAATTTGAGTAAAGCTACTCTTGATGAAGATAATGATAATTTATTTGAGCTGAATTTAGCCCATCGTGCAGAAGGCACGCTTGCAAATGATCGGTTTGGATTTAATCAAGTGGCGACAACTATTGTTCAGGATGACAGTGGGGCAAGTAGTTTAATTAATTATTTTGGGACGGGTGATCAATCTCGAATCCAACGCAGAGATTCCACAATTAACAATCGAATATTCGGTATCAGAGATATAGATTTTCCAAATAATGGCCTAACTCTCACGGGCACTGCAAAAAATGCAGCAACCAGCCAGAATATTGATGATCCCGACTGTGTCACCGATATCACGCAGAATTGGCACAGCAATACTTATGCAAAAAGTACACTCAGCCCTAGCCCAGGCGCAGCAACTAATGACTGGACTAAGGTGATTGGACGTGCAGGTTTGTATAATAAAAGTATCTTTTTTTCAATTTACAGACCTGAAGATCTTGCCTGTCCCCTTACAGGGACTAGTCAAATAATTGAGATAAGCGATGGCTGTGGAGGTGTTTCACAATATAATGTAGGAGAAGGTTTGATCACAGCACCCGTTATAGATAATCGAGGAAATATATATGTTGGGGTGAGTAATTTGGCTGACGGAACTAAGATAGGTGGGGATGGTAGAGATAATATAACGAGAATAGGTGATGTCGAAGAAAGTTTAGAAGGTTCCGATTGGAAGGCATGGCAGGAAATCACTTACTAAGATGAATTTAATGATTGATGATATTTGAATGTTTAGAAATTTATTAAGAAGAAACAAAGATACCGAACCTGTTCAACAACCCATTGTTGGCATCGATATCTCTCATTCTTTTGTGCGTGTTGTTCAGCTTGAAAAAAAGAGAAAAGGTTGGTCATTACTTAAAGCAAGCTCAAAGGTACTTGCTAAGTCATATGAGAATGAAGACAAAAGAAATGAAGCAATCATTACCCAATTAAAGAATATAAAGTTAGAACAAAAAATAAAGTTTGATGAAGCTGCTATCTCTCTTCCTGTAAATTCTGCAATTGTTCAAGTGGTACAAATACCATATCTTGAGGATAATGAATTGAATGAGGCAGCAGAGAATGGCTCTCTTTGGGATACAGCAATTAATTTATCTGGAGAAATTTCTGAGTATTCAATTTTTTGGCAAACAATAAAAAAAGATAAAGAAAAAAATACACTTTCACTTTTATTTGTCGCCTCACGCATTGAAGAAATCGAAAAAAATTGTGACTTGGTGAGGAAGGCAGGATTTGATCCTATTGTAGTAGATGTTCGATGTTTTGCGCTACGAAATATACTTAAAACGATGCCAGAAGTTAGTGATATTTCAACTAAAGTGTTCGTAGAAATTAGTGGGCAAGAAAATTATGCCGTTTGTATGCAAGATGGTTTACCTTTTATATACGATATTTATGTGACAGAAGATGATGCTAATTTTCTTGTTGAAGGCGGTGATAAAGTACCCGATGAAGTATTTCAAAGAGTCGCTGCACAAATGAGGACTGCAATGAACTCGTGTTTAAAGCAATCTGGCATTCCTAGTATAGAAAATATTCAGCTATCTAGTTCGTTACCCTTTGTAAAAACAATATTCAAGCAACTTAAGTCAGAATTAGCTGAATATAAGATTGAATTGATGGACCCTTTCACACATCTTAATGTAGCTAGCGCCTTAAAGGATTCACTACAGTCTGAAAAAAACAATTCTTCGTTTGCTGTGGCATTAGGCCTAGCAACAAGGCAACTTGATATTTTTGGTTATTTTAAGTTTGTTACAGCGGTAAGCAATATTAATTTATTACCAAATAAAAAAGAAAGAGAGAAGAAGGAGAAGAAAAAGATAGAAACGAATGGATTGTTGAAAAAGTTAATGGTTATATCGTCATTATTGCTATGGCCATCTTTTGCATTATATATTTTCATGGCAACTTCAATGTATAGCACTAATGACACAATTGATATGGAAAACAAAGCAGTGGTTGCTGAGCAAAAATTGTCTAAAAAAACAAATCAGCTAGCTGAATTAAAAAAATGGACACAAACCTCAGGGCTAATCAACTCACGACTATTGGATTTAAGTTACACGGCAAGCTTTCCTAGTGTTATCTACGTCACTGAAATTATTCATCAAAGAAATAAACCTTCTTTGCTTGTTTTTAGAGCCAAAGATCCAGCGGTATCAGGACTAGTGATAAAGGCGCTCAGTAGCGAATTTAAAAATGTGACGCTTAAAGAAATTAAGTCACCTTCGAGCAATAAAGATTTAAATACAATATCTGTCAATTTCTTTATAAGATGAATATGTTATTTAAAGTATATTTGATATGTATAATTAATTAATCAAAATTACATCCAATGATAAAAATGATATAAGTTATGGCAGAAGGAAAAAACCTATCGCAGCTTGACGTAAAAGATATCTTCAACAAGATAAATTTTCAAACTATTTTAAAAAATAAATGGTTTATTTCTGTAGCCGCTTCATTTTTTCTTTTTTTTATATTGTCCTACTTGATATACGGGCTTTACGTGAATCAAGATGCATATGAATCACAAAAGCAACGATTTAACATTGCTTCAAACAAAGCAAACAATACACAAAAAGAAATTGAAAGTTTAAACAGTAAAAACAAAACATACATTAAGCAGCTCTCAAAAGCCTCAAAAACTAAATCAGAGCTATCCTCAAAAATCACAAAATTGATTGGTAATTATGGACTAGAAATAAAGAATATGGATTTAAAAACAAACCAAGGTGGTGTTTCATCCAACCCTAAAATGACCTTTGAAGTTAAGGGAAAGTTCTTAAATATCATTCGCTTTAATAGTGAATTAAATAATCTTTTAGCAGCTACTCAAATTAATGAAGTAAAAGTCTCAAAAGTAAGACAATCAAACCTATTACTATTAAAAGTGGATATAAATTTTTCACCACCCCCAGTCAATCCGCTATCATCAAACTTTAAATTAGAAACCATTTTTAAAAATAAAACTTTTTTAAGCGACACCTATACCTGGTCAGACATTCCAAGAGTTAACCATAGTAGAGATAATTTTAAAAAAGTTGGTTTTATTGATGCTGAAACAGACCCATCTTCTGACTTACGAGACCCATTTGCTGAGCCAAATAATACACCTAAGGCGTTAAAGAAAAGTAGCGATAACTATGATGAAATTGATGAAACTTTCTTTCTTTCAGGGACTTTGGTTTCTGATAAAAAACAGTTTTGTATCATCATATCTCCCGAAGGTAACTCTAGGTACTATGTCGAGGGTGATTACATCACAAAAAATAATAAGAAAATTGTTATAAATAAAATTTTAGCCAATCAAATTTTTGTAGGCAAAAACTTCGATTTAATTAAGGTGGGTGATGAGATTAAATAAGAGATCTCTTTTAATTATTTTTACTTTATTCTTAAGTGGCTGCTTAACTGAATTTGTTGAGAAAGATGATATTAATAAACCAGCTGATTCGGTTAAAGATGATGTCATGGAAATGAGGGATGATTCCTCCATTACTCCGGAAGATTATGGTTCTGAGGACGATAATGAAAAGACACTGCAGCCAAGAGAGATTTTAAAAATTGCTGGTAAGGAAAGAGGGTTGAAATTTGAGGATTCCTCATGGGAGTTTTATCCAATTACACTTAATCTTAATGTCGTTCCAATTAGGACATTTTTTAAAGTGCTATCAGATTTAACAGGACATAACATTATTGTTGGAGATGAGGTCAATGGGGATATTAGTATTGAGCTAAGAAATGTTGATTGGTATGAAGTCATGGTGATGGTTTTAAAAGAGGAAAATTTAATACATGATGTTAATCCTGCTGGAAATGTAATCACAGTGCATACACATGAGTGGGTAGAAAAACAAAGTGCCTCATTTGATACAGCTCTGACTGCAAAAATCAAAGTAATTAATTCACTTGCTACGCTTGAGACAAAAACGACGGCCATATACAAAATTAACTATGCTCAACCTGAGACATTGGCTCAACAACTCGATGATGTAGTAAAGTCACTCGCTGCAGGTGCTGAATCAGATAGTGGCGCTACAGCTTCATTTGTAGTTGATCAAAGAAGTAATTCATTAATTGTTCAAGCATCCGCCTCCGATATGATATGGATTAAAGAGACTATCGACTCCCTTGATAAACCAACAAAACAAGTTAAGGTAGAAGTATTTATAGTTGAGGCTACAGATAATTTTGCTGCAGAGCTCGGTACAAGAGTTGGAATTTTTAACAGTTCAAAAATAGGTAATGATACTGCTACCGTTGCAGGAACGCTAGGGGGAGCAACACCAACCGCGGTAGGAGAGATTACAACAGCCACTACCGGAGGTTCCGTCTCTAATAATCCGATTGCAAACCCAACAGGTGCTATTGCAGGCGTATTATCTGGAAGCTCTGTGGACTTAAGAGTTGAGTTGCAAGCAATGCAAACGGAAAATTTAATTAAGATAGTCTCTAATCCAAAGTTATTCATTGTTGATAACGAAGAAGCATTAATTGAAGATGGAACAGAGGTTCCCTATAATACGGTTGCGCAAGCAGGTTCAACTCCAACTACAGAATTTAAAACTGCCGCACTCACACTCAAAGTGACGCCGCAAATTATTGATGATGGAAATATATATCTAGATGTTTCTGTCAACAAAGACACACCGTTAGCAGGAAGCAGCCCACCTCCAATTTCAACAAAACAACTCAAAACTAAATTACTGATTAAAGATGGTGGGGTGGCATTGATTGGTGGTATTACACAAACTGAAAAGACAAATGCTGAGGATGGCGTTCCATTCCTAAAAGATCTTCCATTCATAGGAAATCTCTTTAAATCCAATAAAAATAAAAATAACAAGAATACTTTATATATCTTTATAGCGCCTGAGGTTATATAACTAGTGGCTAAAGATCAAGTTCAATTTATAAAGGAAGAGCTTGGTGAACTCATAAAAGAGCTCGATTTAGTAGACAAAAAAGTATATGACACTCAATTAAAAAATGCCAAAAACCAAAATAAACTAATTTATGATGTGTTGGTAAACAAAAATGCATTTAAAATTGAAGATCTATTAAGCCAGTTAGCAAAAAAATATACAGTAAAATCAGAATTAAATCCTGAACCGATGTTGCCAGAAATAAAAAAATTCCCTCTAAAATATTGCTTACAAAATGCAATTATTCCAATTGGAGAATCAGAGACAGAGATTGAATTTGGCATATGCATTCCCAATTCATTGAATGTGTTAAAAAATTTAAGCATTATGATTGGGAAAAAGAATTCGGCAAAATTTATTCCTCCGGATTATATTTTTGAGGCAATTTTGCAAAAACATATTCATACTAAAGTAAATGTTACAAAATCTGATTTGATTGAAGATGAAAAAATCGAAACAACAGATAATGATCAACCAAAAAAAATAGAACTTGAGTTAGAAGAAGCAGAGGATAATTTAGGGTATAAAAAAGACGAGGAAATCGAACTTAAAGTGCCTGAGACAGAACCTCCAATTATTGAATTGAATTTACCAGATGAAGAAAATAAAGTTATTGAGAAAAAAGAACCTAACGAAGTAAAAAAAGAGATTGAAAAAGAGACTGAGCAAATAGTAGCTGATATAACGGGTGACGTGGTCTCTGTTGTTGACAAAATGCTGTCAGAGGCGGTAATTGATGGGACAAGTGATGTTCATATAGAGAAATTTAAGGATTTTGCTCAAATTAGATTTAGGAATGGAGGTACTTTACTTGCCCAAAGTCAGTATAAATCCTTTATAGAAAAAAATTATAATGCTGTGATCGCAAGAATAAAGATTCTTGCTAATCTTGATATTGCCGAGCGAAGACTTCCACAAGATGGAAAGATATCATACATCGCCAATGATGATACTGAGGTTGATTTTCGAATATCAATTCTACCAACAAGCTTAGGGGAAAGGGTTGTTATACGTATATTAAATTCCTCATCACTTGCGGTAACAATCAGTGCTATTGGGTTTACAAAAAACCAGGAAAAAGAATTTATTTCTGCTGTCTCAGCACCACAGGGAATGGTTTTAGTGACTGGACCAACAGGTAGTGGTAAATCAACAACGTTATATGGAGCGATGAACTTCCTTAACCAACCTGACGTTAATATTCTTACTGCAGAAGATCCAGTTGAATATACAATGGCTGGTATATCGCAAGTGCAAATTAAAGAGGATATCGGCTTAACATTTGCTAGTGCGCTAAGGTCTTTTTTAAGGCAAGATCCAGAAATAATACTTGTTGGAGAGATTCGTGATGCTGAAACGGCAGATATAGCGTCAAAAGCAGCTTTAACAGGGCACTTAGTGTTAAGTACACTTCATACAAACAGCGCTGTTGGAGCTATCAGTAGATTAGTCAATATGGGCCTACCTGCTTATCTTGTATCAAGTGCATTAGCTGCGGTCATCGCACAAAGGTTAGTAAGGGTTAATTGTGAAAGTTGTAAGATAGAAATAAAAAAAGATACCGCTGAAGTTAAAGATTTTATCAAAAGTTACAATATAAGTGCCACAGCAAAACTTATGAAAGGTAAAGGTTGTAAGGTTTGTAACCAAACAGGCTACAAGGGAAGGATGGGGGTTCATGAAGTTTTAACAATTTCTCCTGAAATAGAGGTAGCCATTACTGAAAACAAATCAGATCAAGAAATCATTGAGATTGCAAAAAAAAATTCATTTATGAGCTTGGCTGAATCAGCGGTGAGATTTGTTGAGGATGGAACATTGTCAGTTGAAGAATACTTACGCGTAATTCCACAAGATGATTAATTTAAAAAAAATAGCACAATGAAATTTAAATGGAAGGGCCTAAAGCTCAACGCTTTTGTTGATGGTGAAATTGAAGCAGAAAACAAAGATGAGGCGATGTTTGCACTAAAAAAAGATGGCGTCATCGTAATTGAAATAATTGATTCAAATACCAAGGATATAAAAAAGAAAAAAACAAATAAAGTAATCAAGGCATCATCAAAACTCAAAATTAAAGATCAAGAGCTGTTGCTCTTTACAAAAAAATTAACAACCATGATGAAGGCAGGCCTTGCGATAGTGCCCGCTCTTAAAATGTTAGAGCAGCAATCAGAGAATCCAAAATTTACTCCAATTATTGATGATTTATTACAAAAGATAAATGCAGGCGTTACATTATCCGAAGCAGTAGAATCTTACCCAAATCTCTTTGATATAGTCTATGTGAACTTGATCAAAGCAGGGGAGGCTAGTGGTAATCTAGACACTTTTTTAGAGAGAATTTGTGTCAATTTGGAAAAAACAATAAAGATTAAAAAGGCAATTAAAAGTGCGATGATGTATCCAATAATTCTTCTTACGGTTGCTTTATCAGTTGTCGGCATTATGATGATTTTTGTTGTACCTGTATTCGTTGAAATCTTTGGTAATGCAAATATTGAATTACCAGGACCTACAAAGTTAGTGATGGCCATCAGTGATTTCTTAAGAAGTTGGATGGCTCCTATTATAATTTTTTCAGGCTACGCGATAATTAAAGTCATTAAAATCATCATTAGAAAAAATAACAACCTCCAGCAAGCTTTCGATAAGAAATTAATGCAATTGCCTGTTATTGGTAATTTAGTCAGGGATGCAATTATGGCAAGATTTTCAATGGTTTTAGCTAACCTAATAGCTGGTGGGGTAAACTTAATTGAGGCGACAGAGATAACAAAAAACTCAATTGCAAATACAAAAATAAAAGCATCTATTGAAAAAGTAAAAAGAGAAATATTTTCTGGTAGACCTTTCTCAGTCGCATTGAGAGAAACGAAAGACTTTCCAGAAACAATGTGTGGTTTTATAGAGGTAGGCGAAGAAACGGGTAAGCTGAATGATATGCTAACTACAGTTTCATTGTATTATGAGGGGGAATTTGATTCATCAGTTGAAGCATTTTCTTCAATGCTTGAGCCAATTATGATTGTCTTTTTAGGTATTGTGATTGGCTTTATCCTTGTAGCAATGTATCAACCAATTTTCTTAATGGGTAGTGCCGTATGACAAAGGTTATTTTTTTTTAATTTTTTTCTCTTTTTCATCCCATGCAGATTCTCTATATGAGTATTATTCAAAAAATCAGAGGATTTCTCACACCAAACTTAACTCAAACTTAAATAAAAATATTAATAGTTTTTATAACTTAGATTTAATTGCCTCCTCAACGCCTTCAATAAAGTTTTATACTAATATCCTTAATCAAGAAAATATTCCGATAGATCTCGCAGTTATCCCATTAATGGAGAGTGGAAATAACCCTCAAGCAAAGTCACCCAAAGATGCTTTAGGTTTGTGGCAGTTTATCCCACCAACAGCTAGAGAGTGGGGGCTTATAAATAATATTGATAACGATGAGCGAAGGAATGTTATTAAATCTACAAAAACTGCAATCAAATACCTCAAATATTTACATAACGAACTAAACGATTGGAATCTTGCTTTAGCTGCTTATAATTGGGGAATCGGTAATGTCAAAAAATCTTTAAAAAAAGGCCTAGTTAGAAACAAAAAAATCAATATCGATTTATTGCCAAAAGAAACCAGAAGGTATTTGTTAGCTTTTCATCACTTAAATAGACTAATAAAAACTAATTATAAAAGACAGATTCTCGACAAATTTCCTAACAAAAATTATCTGGAAATTATTAAGCAAAAAGATTTAAGAAATTATCTAGTTGTGAATAATTTAGCGAATATAAGTCCAGATGTTTTACTACATATCAATGGATTTGATGTAAATAGTGATATAGAAGCAAATAAAAGCATCCTCGTGCCGACTAAAGTTTTTAAAGAATTCTTTTCACTAAGTGATACTCAATTTACTTACAAGAATATAAATACAAAAAATAGCGTTAACTGTAATAAAAAATTTTACAAAGCAAGACAACACGATACTTTAATTAAAGTAGCAAAGAAGTTTAATCTAAAGCTTGATTCAATTCGAGAAATGAATCCAAGGATCAGATTTGTTAGGCCGGGAATGAGCCTACAAGTTTGTAGATGATTTTATAATAAAAACTACTCTAAATATTGGGCATAATAACGTCCCACTTGACTAAATCCGCAAGCTAAAATACACTGTTCTATACACATTAACCATTGATTAAAATGTAATTAAAACAATAGGTTAGGGTAGTTATCAGGGGATAGAGCATCCCACTCCTAAGGGGGTAGGCAGAACCATTTCATATGGTTGTAACTTAGATGTCTAGTCAACTCAACATCCTTAAAAATGTGTCTTTACTTTTTAAAAAAAAAGAATAAAATCCGTCAAACTTTTTAAGTGAGATTGCGAGATGAATGAAGAGGATAAAAATACACTTGGTTGGCAAGAATGGATTGCCTTACCCAATATTGGTTTATCAGCATTATTAGCTAAAACAGATACTGGTGCTGCTACATCTGCACTCCATGCGTTCAATATACAACCCTTTGGTTCAGATTCAAACCCAAAAGTAAGATTTGGAATTAACCCAATTAATGAAAATAAAAGTTACGCAATTTATTGTTCAGCTAATGTCACTGATATGAGAGAAATCACATCTTCAAATGGAATCTCAGAAATAAGATATGTAATAAAAACTTCTATAAAAATAGGAGATTCAGACCTTAAAGATATAGAAGTAACACTGACCAACCGAGAAAATATGAAGTATAGAATGATTCTTGGAAGAAGTGCCCTTGAAGGTTTTAATATAAATGCTCAGGAAAGCTTTATACAAAAACAATTATCTTATGATTTATATAAAAACTTTAAAAAGCAAAGCGTTGCAAAAAGAAGTCTAAGAATTGCGATTCTAAGTGTAGAACCTGATAATTACTCGAATAAAAAAATTATTGAGTCTGCCGAAAAGCATGACCATGTTTGTGAAATTATTAATACTAAAAGGTGTTATTTAAATTTAAAAAGTCACAAGCCTGAAGTCCATTACAACGGAAAAGAACTTCCATTTTTTGATGCAATTATTCCAAGAATAGGAAGCTCGCTTACCTTTTATGGAGCTGCTGTTGTAAGACAATTTGAAGCAATGGGAACATATTGTCTAAATTCATCTGTAGCAATTGGATTATCTCGAGATAAATTGGCAGCTCATCAAACATTAATAAAACATAAGATACCAATGCCATCAACAGCTTTCGCAAACTCTCCACACGATACTGAAAATTTGATAAGTTTAGTAGATGGTGTCCCTTTAATTTTAAAGCTACTAGAAAGTTCTCAAGGCAAAGGTGTTTTGCTAGCAGAATCAAAAAAAGCTGCATCAGGAATTATCAGTGCATTCCAAAGGCTGCAAGCTCCTTTTATTCTTCAAGAGTTTGAGGCCGAATCTGGTGGCAGTGATCTCAGATGCCTTGTTATTGGAAATAAAGTTGTTGCTGGGATGATCAGAAGCGCAGGCGAAGGTGATTTTAGATCTAACTTACATGCCGGTGGAATTGCTAGTAAAGCTAATATATCAAAAGAGGAAAAATTAATTTCTATAAAAGCTACCAAAGCCTTGGGTTTAGGAATGGCGGGAGTTGATATCTTAAGAACACCAGACGGACCAAAAGTAATTGAAGTTAATAGCTCTCCTGGTCTTAAAGGCATAGGGGCTGTTAGTAAGTTAAACTTAGGTGAAATAATAATAAGTCATTTAGAAAAAAATGTTGTCACTTTACCAATACCGAAAAAATTGC
>Ga0115564_10004847_pt1 | contig 10847 bp, 10 predicted proteins | sample COGITO_mtgs_1105_7_FD_88680 | JGI IMG/M metagenome (GOLD analysis project Ga0115564, IMG submission 88680) | Pelagic marine microbial communities from North Sea - COGITO_mtgs_110523 | ecosystem: Environmental > Aquatic > Marine > Epipelagic | place: Germany:Helgoland, sampling site Kabeltonne... | reverse complement strand
CTAGCGAAGAACTGACGCCTCCTGTAACAAAAATATATTTCGTAGTTGTGTCTGTCATTATGCGTTGTTAAACGCGAACAAATTTACAAATAAGTATTGAAACTTTAAGGATTATTGGAAGTTGTTTATGAACACTTTATATAAAACGAAAAAAGCACCCTAAAGGTGCTTTTTAAAGAGTTTATTTAATGAAATTAAAATCAACTTATTTGACCTCAACCAATTCGACATCAAATATTAAGTTTGCATTTGGAGGAATCACGCCACCAGCGCCTTGAGCTCCATAGCCTAAATGACTCGGAATGACGAATCGTGCCTTGTCTCCTACATTTAAAAGTGCAACACCTTCATCCCATCCTGCAATCACTTGTCCTGTTCCTAGAGCAAATTCAATCGGTTCTTTTCTTTTGTAAGAGGAATCAAATACAGTCCCATCTGTCAATTGACCTTTGTAATGTACTGAAACCGTAGCACCTTTTGAAGCCTTTGAACCACTCCCCTTTTGAAGTATTTGGTAACGAAGACCACTGTCTGTTTTTTCAAACCCAGCAGCTAACTTATCTAATTCTGCTTCTACAGCAGCTTTTGCTTTCGCTAAATTCTTCTCTCTTGAACCTTCGAAAGTTCTAAAGGCTTCCACAGCTTGAAATGCTTCTGCATCTGCCCCAACTGCTATGATTTCCAAAGTTTCTAAAACATCGCCTTGACCAATTGTGTCAACAATGTTTTGACCTTCAATAACATTTCCAAATACGGTATGTTTTCCATCTAACCAGTCTGTTGGAATGTGCGTGATAAAAAACTGACTTCCATTTGTACCAGGACCTGAATTGGCCATAGACAGTATACCGGGTTTGTCATGTTTTAAATCTGGATGAAACTCATCATCAAATTTATAGCCTGGATTTCCTGTTCCTGTTCCAAGTGGGCACCCCCCTTGAATCATGAAATCTGGTATGACTCTATGAAATTTAAGGCCGTTGTAATACGGGTCTCCTTGATTTTTTACAGAATTTTCTAAGTTTCCTTGCGATAAGGCAACGAAATTACCAACAGTCCCAGGTGTTTTTTGATATTCTAAATTTACTAAAATATCTCCTTTAGAGGTATTGAATTTTGCGTATAAGCCGTCTTTCATGAGTCTAATTTTATTATTTTTTAATAGCTGCAAATATAAGAAGGAATTCTAGAACTCCTCTTAACTTTTTCTATTTCCTAAAAAATGTCCAAAATTTATTCATATTTTGTTACTTTTATTATGCGTAACAATGCTATGCCTTGCAAAAAGTGCCTCATTTGAATAAATTTCATCTCATTTTCGGTTAAACACAAAAAATCAAGATGAGCTCGTATACAAAAAAGGTTCCCGAATGGTTTTGTAAAAAAACAGTTAATTAGCCACTTCACTTATAAACTTTAATCGGTATAAACGCAGTTCTTGATCGTCATATTCACCATCAAATTCCTCGATAGCCGCTTCTATATCATCAGAAGTGGATTCCATAAAGTAGTCATGAATTTCCTCTTGTTGATCTTCATCAAATATTTCATCAATCCAATAATTGATGTTTAGTTTGGTTCCCGAAAACACAATGGCTTCCAATTCTCTAATAAAATCAGCCATATTCATTCCTTTAGCAGAAGAAATATCGTCAAGCGGTAATTTTCTGTCAATATTTTGAATGATATAAAGTTTCAATGAGGAGTTTAAACCTGTGGACTTGATTATCATATCTTCCATGCGATCTATCTCGTTTTCATCGACATAACGCTTTATAAGTGCAACAAAACTTTTACCATAACGCTTTGCTTTCCCTTCTCCAACACCATGAATATTGTATAGTTCTTCAATCGTAATTGGATATTTAAGTGCCATATCTTCAAGCGATGGATCTTGAAAAATCACGAATGGGGGAACGCCTAATTTTTTAGCATTGGATTTACGAAGATCTTTAAGCATCCGCATTAGAGTCAAATCAACAACATCAGAAGAATTATTATAGTTTCTATTCGTTTGTAAATTATAGGTGTGGTCTTCCGTCATCATAAACGACTTTGGTTGTTCTATAAATCCTCGACCGTCAGGTGTAAGCTTTAATACACCATAAGTTTCAATGTCTTTGCGTAAGTAACCCGCAACGAGTACTTGTCTTATAAGTGCCATCCAGTAAAGTGTCTCATGATTTTTTCCTTTACCAAAAAATGGCAATTCATTGGTACGGTGCGATTTTATAAGCGCATTTTCTTGACCTATTATAACATTGACAAGGTCTTTACTTTTATATTTTTCATGGGTATGCGATACAATTTCAAGCAATAATTTGACTTCATCAATTGCTTCGGACTGCGGTTTAGGATTCCGAACATTATCATCCATATTGCCTCCATCCCCTGTTTCGGTATCAAATGCTTCTCCAAAATAATGTAAAATAAATTTACGACGCGACATGGACGTTTCAGCCATTGCTACGATTTCTTGTAACAAAGCAAAGCCAATCTCTTGTTCCGCAACAGGTTTACCTGACATAAATTTTTCAAGTTTTTCTATGTCTTTATAAGCATAATATGCTAGACAATGCCCCTCGCCTCCATCGCGACCCGCTCGTCCCGTTTCCTGATAATAGCTTTCAATACTTTTTGGAATATCATGATGAATCACAAAACGCACATCGGGTTTATCGATGCCCATTCCAAAAGCAATGGTTGCTACCACAACATCGGTATCTTCCATCAAAAACATATCTTGATGTTTTGAGCGCGTTTTAGCATCCAAGCCTGCGTGATACGGTACTGCTTTAATGCCATTAACTTGAAGAATCTGAGACAATCCTTCAACACGTTTTCTGCTAAGGCAATATATAATTCCAGATTTTCCTTCGTTTTGTTTTACAAATCGTATGATATCGTTATCAACCTGGTCTGTTTTGGGAAGTATTTCATAAAATAAGTTTGGTCTATTAAAAGAAGCTTTAAACGTTTGAGAATCTGTAGTTCCTAAATTTTTCAAAATATCTTCCTGAACCTTAGGTGTGGCCGTTGCTGTCAATCCAATAATTGGAATGTTATCCCCAATTTGAGTGATGATATGTTTTAAATTTCTGTATTCCGGTCTGAAATCATGTCCCCATTCACTGATACAATGCGCTTCGTCGACAGCCATAAAAGAAACTGTTTGTGCTTTTAAAAACTCAATGTTTTCAGCTTTTGAAAGCGACTCTGGAGCAACGTATAAAAGTTTTGTAATACCAGTTTCTATATCTGATTTAACTTGTTTTATTTCAGTTTTATTTAAGGAAGAGTTCAATACATGTGCAATTCCTTGATGGCTTGATATACCTCTGATAGCATCCACTTGATTTTTCATGAGTGCTATTAATGGCGACACCACTATGGCGGTACCGTCTTGCATTAGCGCAGGTAATTGATAACAAAGGGACTTCCCTCCGCCTGTTGGCATGATAGCAAAGGTGTTTTTTTTCTCTAAAATACTAACTATGACTTGTTCTTGTAGTCCTTTAAATTTATCAAACCCGAAAAAGGTTTTAAGTGCTTTATGTAATTCTTTAGTCGAAATACTCATTTATGGTTAATTTCTTATCTTAATTTTAAAAAAAATATCGTTAATTGAATCAAAATTGGAATAAATTCAGGAACAGTCCTAATTTTTTTGTTTTTTTGTACCGTGAATTAAAGGTAGATATATTTAAATAAGTACACAACCAAAATATAAAAAAATTGAATTCAAAAAAATCCATAGTAGCATTAGCCAAAGAAACCATTGCAATTGAAAGTTTAGCAATCTCTCAACTTGCAGATTTTATCGATGATACATTTGCAGAAGCTGTAGATTTAATATTCAATTCTACAGGTCGTGTCATTATAACAGGGATTGGAAAAAGTGCTATTATTGCAAATAAAATCGTTGCGACCCTAAACTCTACGGGAACTCCTTCCGTATTTATGCACGCCGCTGACGCCATTCATGGTGATTTAGGACTTATCCTTACAGATGATATTGTAATCTGTATTTCTAAGAGTGGGAACACTCCAGAAATTAAAGTACTCGTCCCTTTTTTAAAAAATGCAGGAAATACGTTAATTGCAATTACGGGAAATCAGAAATCAGTATTGGCAGAGCAAGCCGATTTTATTTTCAATTCTTATGTCGAAAAAGAAGCGTGTCCTATTAACCTAGCGCCTACCACGAGCACAACAGCACAGTTGGTGATAGGAGATGCCTTAGCCGTTTGTTTGTTGGAACTTCGTGGTTTTACGAAGGATGATTTTGCAAAATACCATCCTGGAGGCGCCTTAGGAAAAAAATTGTTTTTAAAAGTACGAGACATCTTAGCCCTAAACGAAGTACCTGCAGTGAGTCCTGATGCAAGCATCAAAAACGTTATTGTAGAAATTTCAGAAAAACGCCTAGGAGTCACGGCAGTGACCCTTGCAGAAAAAATTGTTGGGATTATTACCGATGGAGATTTAAGACGCATGCTCGCTAAAACAGATGATTTTTCTCAACTGTGGGCTAAAGACATTATGAGCGAAAACCCAAAATCGATTTCAATTGATGCCATGGCTATTGATGCAATGGAATTAATGGACACCCACGAAATCTCTCAACTTTTGGTTGAAAATCAAGGGAAATATGCAGGTGTGATTCATATTCACGATCTTATAAAAGAAGGAATTATATAGTTATGGGAATACAAAAAGAAATGTCATTTCTAGATCATCTTGAAGAATTAAGATGGCATATCATCAGAGCTTTAGGTGCTGTAATGCTTGCCGCTACAGCTGCTTTTTTAGCAAAAGGATTTATATTTGACACTCTAATTTTTGGCCCTACTAAAGCTGATTTTTTTACTTATGAATTTCTTTGTAACGCCTCTAAACTATTAGGGTTTGAAAGTTTTTGTGACACCAATTTTGATTTTGAAGTTCAAAGTCGAACCATGGCAGGACAGTTTTCTGCGCATATTTGGACGTCTATTACATTTGGATTAATCATTGCATTTCCATATGTTTTGTATGAATTCTGGAAATTTATAAGTCCAGGTCTCTACAACAAAGAAAAAAACAGCTCAAGAGGTTTTATTTTCATATCTTCTATTTTATTTTTTATAGGCGTTTTATTTGGTTACTACATCGTATGTCCGCTCTCTATTAACTTTTTAGGCACTTATTCTGTGGCCGAACAAGTACACAATGATTTTGATTTAAACTCCTACATAGGACTCATTCGAGCGTCCACTTTAGCATCTGGATTTATTTTTGAACTCCCTATCATCATCTATTTTTTAACTAAAATAGGACTGGTCACTCCAGAATTTCTTCGAAAAAACAGAAAGTATGCCCTGGTTATTGTTTTAATTTTTGCCGCCATTATTACCCCTCCCGATATTGCGAGTCAAGTCATTGTGGCAATCCCCGTATTGATCCTGTATCAAGTGAGTATACTAATCTCAAAACTAGTGTTAAGAAACCAAAAAAGAAAAGAAAAAAATGGCGAATGAAGTAGAGGAATTTAACGCGTATCGCAAGAAAATGAATACCAAAATTCTTGCAGAAAACAATACCGTTATCAAACGTATTTTTAATTTAGATACGAACGCTTTTCAAAAAGGGGCTTTAAATACTGAGACAAAAGAGCTCCTAGGTTTGGTAGCATCCGCTGTTTTGCGCTGTGATGACTGCGTACGTTACCATCTAGAAAAATGCCACGAAGAAGGCCTGAGTAGAGTACAAATTTCGGAAGCATTGAGCATAGCAACCCTTGTAGGCGGAACGATAGTCATTCCTCATTTAAGAAAGGCTTACGAGTACTTAGATGCTTTAGAAGCCTAGTTAAATTTAATATAAAGTACCCACAGTTGATGGATAGTCTGTTTCATTTTACTAATTTTAAAATTCTTTAAGCAAACGAATGAAACGAGCATGCTAAAATTATTATCATTCAAGGAGATTACGAATAGCGAACCTGCCTGCGGCAGGCAGGCAGCATGTGACCTTCCAAAAACAATAGATAAAGACACATGAAATTAAGAGTCGAAAATTTAATGAAGTCCTATAACGGACGAAAAGTAGTGAAGGATGTTTCACTTGAAGTTAATCAAGGAGAAATTGTTGGATTGCTAGGGCCTAATGGTGCTGGAAAAACAACTTCTTTTTACATGGCTGTTGGTTTGATTAAACCCAACGGTGGCGCCATCTATTTAGATGATAAAGACATCACGAACTACCCGATGTACAAAAGAGCCCAAAGCGGTATTGGATACCTTGCCCAAGAGGCTTCTGTTTTTAGAAAATTAAGCATTGAAGACAATATTTTGAGTGTGCTGCAAATGACAAAGCTTTCTAAAAAAGAACAAGTTGATAAAATGGAATCTTTGATTGATGAATTTAGTCTGGGACACATCAGAACCAACAGAGGCGATTTGTTATCTGGAGGCGAACGAAGACGTACCGAAATTGCACGTGCTTTAGCAACCGACCCTAGTTTTATATTATTAGATGAACCTTTTGCTGGCGTAGATCCCGTGGCGGTAGAAGACATTCAGAGGATTATTGCCAGACTAACCAAGAAAAATATTGGCATCTTAATTACAGATCATAACGTACAAGAAACCTTGGCCATTACAGACCGTACCTATTTAATGTTTGAAGGAAGTATCCTTAAAGCTGGAAAGCCCGAAGTACTCGCCAGTGACGAGATGGTTCGGAAAGTATATCTGGGTCAAAATTTTGAGTTACGTAAGAAGAAATTAGAGTTTTAAAAAAACCTTTAACTTTTCTTAAAAACAGCATTTATAAGCCGCTTCGATAATTTCACCACTAAAAGAGCTATAAGTCCTGCGGCGAGTCCAAATACCAAATCTCTTAAAATGGTTGGAAAACTTTCTAAAAGGTGATGAAAGGGTGTGATGTTGTGGATAAAGATCCCACCAGAAACGAGCAAAAGCGCAATCGTCCCAATCACAGACAACGATTTAATAACCACTGGCAAAGCATTCACAAAGGTCACTCCTATCAAATGAATGCTATTTTTTTTGCCCTTACTCATTTGTATTAACTTCAGTCCAAAATCGTCCATACGAACAATGAGCGCCACAATTCCATACACACCAACCGTGGCAATGATGGAAATAATACTCACCACAGCAATTTGAATCGTTAATGACTGATCCAGTACCGTCCCTAAAGCAATAATGATGATCTCAATGGATAAGATGAAATCCGTAAGGATTGCTGATTTTATTTTCTTTTGTTCTAATGCTAAAATTTCTGTTTCAGACATTTTAGCAGAAGATAACTTAACAATAGCTTGTTTATGTGGAACACTATATTCGAAAATCTTTTCAACGCCTTCATAAGCTAAATAAAGACCTCCTAAGATCAATATAAATGTAATTACGGAAGGTAAAAAAGCACTGAGTAAAAATGCGACTGGTAAAATAATCAGTTTATTAATAATAGACCCTTTTGTAATAGCCCACAACACAGGTAGTTCTCTAGAAGACACAAAGCCAGATGCTTTTTCTGCATTGACGGCTAAATCATCTCCGAGGATGCCCGCTGTTTTTTTAGCGGATATTTTACTCATCACGAGCACATCGTCCATGAGAACCGAAATATCATCCAATAATGCAAAAAAACCTGAAGCCATAAAAGAGAGTTTATTTGATAATTACTTAGAAACGATTGACAAAAAGATGTACGCTATGATGACAAGCGGAATTCCTGCAAATTGAAAAATAGCGAGAATCGCTACCGACAAGATAATCAATATATACCGCGAGGCATTGTCTTTAAAATCCCATGTTTTAAATTTTAAGGCAATCAATTTAATAGGCGCATTTAGTAAATAGCAGCTCACCAACGTTAGTCCTATTAAAAACCAAGGATTTAAAATAATTGTATTGATGGCGTCGCTGTTTTGATACTCTAAAATTAGTGGTAAAGAAATAATCAAGAGTGCATTTGCAGGCGTCGGCAATCCAATAAATGCATCGGATTGATTGGTAGAAATATTAAATTTTGCCAAACGGTAGGACGATGCCAAGGTGGCTAACAATCCAAAATAAGGTAGTAAATTATAGGTTTCCCAAGAAGGCTGCGGCGCTAATCCAAGTAAATGAAAGAGTACCAAGCCGGGCACCAAGCCACTGGTAACCATATCTGCAAGCGAATCCAATTGAACGCCAAGCTCACTTTGGACGTTTAATTTTCGTGCTAAAAGACCGTCAAAAAAATCAAAGAAAACACCAAGACACACAAACAAGGCAGTGAGCTTCATATTGCCTTCCAAAGCAAAAATGACGGCCACACAACCAGAGAATAGATTTAATAATGTAATAAAGTTTGGTATATATGATTTCACGATAATTTGTATTTTTTTAGTAAAAATAATAAACTATTTTTGTTATTTGTAAATAAACAACAATATCTAAAAAAAAATAGAGTTTACATTAGTGTTTATCAGTTCATTTAAAAAAAGCCCTTGCAAGTATTAAAATTCTTCTTTATAATTCTAACACCATTGTTGATGGTGGCTCAAACCACTCGGAAATATTCCAATGAATTTTTGAATATTGGGGTGGATGCTTCCGCTTTGGGAATGAGCAATGCCGTCGTCGCATCTTCTAATGATGTAAATTCTGGCTATTGGAATCCTGCAGGCTTGGTGCATCTCGAAGACAGTGAGGCTGCCATCATGCACTCCAATTATTTTGCCAATATTGCCAACTATAATTACATCGCTTTTGCCATGCCTTTAGACGATCGCAGTGCGGTGAGTCTTTCGTTAATTCGGTTTGGAGTCGATGATATTTTAGATACCACAAAACTTATAGACCAACAAGGCGTGATCAATTACGATCGCATAAATTTATTTTCAGCGGCTGATTATGCACTTACATTTTCCTATGCGAGAAGGCTTCCCATCACTGGATTGAATTACGGCGTCAATGCGAAAGTGATCCGACGTATTATTGGCGATTTTGCTTCGTCATGGGGCTTTGGATTGGATTTAGGCATTCAGTTTGAATCCAATGATTGGAAATTTGGTTTGATGGCAAGAGACATCACCACAACTTTTAATGCGTGGGCTATAGATGCAGATCGATTACAAGATATAAAAGATGCCATTCCTGGGCAAAATCAAGAAGAACCCGAAACCACGGAACTCACACTTCCTAAATTGCAACTAGGAATGTCCAAACTTTTTACTTTTAATTATGATTACACCCTCAGAACCGAAGTTGATTTAATTGCTCGATTTGAAGAAAACAACGATCTTATCTCTACTTCATTTGTCAGTATTAATCCCGCACTCGGACTTGAGTTTGGATACACAGATCTTGTATTTTTTAGAGCTGGGGTCGGAAATTTTCAAAATGAATTACAAATTGACAACACACAACCTTTAACATTTCAACCTAATTTTGGTGTTGGATTCAAATATAATGGCATCTTTTTAGACTATGCCTTTACAGATATTGGCGATCAAAGTGCTGCTTTATACTCCAATGTGTTTTCTCTTAAAATTGACTTAAGCATCTTTAGATAATGGAATTTAAAAAATTAATTACCCTTTTAATTGTATTGATAACCTTCTCTGTAAATGCTCAACTTCAGCTTACATCAGACTCAAAAATCAGTATTTTAACCATTGGTCCTGGAACCTCTTTAAACGATGCTTTTGGACACAATGCGATTCGGATAAAAGACCCTGTTTATAAATTTGATATTGTGTTTGATTATGGGCGGTATGACTTTGAAACAGAAAATTTTTATCTGAAATTCGCCCAAGGAAAACTCGATTATCAAATCAGTCAATCTAAATTTGAAACCTTTTTTGGATACTATCAATATAACAACCGAAGTGTAAAGGAGCAAGTATTAAACTTAAGCACAGAACAAAAAACAGCCTTTTATAAGCTGTTAAAAGAAAACATCAAACCCAAAAATAAAAACTATCCTTATGATTTTTTCTATAACAACTGTGCTACAAAAATTAAAGATGGCATAGAAAACATCCTAGACGATCAACTCATATATTACCCAGCACCTTCTTTTAAACAGCTCTCATTTAGAAATTTAATTCGGTCTGATTTGAATCAAAATTCATGGGGAAGCTTTGGAATTGATATTGCCTTGGGCTCAAAAATAGATCAAATTGCCAGCGTGGAAGAACATATGTTTTTGCCTAAATACTTACATCAACTGCTTGAAAATGCACGTTTAAAAACAGACGATTCAAGATTGGTCTCAGCTTCAAAAACGCTTAGCCCCTCGGGTGTTATTGCTCAAAACAACTTCTTTAGCAGTCCGTTATTCATCCTGGGGATTCTAGCACTCATCATGCTTCTCATCACTTATAACGATCACAAAAACAACAGCCGAAGCAAATGGCTTGATGTTGGTTTGTTTGCCATTACGGGGTGCATTGGTGTTCTTTTATTGTTGCTTTGGTTTGCAACAGACCATCAGACCACAGCTTATAACTACAACCTTTTATGGGCCTGTGCCCTCAATGTTTTATTCCTGCCTTCTATTCGTAAATCAAAACTGAACAACCGTGGCATCAGCTATATAAAATTCTTAGTATTGCTTTTATGTTTGATGGGGCTGCATTGGATCACAGGGGTACAATCCTTTGCGATTGGACTGATCCCACTTCTGATCGCTATTTGTGTTCGATATTTATTTTTAATTCATCATTTCAAGGCTGCAATTCGTGTATAATTATCCTTTCTTTGCAAAAACAAAATTTTGAATTACCTCAACGTAGAAAATATATCGAAATCGTACGGCGAACTTAATCTGTTCGAAGACCTTTCTTT
>Ga0115564_10004844_pt1 | contig 10851 bp, 10 predicted proteins | sample COGITO_mtgs_1105_7_FD_88680 | JGI IMG/M metagenome (GOLD analysis project Ga0115564, IMG submission 88680) | Pelagic marine microbial communities from North Sea - COGITO_mtgs_110523 | ecosystem: Environmental > Aquatic > Marine > Epipelagic | place: Germany:Helgoland, sampling site Kabeltonne... | reverse complement strand
GGCATCATGCCATTTGATTACATGATGTATTTACTCGAGCAAGTTAGCCAGCCAGATCACGACATCGAGCAACTGCTACCATGGCGATCTGCTAAAAACTAGGTGGGATTGCTAGACGCTTACCAATAAAATCCTATATCCTATACCTATATAAGTTATTGAAGATGCCATGCACACTTAAGTATTCTGAATTAGAGGGATTTCTACTTGTATCTGTTAATACCTGAGTCGTTTCATAATTTATGATATAAAAAAAGCGCCAATTGAGCGCTTTTTTTATATTTAAATTTTATTGCTTAATGAGAATGCTCACATCCACCTTCAGTATGTGGGTGACCATGGGCGATTTCTTCTTCTGTCGCTTCTCTGACTTCTAATACCTCTACATCAAAATTAAGTGTCAGACCTGATAAAGGGTGATTTCCGTCAACTAACACCTCTTCTTCATTGATGTCGATGATCATCACTGATTGTTCACCGTCATCAGTTGATGCTCTGAAAGTCATACCCACATTTAAATCCATATCCTCAAACATTGTTTTTGGTACTGACTGAACTAATTCTTCATGGCGTTCGCCATAGGCAAGAGCTGGTTCTATGTCTATAGTAAACTTATTACCAACTGTTTTACCTTCTAATTCATCTTCTAAGCCTTGAATTAAAAAATGACTACCTTGTAAAAAAACCATAGGTTCACTATTTCTCGATGTGTCGATTTGAGCTCCGTCAGATGAACAAACAGTAAAGTGGATGGTGGCAATGGTATTATTGGCTATATTCATTATATTCCAGTCAAAATTGTTTTTTGCCTATTGTAGAGGATAGGGAAGTGCTTGAGCAATGAAGATTGTATTTGGCGAAGATTTAACTCTAAAAATACTGCCTATTTGTGTATCTTTGGCTAAAATCGCAAATATCCATGTCTGTCCTTCATCTGAACCACTTCGAAGTATTTTTCCGCCAGGTCGCCAATTCTCCCCTATTTGGTATTCGAGGTGCTCACCACTTAAATCTTTTGTGTCGGTCTGAGTTTTTAGAATAAAACCAGCACGTTTATTACGGCCCAAATATTTTGTTCTAGCTACAACTTCTTGTCCCATGTAACAACCTTTTTCAAAATCTATGGCATTCATCGCCTGTAGATTAAGCATTTGTGGTACATATTCGTTTATTGTTGTTCCTCGAATGTCTCCTAGCCCAGATTTTATGTCTGCGATCTCCCATAGCTGTCTACTTTCGGATTCTTTTAAACCAAATTTTTTTTCAGCATTATTGGGTTGTAAAACTAGATAACGTTGATCTGGTTGTTCTTTTGACATTACCAAGCCATAAGCATTTGATATGACTTTTCTATCACCCGTTGGTAATTCGTCAAACAGATCTAAGATTGCCTTTTCAAATAAGTCGCCAGAGCCACCGGTTATCTGCCAATTTTCGCTTTGGTTTGTGATGTCTACTTTGGCAAATACTCCATATTTTTGTAATTCGGATAAAGATTTTTCTAAAACTGATTTATGTGTGATCAATAAAATAGAGTCTTGCCATAGTAAGGTATAAAAGACACTCCAAACTTTACCTTTAAAGTCACAATGACTAGCTAAAAGTGCATCATTTTTAGTTAGCTGATTAACATCTGCCGTTATTTGACCTTGTAGATAATTGACTTTTTCTTCACCAATGAGTTGGATGACTCCATTATTTTTAAGCTTATTGGTATACTGTTTTGGCGCGGTATGGTCTGAGAGTGCTTGTGACATAAATTGTTTTTCTTTTGCTAATCATCCGTAGCATTTAATATGGGGTACGAGTTTGATTTAGCAAGGAATAATCTGAAAACAACTGATTATTACTGTTATTATGAATATCAGATATTCAAGTTAAATTGAAATTATTGACAATAAGAGGTTATAAATGTTTGATAAAAAACGATACGGTCGTTTGAAGTGGGCATGTCGCCGTGGAATGCTGGAGCTTGATGTGCTCTTTATGCCTTTTGCTGAAACCGGTTTTAATGAATTATCTAGTCATCAGCAAGAAGTGTTTGAGCGGTTGTTAATCTGTGATGATCCTGATTTGTATGCTTGGTTTATGGGACATCAAGCCTGTGATGATAAAGAATTTAGTCAAATGATTGAACACATTTTAAGCCGTGTTAAAGTATAGGGTTGAGTTTAAATCGTCTCGCATATTAGTGACTTTCACGTTGCTGGTTTATTTTATTTTAATATTATCAGTCTTAAATTGGCAATCTGAGAGTATTCAATACCAGTTTTTATTCCAAATGTTGACTATTTTAGGCATTATTCTTTTTTTTATTAAAACGGTCTTTAATTCCAGAAAAAAAAAGCAGCCTCCTGTTATATTTTCCCAAGGGGGAGAATGGTTGGAAGTATTTGAAGACGAACAATTGGGCTGGAGAATTACTGCTAAATCCAGAGTCAGTAGTTTTTTAATATTTATTCATTTGATCTCTTCACTTCACTCTCGTCATTCAAAATGGTGTTTAATATATAAAGACCAAGTTACTAAAAGAGATTTCCGCCGACTTTGCCGTGCCGTTATCTATCAACATCAAACCTCTGACAAGGGTAATCTATGACATTCCTCATCTTGATATAATTACTTTTTTAGTATTACAAATATTAAGGTGTAGTTATTATGATGTGCTCAATAACATTCTAACCTCCATTTTAGCAACTTTCCAAAATCTTCTAGCTGGAAAGTATCTTACCTAAAAGATTTACAATAGATTAAAATCCTAAAAAACCTTACTGTCAATCGGTCGGTTTGGACCCCAAGGATGATCTTTTCTTTTATTAGGATTACTGCAGGTTAAGTGCCTGATAAACTATATTAGCTCAATCACAAAGGCTAAATAAAGTAGTCTGTATTTAGTGTTTTTAACATTTGAAAATGCATTCTGATGAATAGGTATCTTAACTAGACTGACATTTCTTAGCTGTTTTGAGCTTGCATGGCAATGTGCCATTATTAATTTATTTCGCCGTGATCATGTCTATATTACAGACCCAATAGGTATGAAGTTTTATAGGTGATTTTACTAACTCTAAAAATAAAACCTCTAATCTCTATCCTAGTTTAGGTCGACAATATGCAGAGTTTTCTGGTGATTTCAATCCAATCCAGTCCAATTAGATGGTCGGCTAAATTACAATGTTCTAAACAGCATGTTATTCATAGAATATGAACTAGTTATCAATGTATATATGGGATACATAAGAAATTCTCACCTGTATAAACTCAAACGTTGAGGTTTAACTTATCTTAATGCACCTTCTTTATTAACATTCAAGTTAGCATGGTTTTTCATTCTTTTAAGTTTGCATGTTGAACAGTATTTTAAGATGGTAGGTTAGCGGGGCTAACAACGAGCTATATTCCTTACACTTTATTCGTAATATTCGCTATATTTAAGATCGTTTTGTATTATTGTCGGTTTGGGATCGTCAAGTTTCTGAGGGTAGTCTAAGTTAAAGTGTAAACCTCGACTTTCTTTGCGTTCTTTAGCGCACTTCACTATTAACTCAGCAACTGTCAGTAAGTTTCTAAGCTCAAGTAAATTATTACTAACTTTAAAGTTACAATAATAATCATTCACCTCCTGTTGTAATAATTCAATACGGTGATGGGCACGTTCTAAACGTTTATTCGTTCGCACAATACCTACGTAATCCCACATAAACAAGCGCAATTCATGCCAGTTATGTTGAATAATTACTTCTTCATCAGAATCACTCACCTTGCTTTCATCCCAAGCTTTAATTTTTTCATCTACTGTGTTTTCAGTTAACTTTGCCGTTATGTGATTAGCAGCAGAATGGCCATATACGATACACTCCAACAATGAGTTACTTGCCATCCGATTTGCACCATGTAGTCCAGTATAAGCCACCTCACCGATCGCATATAAGTTATCTATATCAGTTTTGGCATATGTATCTGTGACGACTCCACCGCAACTGTAATGTGCTGCTGGTACAACCGGGATTGGCTGTTGAGTAATATCGATTCCCAAAGAGCGACACTTTCGATAAATATTTGGAAAGTGCTTAACAATAAAATCACTTGGTTTATGGCTGATGTCCAGATACATACAATCAGCGCCTAACCTTTTCATCTCAAAATCAATGGCTCTGGCGACGATATCTCGTGAAGCCAAATCACCCCTTTTATCAAATCTATGCATAAATGGGGTACCGTCAGGATGACAAAGTTTCGCACCTTCTCCTCGTAAAGCTTCAGTAATTAAAAAATTTCGCGCTTCTGGATGATACAAACATGTTGGATGAAATTGATTAAATTCCATATTAGCAACACGACATCCTGCGCGCCAAGCCATAGCAATACCATCACCACTAGATACGTCTGGATTAGACGTATATTGATATACCTTACTTGCTCCACCTGTTGCTAAGGAGACAAACTTACTACGAATTATTTCCACTCTTTCCCGTTTTCTGTTCCATACATAGGCGCCTAATAATAGATTTTTTGTGTTTTGGCTTTTGATTAAATCTACGGCGTTATAACGTTGAAATAGGTGAATGTTAGGATGCTGCTGCACTGCTTCAATAAGAGTGACTTGCACTGCGGCGCCAGTGGCGTCGGCTGAGTGTAAAATTCGTCTGTGGCTATGACCTCCTTCTCTAGTTAGATGAAACCGAGTTTCACCGTTTTCTGAGCTTTCCCGGTCAAATGGCATTCCAAAATCAATTAGCCATTGCATACAAGTTTTGGCTTGAGATGCGGTGAACTCAACAGCGCTTCTATCACACAAACCGTCGCCAGCTAATAGTGTGTCCTCAACGTGTGACGCAATAGAATCATTTTCATCAAAAACGGCTGCAATGCCGCCTTGGGCATATTTGGTTGACCCTTCTGATATATCACTTTTACTTAACACTATCACTTGGCAATGATCTGCAAGTTTTAAGGCGTGACTTAATCCTGCGGCGCCGCTTCCAATAATAAGTACGTCACATTGGTGTTCAATAGTAGAGTGCATAAGGTAAAATAGGTAATATAGTTGATGTGTTAGGCAATAATAATTTACACGTTATAAATTACAATGCTTTTCATAGCGGATTGTATGTAAATTTCATTTGATGAGAGTAATTCAATTAAACATTTTTGTTTTTTTGAAAAAAAAGTTGGATATATTCGAACTTTTCAAATTTCATAGAGTCAATAGTAGTGCTTGCATGAGCCGTAGTTTATTTTCGTACAGGAGTAAAGGCTCGAAATGAGCGAGCAGATAGCAGACCAACAAATTGTTGAAAGAGTACAACGCGGAGATAAAAACGCATACGGGTTGTTGGTAACAAAGTACCAACAAAAAGTATCCTATTTAGTCTCTAGGTATGTTAAAAATTCAGGGGATGTGGCAGATGTAACGCAAGAGGCGTTTATAAAAGCTTACAGAGCCTTACCAAATTTTAGAGGTGATAGCGCTTTTTATACTTGGCTATATAGAATAGCTGTAAATAGCGCAAAAAATTATCTGGTATCTCAAGGAAGAAAACCCCCAGCAAGTGATGTTGATGCTGATGAAGCAGATTATTATGACGGCAGTGATGCATTAAAGGAAAATAATTCACCCGAAAAAAACTTAATGTCAGAGCAAATGGAGAAGCTGTTGTTTGGCGCTATGGAAAAGCTACCTGAAGATTTACGTATGGCTATCAGCTTGCGTGAACTAGAGGGGCTAAGTTATGAGGATATTGCTAATGTTATGGATTGCCCAGTAGGAACCGTCAGGTCGAGAATATTCAGGGCCAGAGAAGCATTAGATAAAGTAATTCAACCATTATTGATGAATGAATGATTGATTTTAAATCAAAGAAAAAATTAAATTAGCGGGAATCACAATGTATGTCGCAAGAACTTGAAAATTTGTCAGCCTTAGTCGATGGAGAATATATCGCTTCTAGCTCATCGAGCATTCATGTGTTGGATGCTGTAAAAAATGATGCTGATTTGCAGCTAAAATGGAAAAGTTACCATCTTATTCGTGATGGTTTGCGTCAGGAACTTCCAGTAAATATTAATTTTGATATTGCTGATATGGTTGCAAAAGCGTTAGAGTCTGAGCCTGCATTATTGGCTCCAAAGAGAACTTGGCGTGACCTACCTTTAGTTGGTAATGTTGTTCCATTTGTAAAACAAGGCGGACAAATGACTATTGCTGCCTCGGTTGCCGTAGCGATGATAATTGGGGTTCAACAGTTTAATCAGGCTGACTTAGACCAACCTTTTAATGCAGCCCCCCATATCCCGGGCATTCAAGGTGGTTTGTCACCAGTAAGTTTTGACCAATCTCCTGCAATACCGAACTCTGATGGGGTTGAACAAAGACGTCGAATCAATGCGTATATGACAGATCATAAACAACAATTACGTTTTAAAACGATTCAACTGAGTAATGATGGAACTGAGATTTTGGATCCAAAAATCACTAATGAAGAGGCACAATCAGACATTGTTGAAAATACCCCCTAATAAAATTGCTAGCAGGGTCATATTGACTCTGCTGATGAATATTTTTGTTCCTTTGCAATCTTTTGCACAAGTACAACAGATTAACACTACCAATTCTTATCCACCTGATAGTGCGCAAGCATGGTTAGCGAAGATGTCTGAATCAGTTAAGTCTCTCAATTACACTATTTCCTTTGTCTTGTTAAAACCCGCTGTGGATTCCCAGCCCTATCTTTGGCGTCACGGGGTGAATGAAGATGGTCTCGAAGTGGAACAGCTTAACCTTTTGAATGGCCCAGGCCGAGAAGTTGTTCGTATTGGAAATAAAGTCAGTTACTTTGAACCTAACGTACCTCCTTATAGCTTGCAATCATCTATTATCAACGGACCTTTTCCTAGCGAGTTTTTGCAAAACCCAGAAAAATTATTGCCGGGTTACGAATTCATTATGATAGGTCGTAGTCGGATTGCGGGTCGCTCGGCGCAACAAATCCGAATAATCAGTAAAGACAAAACTCGCTTTGGCTTAAATGTTTGGCTTGATCAAGAAACAGGCTTGTTGCTAAAAATGAACATGTTTGGTCAAGAAGGTCAGCTTCTGGAGCAAATTCAAGTGACAAGTTTACAAATAACCAAAGAGCCAGATCCTTTTTTCACAAAAATTGAGCCCGGAATGTTGCCTGAGGTGATTAGTTTTAGTCCAAGCGTTCCACTTAAATCACTATGGGAAATTGGCTATATTCCTAAAGGTATGACAATAGTAAAAAGAGACTTACGTCGTTTATCTAGAGCGAGTGGAGTAGTTGAATACATTATGTTGAGTGATGGTTTGGTTGATGTCTCTGTTTATCTGCAAGGTAGAGATAACAATAAGCCGCAGGATAATTTAGTGGGTACAGTTCAGTCTGACACATTGCTAACTATTGAGCATGGCGAATTAAATATCACTATTATTGGGAAGCTGCCAGCAACCACTGCCAATGTCATTGCTAAATCAATTCAAAGAATTAAATAATGATTGAGGAGATTGGGGTGATTTGTGCTATTGAGTACCACAACTCTCAGCAAGTTGTATTGGTTGAAACACAAATTAAGTCGACATGTGGCAGTTGTGAAGCTCAATCCAATTGCGGCACAGGAGCAATTGCGAAAGTTTTTGCAAGTAAGCGAGAAACATTACGCTTTCGATTGAATGAAATGGTAGAAGTTGGGCAAAAGGTCAGTTTAGGGATACCTGAGGAGAACTTACTTAAAGCTTCTGCGTTGGTTTATTGTTTGCCTTTATTTGCCCTTGTTTTGTCTGCACTTGTCGGACAAAGTATCTTGCCATTAATAGGGTTGATAGCCGAAGGATGGCTGATATTGTTCTCTGCTTTTAGCACTTATTTTACATTTAGATTTGTGCGTCGTTTTTTGAGCCGTTCTGATCAAGGTGATTTTCACCCCCGTATTCTCAGAATTTTTCCCTTGGAAATTGATAATATTCAAGTCAAACAAGTCTAAGTTTCATTTTCTCTTATAAAAAATAAGAAACAATGCTTTTGTTGTGTCGCAAAGTGGTTGATAAAACTGTAAAATTCCTACCTATTTAATTTTTGTCCCATTCTCTAGCGACCGATATTTTTTTAACTAGTTGCTTGGAAACAAAACCACTTGGTAATTTTCTAAAATTTTATGCAACACAAGCACATACGTAATTTCTCAATTATTGCTCATATAGACCATGGTAAATCAACTCTTTCCGATCGACTGATCCAACATTGTGGAGGATTGAGCAGCAGAGAAATGTCTGCGCAAGTCCTTGACTCAATGGATATCGAAAAGGAGCGCGGTATTACCATCAAAGCGCAAAGTGTTACGCTGAACTACACCGCAAAAAATGATCAGACCTATCAATTAAACTTTATCGACACGCCTGGACATGTAGATTTTACTTATGAAGTCTCACGTTCTCTTGCTGCTTGTGAAGGGGCTTTGTTGGTTGTTGATGCCGGACAGGGAGTAGAGGCACAAACATTGGCGAATTGCTATACTGCCATTGATTTGAACATGGAAGTGGTGCCAATTATAAACAAGATTGATCTACCCCAAGCTGAACCCGATCGCGTCGCAGAGGAAATAGAAGACATAGTCGGTATAGATGCTATCGATGCAGTGCGCTGTTCTGCCAAAACAGGTATTGGAATAGAAGAAGTACTAGAAGTTATTGTGCGCCAAATACCACCACCTGAAGGTGAGATTGATGCGCCGTTAAAGGCATTGATTGTTGACTCTTGGTTTGATAATTATCAAGGGGTTGTATCTCTTGTGCGAATTATGCAAGGGGAGTTACATAAGAACGATAAGATTAAAATAATGACGACTGGTGGAGTTCATCAAGCTGATAAAGTGGGTATATTCACACCTAAAGCAACCGATACTGGAGTGTTGAGAGTAGGTGAAGTTGGGTTTGTTGTAGCTGGTATAAAAGAAATTAATGGAGCCCCTGTGGGTGACACTATTACTTTAGCGAGACGACCTGCATCTGAAGCCCTCCCGGGTTTTAAAAAGGTCAAGCCTCAAGTCTATGCTGGTCTGTTCCCAATTAGTTCTGATGACTATGAAGACTTTCGTGACGCATTGGCAAAATTAAGCCTCAATGATGCTTCTTTGTTCTTTGAGCCAGAGAGTTCATCTGCTCTGGGGTTTGGTTTTCGTATTGGTTTTTTAGGTATGCTACATATGGAAATCATCCAAGAACGTTTAGAGCGTGAATATAATTTGGATTTGATCACCACTGCACCTACTGTGGTGTATGAAGTAGTCACCAAAGAGGGTGAAACTATTTATGTAGATAATCCTTCAAAATTACCTGCTGTTAATGACATTGAAGAAATTCACGAGCCTATAGTTGAAGCGCATATCTTAGTACCGCAGCAGTATCTTGGTAATGTCATTACGTTATGTGTTGAAAAGCGTGGTATGCAAACCAGTATGACGTATCACGGTAAACAAGTTGCGGTGAGTTATGATTTACCTATGGCAGAAGTAGTGATGGACTTTTTCGATAAATTAAAATCGACTAGTCGAGGTTTTGCATCTCTTGATTATAATTTTAAGCGTTTCCAAACGGCTGAAATGTCACGCTTAGACATTTTGATCAATAGCGAGCGTGTTGACGCCCTTGCCATGATCACGCATAAGGACCACGCTGTGACTCGTGGCAGGCAGTTAGTCGAAAAGCTACAAGAACTTATCCCCAGACAAATGTTTGATATTGCTATCCAAGCAGCTATTGGTAATCAGATAATTGCTCGCAGTACCATTAAGCAATTACGTAAAAATGTAACAGCCAAATGTTATGGCGGTGATATCAGCCGTAAGAAAAAACTATTACAGAAACAAAAGGATGGAAAAAAACGTATGAAGTCAGTAGGTAACGTAGAACTGCCTCAAGAAGCCTTTTTAGCACTTCTGAAGGTAGGTAAATAAATGGCTAATTATTTTTCAATCTTTCTGGTTGTTCTCACACTCGTTTCGGGTCTGATTTGGTTGGTCGATAGCTTGATGTTTGCCTCTAAGCGTCGTCAGAGAATGGCAATTGCCACTAGCCCTGGTAGCGCAACATCTGCTTTAGAGCAAGACGCACAATTACCTTGGTTAGTCGATACAGCCCAGCAAATTTTTCCTGTGATCGCTTTTGTTATGGTGCTACGTTCATTTTTGTATGAACCTTTTCAAATTCCTTCTGGCTCAATGATGCCCACATTATTAGTAGGAGATTTTATCCTTGTTGAAAAGTTTACCTATGGACTAAAAGACCCAGTAATGCGAAACAAGTTCGTCGATATTGGTGAACCCAATCGTGGTGATGTTGTAGTGTTTAAGTTTCCGCCTGAGCCACACTTAGATTATATCAAGCGGGTAGTGGGCCTACCTGGCGATACTATTATTTATCGAAATAAACAACTTCAAGTTAAGCTAGCTTGCGATATTATTGAAAATTGCTCAGGATTTCAGACTATTGATTTAAAGTTAGAGAGCACTGGAGATGCATATCAACAATTTGCACCATTAGAAAAATACACGGAAAAATTGGGTGATGTTAGCCATCAAATATATCGTACTCAAGGCAGAGCCAGTACTAGTCGTTATTATTCTCAGCCAGGAACACAAGCGGATGAATGGATTGTTCCTGAAGGACATTATTTTGTTATGGGTGACAATCGCGATAATAGTGAAGATGGAAGATTTTGGGGATTTGTACCTGAAGAAAATCTAGTGGGTAAAGCCGTCGCGATTTGGATCAGTTTTGAATTTGATCGTGTGCCTAGTAGTTGGGTTCCAGGATGGATCCCTACTGATGTTAGGTTT
>Ga0115564_10004806_pt1 | contig 10902 bp, 10 predicted proteins | sample COGITO_mtgs_1105_7_FD_88680 | JGI IMG/M metagenome (GOLD analysis project Ga0115564, IMG submission 88680) | Pelagic marine microbial communities from North Sea - COGITO_mtgs_110523 | ecosystem: Environmental > Aquatic > Marine > Epipelagic | place: Germany:Helgoland, sampling site Kabeltonne... | reverse complement strand
TGACCGTGGCGGCCCGCCCATCATGCAGCAGTCCGCTTTTCTGGTTCAAGCCGAGCAAAGAGGCTGTACGCCACCCAGATCGCGTGGCCGAACCCACTGTCCGGTCTTCGGCCAGACCCGGCCCCATGTCGTGCAGCAGCAGATCAGTGAACAGCGGCAAAGCCTCTCCCTCTGTATTGCGCACATAGGGGTGATGACAAGCAGCGCAACCCGTGTCCGTAAACAGCTGCAGCCCCTCGGGGTCCGGCAGTGCAGGCGACCTTGCCAGACTTCGAACTTCGGTGGCGAGGCGATGCACAGCATCCGATGCCTGCGCGCCTGCCCGCGGACCAGCCGCAACCACACAGCCCGGCTTATCCGATTCGCATGCTTCGGTGCTGAAGGTTAGCAGCTCGTTTTCCAACCCCATGTCCATGATCAACGCATTGGCGATTTGATCCTCCAACGTGCCCACCGACGCTTTCCACCCAAACCGACCTGGCACCGCGCGCTGATCTGGCAAGCTCAGGACCCACGCGACCCGCCCGCTGATATTATCGCCATCGCGATCAAAGGGATCAGCCGCCGCAAGAAAGTGCGCTTCGCTGACGGTATCGATCAGTGCGGACACGACCAAAGCATCAGAGCGGCGGTTGCCCAAGCCAGCTTTGCCGCCCCTGATTACACGTGCGTGCGCGTGACAGTCAGCACAACTCAAGTGGTCGCCTGTTCGCTCAGATAACATAGGCTGGTTAAGGGCCTCAGTGTGCCCTTGCTGTGCGAAGACGAAGGCCGCTTCAGCTGCCAGGAGTGCTGCTACGCAGTAGTGCAGACCACGCTTCGATTTCATCGATTAGCCCACCCAAGTGTTGCTGATACTCCGGCAAGCGCTCATCGGTAAGGGTGTCACGCCGAACCTCAACCATCATACGCCGCAGGGGCTCAGCGGAGCCGCGCAACTGGGTCAGGCCGGCACTCATCTCGCCCGCATTCTCCATACCCTCGAACAGGGACAGCGAGTCATACTCCGAGGCCACATTGAACTGGATGATCGCCTGCATACCGACCAGGCGCAGGAACAGCGCATCGGGAGCCACATCGGCTGAGGCAATATCGTTCGCGGCTGCAAGGGACTTCAGTCCGGGTAGGTAGGCAGTGTCGAGATAATCGGCAATCAACTCAATCCAGCGCAAGCCGATCCCCTCGGTCGGGCCAAGATCATAGGTCTCCGTTGCGCCATTTTCGGCCTTCAGCTTGGTTGCTATTGCCGCCAACACCGCCACGTCTTGTTCTGGCTCAGCGAACTCAATAGCGGCCAATTCCGGGTAAACCATGCTGAAAACATGCAGTGAGTGAATCATCGACTGAGCCCGCAAGTCGGCTCCATCGCGGCGCGCATCAATGGCTCTGTTGATAATGGCCTCAACTTGTTCCAGCAACGCGTGGCTGATCAATGCAGCCGTAAAATCGTAGCCTTCGTTATAAACACTTTCAGAATCAGAATCTGTCGGTGCGTCGGCGATCGGCTCCTCTTCGCTGGTAGACTGGGCCATTGCGGTGGAGGCAGCCAGCAGCAAAAAGGCCGCGGCAATATAGGAAATGGGTTTCATTACGCAGCACTCTCGTTTCGAGGTTTGCGCAAAATTTTAGCGACACTTGGGGAAATCTCATAATGAAAAAGGGGAAACTCTGCAGAGAATTTCCCCTTAAAATTTCACGAATGCGTGCGTCGGTGCGTCAGTGGCTCAGAGACCCGTCGTCAGCTCCGGCACGGCGTCAAACAAGTCAGCGACCAAACCGTAGTCGGCAACCTGGAAGATTGGTGCTTCTTCATCCTTGTTGATGGCAACGATGACTTTGGAATCCTTCATCCCCGCCAGGTGCTGGATCGCGCCGGAAATGCCCGCGGCGATATACAGGTCGGGGGAGACCACCTTACCGGTCTGACCCACCTGGTACTCGTTCGGTGCAAAGCCTGCATCCACTGCAGCACGAGACGCGCCAACGGCCGCGCCCAGCTTGTCAGCGAGGGTGTCGAGGATGGCAAAGTTCTCTGAAGACCCCATGCCACGACCACCGGACACAACGATAGAGGCAGAGGTCAGCTCCGGACGGTCGCTGGTGGACAGCTCATCAGCAACCCACGCACTCAGACCCACAGTGCCCGCACCGGCCAGGTCAGAAATCGCCGCAGATCCGCCCTCGGCGGCAACGGGATCGAAGTTTGCGGCACGCACCGTGAGAACCTTGATGCTGTCGCTGGACTTTACCGTTGCTATGGCATTGCCGGCGTAAATTGGACGCTCGAAGGTATCCGCATCAACCACACCGGAGATGTCGGAAATCGGCTGAACGTCCATGATCGCCGCTGCGCGAGGCAGAATGTTTTTGCCAACAGTCGTGGCAGCAGCAACCAGATGGGTTTTGCCTTCGCTCGCCGCAATCAGCAGCGGTGCAATGTTTTCAGCGATTTCGTGGCTGTAAGCCGCGTCGCCCGCCTTTATCACAGCAGAAACGCCATCCACTTTCGCAGCCGCTTCCGCTGCCGCGTCAGCACCGTCGCCGGCAACCAGTGCCGTGATGTCTCCACCGATCTCTTTGGCTGCGGCTACAGCGGAAAGAGACGTTACTTTGATGCCATCAGCATCGTGTTCAAGATAAACTAGAATGCTCATTGTCTTGTTTCCCTTGGCTTAAACGACTTTGGCGTCATTCTTGAGTTTGTCGATCAGCTCGTCGACGTTTCCGACGATCACACCAGCAGCACGCGCCGATGGCTCGGAAACGGAAACGGTTGCCAGACGAGGTGCCGCGTCAACACCCAGATCGCTTGGCGTCATGGTGTCGATCGGCTTTTTCTTGGCCTTCATGATGTTCGGCAGCGAGGCATAACGTGGCTCGTTCAGGCGCAAGTCGGCGGTGATAATGGCGGGGAGTGGCATGGTCACAACCTGAAGGCCGCTATCCACTTCGCGCGTGACTTTCAGGGTGTCACCGTCTTTTTCAACCTTGGAAGCAAACGTACCCTGCGGCCAACCAAGCAGCGCAGCCAGCATTTGACCGGTCTGGTTGTTGTCGCCGTCGATCGCCTGCTTACCCAGAACCACGATGCCGGGCTCTTCCTTTTCAACGATGCCTTTCAGCAGCTTGGCGATAGCCAGTGGCTGTAACTCTTCGTCGGTTTCAACATGGATACCGCGATCTGCGCCCATGGCGAGGGCCGTGCGGATGGTTTCCTGGCTCTTGGCTTCACCAAGAGAAACAGCAACGATTTCTTCAACGATGCCAGCTTCCTTCATCCGAATTGCTTCTTCGACCGCAATCTCGTCAAAAGGGTTCATAGACATTTTCACGTTGGCCAGATCAACAGCGCTGTTGTCCGGCTTGACCCGGATTTTTACGTTGTAATCCACCACACGCTTTACGCAGACGAGCGCCTTCATGGGCTAAGCCTCTCAAACTTTCTAAGGTAAAACCGTCATTTCGCTATAAGCGAGTCGCGCTCAGGTCAAGGTAAGCAGTGTCACACGTGCCTTGCGGCGGACTCACTAGGTTCGTCCGGAAAACAGCATGACCGGTGCGAAACAACAATCCCATGCGCGGCACTTGGCCCTTTAAAATCGGCATGCTTGACCTGTGTGAAGGGATGAGGCACCCGATGAGTATGCAATCTCTCATCCCAAAGTCGCAGGCCTTTACCCTGCTCGGCATGTCAGGTGTGGGCAAAACCACCCTCGCGAATAAGCTGCCGCGCGAACGATGGTTCCACTATTCCGGGGACTACCGGATCGGGACGCGGTATCTGGGCGAGGCGATCCACGATGATCTCTACCTCGCGGCGATGGCGCTGCCCAGACTGGCGGAGCTGCTGCTGTCGGACAGCATCTACATCCGCTCGAACATCAGCATGAACAACCTCGCCCCGCTCAGTGCGTGGATCGGGACGCTGGGGGATGCCACGCACGGCGGGCACCCTCTGGCCGAGTTCAAACGCCGACAAACCCTGCACGAACAAGCCGAATCCGCAGCTTTGTTGGATGTTGGCTATTTCATGGAACGCGCCACTTCGGTCTATGGCTACGACCATTTTCTGGTGGATGCGGGCGGGAGCCTGATTGAGATCGTTGATCTGGACCGCCCCGCTGAAGACCCCGTCCTGCGGCATCTCACCGAACGCACGCAACTCATCTACATCGAAGCCACCGAAGACCATGTCGAAGACCTGATCGCGCGAACCATCGCCTACCCCAAACCCATGTTCTACCGCGCCGACTTTCTGGATGCCTCAGTGCGGGCCTACGGTGAGGAAATTGGCGTAAAGAACGCAGACGACTTTCACCCGCTGGAGTTTGTCAAATGGGTCTTCCCGAGGCTGATTGACGCCAGACGCCAACGCTACGATAGGCTGGTGTCGGCGGGTCTTGCCCTGCGCGTATCTGCTGATGAAATTGCGCGGGTGGAAAACGAAGCCGACTTCTTTGATCTTATTGGTAAGGCGCGCTAAGCGCCCGAGCCCCTTTTCTGACGATATCCGCGAGACCAATTATGCCGATTCGAGTGCCCGATGGCCTTCCTGCCGCTCAAACCCTTCGCAACGAAGGTGTTGAAGTCATGCGGGAAAGCCGTGCTGAACAGCAGGACATTCGCCCGCTAAGGATCGCGATCCTTAACCTGATGCCGCTTAAGATCGCCACCGAGACGCAATTGGCGCGCCTGCTCGGCGCCTCGCCCTTGCAGGTCGATCTCACGCTGGTGGAAACAAGTACCTACCGCGGCAGCAATACCGCTTCCGAACATATGGACGCCTTTTATCGGTCCTGGGCGGACGTGCGTGGGGAACGGTTTGACGGCTTCATGATTACCGGCGCGCCGGTTGAAACCATGAACTTCCGCGACGTTAAATACTGGCCCGAGCTTGAGGAAATTTTCGATTGGACGACCCAGAACGTCTTTTCAATGTTTTCGATCTGCTGGGGCGCGCAAGCCGCGCTGTACCATTTTAATGGCGTTGAAAAGCACCTGATCACCGAAGTGCCCAAGCGCTTTGGGGTGTTTGAGCATCACAACCTTGAGCCCACACATCCCCTGATGCACGGCATCGCTGACTTGTTTGAAATCCCCGTTTCGCGGCACACGGAAAACCTGCGCCGCGATATCGCTCCGGTTGATGGCTTGAATATTCTGGCTGAGAACGAGGTTTCAGGGCTGGGCCTGGTGGCGGATGACGCCAACCGCCGGTTCTACATGTTCAATCACCTCGAATACGACAGCGGCACGCTGCAAGGGGAATATGAGCGCGACGTGCAAGCGGGCGAAAACATCATTCTGCCGTGCAACTATTTCCCACAGGATGACCCGTCACGCGCACCGCTGAATAAATGGCGTAGCCACGCCCACATGATGTACGGCAATTGGGTCAACTGGGTGTATCAGAACACGCCCTTCGATCTGCAGGATCTGTAGTAGGAGGGTTCAGCGAGGCTATTCCTCGTAGCGCAGCAGAGCGTCGACACGAACACCGCGCCCTTCCAGTTCATCCCGGCCGCCCAAACCATCCAGCTCAATCAGAAAGATCGCACCGGCGGGAATGGCCTTGAGCTTGCGCACCAACTCCACTGTTGCACCTGCTGTACCGCCGGTTGCAATCAGATCATCGACAATCACCACGCGTTGCCCTTCATGCAGCGCGTCTGTGTGGATTTGCAGGGTGTCGGATCCGTATTCAAGATTATAGGAATGCGTAACGCATTCGTAGGGCAGCTTGCCTTCTTTTCGAACCGGGATGAACGGCAGGCCTAGCTGCGCAGCGACCGCTGGCGCGAAAATGAAGCCACGGGCCTCGATCCCGGCGATGGCCTCAGCCTTCATAGCAACAGCGTAGTCAGCAAAGGCTTTGGTGACCTCACGCATTGCCGCCCCATTGGCGAGTAGCGGCGTGATGTCTCTGAATAGAATACCGGGTTTGGGATAGTCTTCTACGTCTCGAATGAGCGCACTTAAATCCATCATGAGTTCACTTTCGGTAATCCACACGGCATGAACTTATTTCATGCCGTGTGTTCACCTCGAACTCAACCGCTTAGTCTCACTTAGCGGCCTTGATCGCCTGCATCTTGGCCGGTAGACTTTTCACCGGAATCTTAGAGCGATCGTTCCAAGAGGGTTGCTGCCGAACAGCAGCATCTTTTGAAAGGGCCGCTCTGAAAACAATCATGTGACTTGTCATAGAGCACCTCCTACGCAATGGTTGCGTATTTGTTATAGCGAGCCGCCCCGAAGTACGCAACAGTTGCGTGTGGAAAAAATGAAAAAAAAGACACCAACTTGGTTCAAGATTTGGCGTAAGGGTCTGAAACTAACGCAAAAAGAGGCTGCGTTTCTGCTCGGGCTGAAATCGCGAATGTTACAGAATTATGAAAGCGGGACGCACGAAGTGCCGCTTTATATCCGTCTGGCGATGGCATCCTTGAGTCAGGGGATCGTGGATTATGGCGACGGAATGCTATTTCGACCGGATCAGCCCCTGCCGGTCTATGCCGCAACAGGCGTTGCTAAATTGAAGGCAGCCGAAAAGGCGCGGGCCAAAGCTGCTGACGCGAAAAACTGATCTTTTTGCCTTAATACGATGCGTGTCGAACAACCGGTAAATTCTGCGCGCCGCCCACGGTCCATTTAAAGACGTTCAAAAGTCGCAAAGGTTGCGGTTCTGCCTTCAAGACGCCATCGAACCGACCCTCCTGCACGGTCCTCGTTCGATCACACCGCACAGCTCTAGTCCTGCACTGCGAGATTCTTCATCCTGTCGTACCATTGGTTTCGAGCGCCTAAATGGGCACTTCCCTCTTTGCTCAAATGTCCACTATCCCGGTAAATCATGACCCCATTCATCTCAGCGACACAGGCCCGGCCCACGCAGATATCGTCTTGCAGCCAATAGACCGGCACGTGCTTTTCCAGCCCCCTGACGAAGTAGTCAGAATGCTGATCATTAGGGTAGTCGAAACCACAGCTGCCATTTCGGCTATGATGGAATTTTCGACTCAAGCATTTGCCGATGTCTGAACCACTGCGTGGGGTTGGTGAGACGAGAACTACCCCCACCCCCAAGGCCCTGATTTTCTGAATTGTTGCGCTAAACTGCTGGTCTAAAAACTCAGGATTGATGTCGAGAACTTCGCCATCCGCGTTGATGATCTTCTCAGACTCCACCCAGTCAAAGGGCGAAGACAGGATGACGAATTCCACCGACTCTGACGCTTGTAGCCATTCATAGACGGCATTGTTGAAGCCAATACAGTTCTTAACCCAGTCAAAACCTCGCCCTTCAATAGGGTTCCAACCCGCAAGGCCCAGAATGGGCGAACAGCTGCTGATTGTGTGCTGCTTGAATGCCATGCCGGGCTTGCTGGCTGCGATCCCCTGGTAGAGGTGCATGGCGTAGCTATCACCCCACAGCAGCAATTCGGGCGCGTTACTGGTTTCACAGTTGGGCGACAGGTTAAAGGCCCATTCGCAATCGGGGCTCATGCCATAGTTGATCTCCACCCGGCGCTCCAACTCGGCAAGGTCCCTTTGCTTTTGTGAAAGCGTTACAAAGCCCTGCGTCTGGCTGCCTAAGACACCAAAAACGGTGAAAAGCGCGGTAGCGGCAGCGCACATCGAAAACAGGGTCAGGCGGTGACGAATGAGCTTGCGCGGACGACGAAAGGGGGTTTCTACGAACCTCCAGGATAGGACTGCCAGCCCAAGAGACAAAACAATGAGCCCCAGATACAGCCACACACTGGGGCTTTCATCGATCCTGATCCTGGCAAAGGCAAAAACAGGTTGATGCCATAGATAAGCTGAATAACTGATCAGCCCAAGACCCACGAGAACCCGTGTTCCAAGAAGGCGCGCGACCCATGTTTGTGCGTCGGCAAACACGATCACACCCACCGTGCCAAGAACCGGTGCCAGCGCATAGACACTGGGTATCGGTGTCTGATCATCATAGACAAAGGCACACGTAATAATGGCCAAAAGGCCACTCAGTGCAGCCAGATTATTCCGCTGCACCCCGTATTGTCGGACCACGAACGCAGCGATTGAGCCCGCGAGAAGCTCCCAGATCCGGGCATGGGGCAAATAGAAATTCGCAACGGCGTCCCGACGCCAACCAATTTCACTGAGCAGCAGGCTAATCAACGCGATGATAACAATGAGCCCAACGACCCATCTCCGCCCTAAGCGCCACGCCAGCAACAGAAACACCGGAAACACCACGTAGTACTGCTCTTCAACCGCCAGGCTCCACGTGTGGAGCATCGGCATGGCGTCCGCTGACGGCGCGAAATACCCGCTCTGAGTCCAGAAAAAGATGTTGGAAAGAAACAAACTCACGGCGACGAGACTTTGTGAGAAATTCATCATCTGGCTGGGCAACATCCAAAACCAGGCAAAGGGAATGCAAATCAGCGTAACAAAGAACAACGCTGGCAGGATCCGCCGTGCGCGTCGTTCGTAAAATCCTGTGACACTGAAGCGCTGGTTTTCCAAGTCATTGATCAGAATGGTCGTGATCAAATAACCGCTGATGACGAAAAACACATCAACGCCAATAAATCCGCCGCTGAACCACTTAAATTCAGCATGAAACATGATAACCGCCAGCACGGCGAGAGCCCGCAGCCCATCTATTTCTGGACGATATTTCATGGTTTGAATTCGTACGGTTAAAGCGTCAAGGTTTCGACGCCGGCCCCCTCGTTCATTGGATTTGGCGGTCGTCCCATGCGGTGACATCCGACTGGCCGTTTTTTCGTCTCGCCAATCAACCCCTCACCATCGGACAACCTTCAGGTTTATGCCTTAGATGTCGCCCTGAACCAAGTTTTCAGCACGCCTGATGATCCAATGTCATACCCGCGACACCCCAAAAGCGTCCGGCCTGCTCAATCGCACTCGAATCAATCCGCAGCCGCTCACGGTCTTGGAGTTCCGGTGGCAATCCAAGCCACCCCTTTCGCGGCCTCCTGATGAAAAGGCACAAAAGGTCTACCGATTCACCCTTAAATCCCGAGTTAACTTGATTTTGAAGAGCTGGCATCCTAAAATTGCTCGAAAAACAGGGGGGTGGTGTCATGGATAGATCAAGGTATCTCGGCGAGTTTACCGAAGCACCAGAACGGTTACGCGGTGTCATCGCTTTCGAAGGGCGTACGGGCGAAGATGTTTTTGACATCATGGGCGATCCTGATCGGATCACCGATTGGTATCTGCTGGCCAAAACCGTTCACCACCATCCGCCCGCACCGGACGGTGAAGCCCGTTTCAATGTGGAATTTACGTTTTTCGGTCACGTGTTTGAAGAGGTGCTGCTTTGGGAGGCTCCCCAACGCTATGTTTACCGGGCGACCGGGCCTGATTTCCCCATCAAGGACTACATCGCGGAAATCGCGGTGGAGATGACCGGTGAACGAAGCGGTCAAATGATCTGGTCCATGTACTTCGACACCATCGAAGGACAGGAATTCAAGCGCATTCTTCCCATTGTCCTCCCTGCCATCAACGAAGCCTCCCTGACAAAACTCGCCCTGATTCTTGGCGGTGAGCTCATATCGTGCGTTCACGATTTCAGTGGACTGGAGGCAGATGTATGAAGATGGGCGACAATGCCATGTTTCGTCTACCGGATCAGGGGCAGTCCTTGGAGGACGTAACCGCGGTTTACGACGAAGCGCTTGCCAATATGACCAGCGAAATGTCTGGAAAACTGGCAGCAACCGCCTTTTGGGGCACTGACGAGGTCAAAGCGATCATCCAGGAAGCCTATGCGCGTTTTGGGGGTTGGAATGCCTTGTTTACCTTTCAGGAACCGGGTGCAGCGCGGATCGAAAACGACGTTCTGGACGCGTGTATTCTGTTAGGTGGCGGCGCGGGCTCGATGGCGCGCGGCAATCTGACCTCAGGCGGCACAGAGAGCAATTTCTGCGCTTTGCAGGCTATGCGCGCCTGGGCCAGAGAAACCCGGGGAGAGAACTTGCACCGCCCCAACGTCATCGCACCGCACACCATCCACGCGACCATCCACAAAGCGGCAATGGTCCTGGATATTGAGCTTCGTACAGTCGAGCATTCACCCTTTGACCCGGTGGATACAGCAGCGATGGAAGCGCTCATCGATGACCAGACCATTGGCTTACTCGGCTCAGCTCCCAGTTGGCCCTTTGGACAAGTGGACCCCATTGCGGAAATGGGGCAAATCGCGCTCGCGCATAACATCTGGCTGCACGTTGACGGATGCGTGGGCACATATGTCCTGCCCTTCTTCCGGGAATTGGGAGAAGCGATACCCGATTTTGATCTTGGAGTGCCAGGGGTGCGCTCGCTTTCCGGCGATCTGCACAAGTACGGCTTCGCGCCAAAACCGCTTTCTACGATCCTTTGGGCATCGGCAGCGGAACAGCGGTATCACTTCCTGCCAATCACCGATTGGCCCTGTGGCCTTTACGTGTCGCAAAGTCTGGTCGGCTCCCGCCCCTTTGCGCCTATCGCAGCCGCGTGGGGGTTGTTTCATGGCCTGGGTCACGCCGGCTATCTGGAGAACGCGCGCCAGCTGCGGGACACGCGCAACCGTATTCTCAAGGCCGCCAACGAGATCGAAGGCCTGACCCCCTGGCCGTGCCACGGTCCCCTGGTGCAAATCTCAGGCGACGGGCTTGAAATAAAGACAGTCATTGGCGGCATGACGGCTCGCGGATGGAACCTTTTGGGCGTGCAGCAGCCCGAGGCCATACATCTGACGATCGATATTATGGCAGAGGACGCACTCAACCGATTTATCCGCGATCTGGAAGAGGTCACGGCCTTGGTCCGGACCGGCGAAATCGACGCGGAAGGGCTGCTGTCTTATGGCGGCGTCGCTGCCGAGGAAACTGCGCC